>Ga0065722_104328_pt1 | contig 32626 bp, 24 predicted proteins | sample BansetMetagenome_FD_59109 | JGI IMG/M metagenome (GOLD analysis project Ga0065722, IMG submission 59109) | Bankia setacea gill microbial communities from Puget Sound, Washington, USA - Caecum Enriched | ecosystem: Host-associated > Mollusca > Digestive system > Ceca | place: United States... | reverse complement strand
CCGCCATTGTGTACACGCGTTTGCGAGCCGTTCTCATCTTATCTTTTTGTATATCGCCACTACGACTTTTACCATTGGCTTTCATAACGTCCTCTCTCATGTCCGTCCTACAACCCGGCGACATTGAACCCCTCAAATCACCACATTACACTCTCTCGTTTAGAGCGACTCTAAAAACCTAATAAAGGCTACCCGCTGTGGCACAGGCAATTGAACAAATCGCCGCCGTGCCTCAGCCCCCTCTCCTCCGTGCCATAAAATTGCTTGCTCCACCGTCGCCGCTCGACCATCGTGCAGAAGCTGAACCGGTAGTTGCTGCACTCTTCGACTCAAACCTCGCAAGGGCATCGTGCGCCATTCCGACGCTGACGCGGAGTGAACGCCGCGCCCGTCAGCCAAGCCTTCGCCCATATCATGTAAAAGCAAATCACTGAACAAGGCGTCATCGCCAAAAGATTTGTGGCAACCATTGCAGCCTAAGGCTTGAAAACTTTGGCTACCGATGGGTGAGCTACTAGCTGACTTGGGCGCCACCAACCAACGAGAAAAATCGGTCACCAATACAAGCTTTTCACGCGTAATTTCTGTTTGTTGTTGAGCACTATCACCCGTTACTGCGCGAGCACATGCCTGCTGCTTAGGGGAGCAGTTCTGTTGTGGATACAACCATGAACTAATACCAATATCTTGATGAAAAGCCGCTGCAATTTGCTGCTCCAAATTGGGCTGTTCCGCTTTGTGTCCATAGCGGCCTAAACTCAGTTCGCCACTGACCCGGTTCGGCACCCAATTTGCTCTCCCCGAAATACCGTCGCCATCGCGATCGAAGGGGTCTTCATTAGCCAATACCGCTGCAGAACTTAAGCGCTCAATGTCGCCCAAACCAAACAGCGGTGGCGCCAAACGCAACGATAGGGGAAAGCGCTTAGCAAGCTCACCATAACCTAGCGAAGCCACCACAGGCTGCGGTTTACGGAGAGAAAACGACTTCCCCTTTACCGTGATCTCTACCGCAAGCCACCGTACTTGCCACTGCCCCTCGGCAGGGATGTCTTCTCCCCCGACAAGCGAATCGATTGACAGCGTTTGCAGCTGCTCACCATAAATACTCTCGCTATCGGCACCCAATGACTTGCTGTTACCCAAAGGCCCAAGCCGCAACACCGCACCAAAACCCGCACCCGGCAAGTGCCCTCCGCCACCATTGTGATGACAGGCATCACACGAACGCGCGTTAAACAGTGGACCCAAACCATCTCGACCAGTAGTCGACGCCGGCGCCGCAACCCAAGGGCTTCGAAACAGAGAAAAACCGGCCCAAAACTGCTGCTTTTGCTGACGAGTTAAGCCCTCCACAGGCTTAACCCATTGCGGCGATGCCTTAGCGGTGGCGCTGAAGATCAACAGCCCCACAAGACTTAAGCATACAAAAACACGCGCCACAGCCGTGCACCCCACCGCTTGGCATAGCCCCCCCAAACTAAACTCGCGCCAAGCCTGCACCGTCACAACCACGGGTTACAGTGAATGCAGGTACGCTAACAACTGCTGGCGCTCGACGGCCGAAAGCCGAGTAAAACTGTGCTGTGATGCGGCCCCCTCTCCACCGTGCCATAAAATAGCTTCTTCAATGGTACGCGCCCTTCCGTCGTGTAAAAATCCTGCTTTTGGGTTGACAGTTTTAACCAAGCCCAAGCCCCAGAGTGGCGGAGTTCGCCATTCACTGCCAGTAGCGTCACCATCAGGCCGGCCATCGGCCAAACCTTCACAGCGCTGCACCCAATAACAGTTTTCACCCTCGGTGCAGCCAGCACCTACTTGATTTTGGCGAGTAACGGCTTCGCAACTTCCGCCCATGTCGTGGAGCAACAAGTCTGTATACGGCCAAATATGTTGATCAGTGAGCACAGCAATTGGCTCTTCTGACTTCACTAACACCGATAAGCCCTCCACCACCCCCAAGACACTGGCAACCGCAGCTCCCGTCTTATGGTGCGGCACATGACACGCTGCACAACCAGTGCTTTCAAAGAGGTCTCGTCCTGCGACAATATCCGGCTCCCACGTTTGCGAGACAACATCAAAACCTCTGCGCTCCGGCACCGCCAATAAGCGAGCATAGAATTCCACAAATGCGAGCTCTAAATTGGAAACATCCACAGCATTCCCGGCCTGCGACTCACTCTTAGCAAAAGCAAGACAAGATAATTGTGCCGCTGTACACGGCTCTTGCGGATTAAAACTATTACTGTGTCCCATGTCGCCGCGATAGGCACCGGCCGACTGCTGCAATACACTACCGGTAGAGGCCTTCCACCCAAAACGCCCCAACTGCTGAGTGTGTGTTGTGTTGTTAACAATGTAGCGTGGACGCCCTGAAATACCGTCTTCGTTTTCATCATTGGGATCTGCGAGAGACACAATTGTGCCCTCTGGAATAGCACCTAGCAATCCCAGACCAATCATGGGCGAAGCGACCCTCGCTGACATCAATAAACCGTCAGCAAAATCCCCATAGGCTGGGTTTTTCAAGTAATAGGTAGGCTGCCGCAATGTGTACCTACTGCCATCGCCATACACACCGCTAATTTCACGATATTCAATAAATGCATGAGCCTCACCGCTTACCGTCAACCCATCTAGTGCCCCGCCATAACTGGCGGGCAACAAGTTTCCTTCAGCCGTTAAACCAAAGGTCTGTAATTGTGTTCCATAAATAGGATCGGGGATGGGGGTGCCAGTACTGTCGTTACCGAGACTCAAGCGCACCAGCATTGAGGTAAAGGCTTCTTGGGTGTTAATCGGCGGATTGCCACGACCGTCCTTCACGTGGCACCCCTGACAGGTAGGGTTGTTCAGCAGAGGGCCTTCCCCTCCATGAGCACTGCGAAACAAAAAATTTCCCTGCTTGAAAACAGCATCATCATTGAGCTTTTTGGTTATGGCTTGTGGGCTCTGGCTAAACGCGTTTTCATCCACCCGAGCAATACTCGCCGCCCCACCGGATCGATATTCCTTCAATAAATAGGCCTGTGCCCGTAACGGCTGTTCGGTAGGCGCGGTAGCAACCGAAAGAGTCGCGGTACTGTCAGAGAATTGCGTGGTCCTACTAGGAGATTCACCACTACAGCAGACAAGATGTGGAAGTGCCGCGCTTAGAATAACGATAGCCAAAGTACGTTGCGTAATCATTGCATTCTCATCAGTAAAAAACAGCGGCTTCGGTAGCCATCTACATACGAAAAAAGCCCGACGCATCTATGCACCGAGCCTCAATATCATCAAGAATCTTTAAATATCTTCTTCAGTGTCTTGGCGTAAATCATCGGCGGTTAAGCTCAAAGCCTGAATCACATCTTCGATGGCTTCTGTTTGCGTGGCTAAACTGGCAATAGCCGCACTAATGTTGCTGCGAGCACTGGCCGATTGTATTTGGTTGTCGAAAGGCATTCCTGATTTCGCAGCCTGATCAATGACAGCCACTTTGGTCATAGTATCTTCCAACGCAGCTCTGAGTGTATTCGCCAAAGCCACTTCGCCCGCCGCCAGCAGCAGATCCTCTATTCCCGCACCGCTAACCACAGAGCCATCCAAACGGGTATATTCACCGTGAAAGCTGTTGTATATGCCTTGAGCGTTTAAATAAATATCGCGATGCGTGTTATCGCTAAAACAGGAATGCTCATCTTCTTGGGAATCTTGTAACAGTGCAATATTCATACGCTCGCCCGCCAGCTCACCAAAGCCCAAGCGCCCCATACTTTCGAGTATCGCGGCTAAACTCTGGTTTTCGCCTGCGATTATTGCTGCATAATGATTATTGCCAGCACTTGGGTTCCAAGCATCAACCAAGCGCTGCAAATCGCTAATCAATAGCTCAGTCGCCGCAAGTAAATACGCGCCGCGACGGATGCAAATTACCTCATCAACCACCATATCGCCGCTGGTGCAATTGCCCTTAGTCGTTAGATAATCAGTAAACGAGCGCTGACCAGCAGTTGCATCTCGACGACCACTACCCGTGCCATTTGCATTTAGATCCTGCCCCCACAACAAAAATTCAATGGCGTGGTAACCTGTTGTCACATTGCGCTCATCACCACCCAATTCGAAATTTTCGATTAAGGTATCAGCATTGATTAACGGAAAAGCAGCCACATCCGCAATAATATTGCCGTTAACCCCCGTAGTTGAGCTGTCGTTTTCTGGGCGATCGTCTCCATCCACCTGATTTGCAACATAATCAATAATGGCTTCTCCGAGAGGCCAAGCATTAATACGACCTTCCGGGCCATCGCCATCCCGCCCCATCACACCATTGTCAGCGAGGGCATCAATGGGCCCTTCACGAAAACGAAATACCTCAGTCTGCCCGTAGGGTTCGCGAGCAGCCAGCCAAGCCACTTTAGCACTATGCAAGCTACCCTCTGACGGCGCGCTAACAAGAGCTTGCAGCTTACCTCGCATTTCGACAGCACTCACCAAAGAGTCACTATAGGCGGCATAAGCCATATTCGCATTAGTAAGAACCACATTTTCAACGATAGCCAATGATGCTGGAACGCCACCATTGCCATTATCACGGCCTGTACCACTCTTGCCATCACTACCACTGTTATTGTCACCACAAGCCGACAAGCCTGCTACTGTGACCAAAAGCACAATAAAATTTGCTAAACGCATCGCTAACCTTCCCAATAGGAGTCACCTTTTTGCGAACGATAACGCTTATCATTTAGCTTTTCAACTTTATTTTTACATTGGCGTGGCGCGTATACCTAATGTGGGCTCTATTCTCCAGCGCCCCAAAACAAAGTGACGATGCATTCGCCTGTTCGGCAACGGCAAAGAAGGCAAGCGAGGTTCGCTAGTGTGATAGTTGCGCTGCCCACCCTTTTTTAATGATACGAGATCTGCTGATCTGGTCGCGAGGCGCTATTCCCAGCCGCAGCCATAGGGCAATCGCCATTTATGATCAGCAAAAAATGCCTTGCTCAGATTGTCATATCGATACAACCGGTAATCCACCTGCAACTTCGCCAAATACTCCACAAAGTGTGGCAAATGTTAACTGGGAAACTGTAGCTCATAGCAAAACAACACTGAGACATTTGACTCCCAATAAAAATTAAACTAGCGGCACTCGACTAGCCAAAACTAGCCACAACTAGCACCACCGCTTTTCAAATGCACCGACCTAAACCTTGTGGTTTTTACTTAGCCACGAGAAATAATTCATTGGCGAGAAAACGCATTTGAAAAAACTGAGGATTTTCTACTCCCCCCAAAATTGGATTCAGTTCACACTACGGAAAAACAAAGCGCTTAATTTCAAAAAAAAACACGCCAACATGAACCCCTTCAAAAAAAATGGCGTGCTTAAAGTAGCTTATAAAAGGTAAATCGCTTCTAATGGCCGCGCCGGAAATTTGGTGACCATTGTTTTAGTAAGCGTGTTTGTTTATTTTCTCCTCAGGAGTCTGTTTTTAAGCTCTCACACGCAAACGTTAACAACACTCCGCCAAACCACTTACGACTGAAAAATGATGTGACCAAAGTGGAATAATAAAAATAAATACACTGTCCAAATTCCGGCTTTTATTTTAAGTTTTTATAAAACAGCAAGAAAACCACCCAATCAACGACAAAACCCTCACATATCCAACAAATTCTGCCTATAGGCATCAATCATCCAGAACAGACTTTTTAATCCATAGAAAAACACACAACCAGAATTCAACGGACGCTGATTCAACATTATACCCTTCACTCTGCCACCATCTAACAAAATCCAATAACCAAAAACCCTACCTAGGTATCTTCATTTTTTCGAAACGAATAAAATATATTGGTGAGTAGTGGCGACTCAGTCACAGAAAAAATTAGTGTACCCTCAAATGTTTATAACGCATAAAGCAGACCTTCATGATCTACAACAAAAACCTTAAAACAGATGTGCGGCGCGTCGGCCTTACGCAGAATAACTTTGTTGCTGTGCCATCAACACCGAAAACACCACTACCCTAGCGCCACCCTCGCACCACAAGCGATTAGGGCTCACGCCATCAACATCAAACTAGTCGATAGACCGCGCGTTAAAACCGTGGTGAACAATTACGATAAGCGAGCTTATCCATACATAAAATACGTCGCTCACACCTCAAAAAGGGAGAGTGTTTTACATATAAAATACTCCTACCTAGCGGACCTTTGAACCCCAAATTGTCGCTGAATGGAATGTCCGCTAGCGTTTCATACACGACTGACATGCAGCCTTAGGCGACGGTAAAGGTCGCAGAGACCATCGAACTGGCCCAATAAATGCTTTGCCTCATCAAACCAAGATGCCGTTAGGGCGATTGACCGCCAACAAAGAGTCCAGCCACAGTAATGTAAAAACTACAACGCTGACGGGGAAACACACACGGCAAAGCACTAACAATCAACGCTGTACAATTCAGCACAACACACTTATAAATGCCAATAAGCTCGACATGGCGTGTAGACAGCCATAACGACATACAAATATCACGAGAATAGGCTACAGAACAATGAGTATGAATTGGAAAGATTACTCTTCCGGCGAGTTTTTTGATGAATTAATGAGCAGCCCCGGCAATGCCCGAAAGCCTGCAAAAAAACTTGTTTCACAGTTTAAAGCCCTCAGCGAAGAAGACATTGCCTCACGCAAACTCGCTGCCGAAAGCACCATTAAAGAAATGGGCGTATCTTTTACCGTCTATACCGAAGGCGGTAACATCGATCGCGCTTGGCCCTTTGATATCATCCCCAGAACCATTGCAGCCAAACAGTGGGAAGTCGCGGCCGCAGGCTTGAAACAACGCCTCACAGCACTGAATCTGTTTATTAACGACCTCTATCATGAACAGAAAATACTGAAAGACGGTGTTATTCCAGAATTCGTCATTAAGCAAAGTACCAACTACCGCAAAGAATGCGAAGGCATAAAGCCCGCTTTTGGGGTGTGGGCCCACATTTGTGGCACCGATTTGGTGCGCGCAGGGGATGGAGAGTTCTACGTGCTGGAAGATAACTTACGCGTCCCTTCCGGGGTTTCCTATATGCTTGAAAACAGGGCAATTACCAAACGGGTGCTGCCGGAGGTTTTCCAAGAAGTGGATATCCTCCCGGTAGACGACTATCCAGCACGACTGTTCGACACACTAGAAGCGCTTTCGCCCAGAAAAATTAAAAAGCCCGTGATCGTAGTTCTAACACCCGGTATTTTTAATTCAGCATATTTTGAACACGCCTTCCTCGCCCAGCAAATGGGCACAGAGCTCGTTGAAGGCAGCGACATGGTCGTCCAAGACGACTGCGTATTTATGAAAACCATCTCAGGCCTAAAGCAAGTCGACGTCATATACCGCAGAATTGACGACATGTTTCTCGACCCCGAAGTATTTAACAAAAGCTCCACCCTAGGGGTACCGGGCCTAATGCGAGCTTGGCGAAAAGGCAATGTTGCCCTAGCCAATGCTCCCGGCGCGGGGGTAGCCGATGATAAAGTTATTTACGCTTTTGTGCCTCAAGTCATTAAGTACTATTTGGATGAAGACCCGCTTATCCCCAACGTCGAAACATTTTTATGTTATGACGACAAGCAAAGAGAGTACGTACTTGCCAACCTCGACAAACTGGTGGTCAAGCCGGCCAATGAAAGCGGCGGATACGGCATGCTGGTTGGCCCCCATTCAACCAAGAAAGATCGCGAAACCTTTGCCGAACTCATTAAGGCTGACCCACGAAATTATATTGCTCAACCTACCTTGCAACTTTCTACAGCACCAACAATTGTTGGAAAACATGAACTGGAGCCAAGGCATTTGGATTTGCGCCCTTTTATTCTGCAAAGCGACAAGACTTATGTGACCAACGGCGGCCTCACCCGGGTTGCCATGAAAAAAGGCTCCCTCGTGGTTAACTCCTCCCAAGGAGGAGGAAGCAAAGACACCTGGATTGTAGATGCCTAATAACAAGAATTGGAGTTAAGACATGCTCTCTAAAGTTGCTGAACGCGTGTATTGGACGGCCCGCTATTTGGAGCGCGTTGAAAATACCGCTCGTCTAGTGCGAGTTTATGACAGCTTATTATTTGACCTGCCACGCACGGTTAATTTTGGCTGGTACAACCTCATTGCCATTAATAGCGCTCAACAGGAATTTGAAGAACGTTACAAAATCCAAGACGAACGCAACGTTGTTAAATTTTTGATTGGCGATGAAAGCAATTATTCTTCTATTGTTTCCTCGCTGAAGCTCATCCGTGAAAATGTGCGTACAACTCGCGATGTGGTACCAGAAGAAACTTGGGAACTCACCAACGAGCTGAATTTATATGTACATGAACACTTACAGCAAGGCATCAACCGCAGTAAACGTCACGAATTCCTCGAAGGCGTAATAAAGGGCTGCCAACAAATTCAGGGCCTGCTATATGCCAATATGCCCCACGATGCAGCTTGGGACTTCCTGCGCATGGGACGCAGCCTCGAACGAGCCGATATGACCACTCGCATTCTAGACGCAGGGGTCGCAGCAGTCATTCAGGTTGTCGATGACGAAGCAGCAGTGAATAGCCGGCAAATTATTTGGGGAAACGTATTGCGTTCCCTAGGTGCAGACCAAAGCTACCGACGCACCACTCGCACCGCCGTACGCGGCGATGCGGTTGTGTACTACCTACTCGAAGACCCTGTGTACCCCCGAACTATCTCACATAACATACACATCTTAAGGTCTTCCGCCGCGCGCCTGCCTCACTCAAAACCCATTGTCACTTACCTGCAAGAGATTCAAGCGACAATCTTCGATGAAGTTGACTACGAAGCATTGGGGGAACCCCTGCGCGACTACCTAAACGACCTACAAACCGAGCTTGGCAGCATTCATAAACGAATTGCCGAAACTTGGTTCCCGGTTTTTGAATAATAGCTGTCCTCACCCATTAAGAGTCCCGTTGATGCCCTATGACCATTAGAGTCGCCATTCAGCACAATACCTATTACACCTTTGATCGCCATGTTCAACTGTCTCCTCATGTGGTCCGTCTCCGGCCAGCGCCACACAGCAGAACACCCATTCGCGGCTACAGTCTGAAGGTAAAGCCAGAGCAGCATTTTATTAATTGGCAACAGGATGCCTTTGGAAACTACTTGGCGCGAATCGTTTTTCCCGAACGCACTAAGGAATTCTCAATAGAAGTTGAAGTTATAGCCGATATGACCGTAATTAACCCCTTCGACTTTTTTCTTGAAGAGGATGCCGAAGAGTTTCCCTTTACATATGAGGACGAGGTCAAACAGGAACTTCAACCGTACTTGGAAAAAAAACCTTGCGGCCCACTCTTTGAGGCGCTGTTCAAAAGTGTGCCCACCACAAAAATGCGTACCAATGATTTTTTGGTGTTCTTAAATCAATTAATCCAACAAAAAATCGCCTATTCCATTCGCATGGAGCCCGGCGTGCAAACACCAGAGGAGACGCTAACCAAAGCCAAGGGTTCCTGCCGAGATAGTGCATGGCTGTTAGTACAACTTTTTCGCCACCTCGGCCTAGCCGCCCGCTTTGCCTCTGGCTACTTAGTGCAATTAAAAGCAGATGTTAAATCTCTGGACGGCCCCTCGGGTACCGAGCAAGACTTCACAGACCTCCACGCATGGTGTGAAGTCTATTTGCCAGGCGCAGGCTGGGTTGGCCTCGACCCCACCTCAGGCTTATTCGCCAGCGAAGGGCACATTCCCCTCGCTTGCACCCCCAACCCCTCATCTGCAGCACCCATTAGCGGGTTTACCGACAAATGTGAAGTCGAATTCTCATTTGAAAACTCCGTAAAACGTATTCTCGAAGACCCTCGCGTCACTAAACCTTACACTGAACAGCAATGGCAGGAAGTGGTTGCACTAGGGAAAGCTGTCGACGCCGAATTGGACTCCAACGACGTTCGCCTAACCATGGGCGGAGAGCCCACCTTTGTCTCCATTGACGACATGGAAAGCGCACAATGGAACACCGCCGCCTTAGGCAAAGAAAAGCTGAGCTTGGCGAAAAGCCTACTACTTCGCCTTCGCGACCACTTTGCCCCCCAAGGCTTACTGCATTACGGCCAAGGAAAATGGTACCCCGGTGAAGAACTCCCTCGTTGGGCGCTGGGGCTTTTTTGGCGGAAAGATGGTGAGCCTTTGTGGCAAAATCCCCGCTATCTCGCACGCATAGACAAACCATACGACCACACCATTAAAACCGCCCACAGCTTTGCCAAAAACTTTACCCGGCTTTTAGGCTTAGACAGCCACTTCGCCCAACCGGCCTACGAAGACGGCCTGCACTACCTTGCCCAAGCCCAAAACCTGCCGGCCAATATCGACCTACTGGCCAGCAAAGTCATGAAGGATGATCTTGCTCGCAAGCGCCTTTCACGTCTACTCGAAAAAGGCTTTGACTCCCCCAGCGGCTTTGTTCTGCCCGTTGGCTGGAACAACAACACTCAATCTTGGGACAGCAGCCACTGGGAAATGCGACGAGAACGTATCGTTCTTATCCCTGGCGACTCGCCTATGGGGCTTCGTCTACCCTTGGATTCATTACCTTGGGTAGAAGAGCGGGAACGTGAACTGGACATTGAGCGTGACCCCTTTGAAGAGCGTGGCCCTCTAGAGAAACGCGACGCTATGCATTTTGAAGAATTTGAACAACCGTCAGCTGAAAGTGAAGATATGCCTGACGCTGCAAGTCGAAAAACAACACGTACCGTTAAAGAAAACCACAATGTTGTGCGCACAGCCATGTGCTTTGAAGCTCGAGACGGCAAGGTGCATATATTTATGCCGCCACTGCAAGCCTTAGAAGCCTATGTAACGATTGTGGCAGCGATAGAAACCGTTGCTACCGCCATGGATGTACCCGTTGTAATCGAAGGGTATGAACCTCCTCGCGACCCCCGCATTCAAAAGCTTTTGGTCACTCCAGACCCAGGGGTTATTGAGGTTAACATTCACCCCGCCAATAACTGGGACGAGTTAGTGGCAACCACCACCGCACTATACGAAGCTGCTCGAGAATCGCGTCTCGCCACCGAAAAATTTATGCTCGACGGCCGTCACACCGGCACCGGGGGTGGCAACCATGTCACCCTTGGAGGCGCCACACCTGCCGACAGCCCCATGCTTCGTCGGCCCGATATTCTGCGCAGCCTCGTCACCTACTGGCAGCACCACCCCAGCCTCAGCTACCTGTTCTCCGGCGCTTTTGTCGGCCCCACCAGTCAAGCGCCACGTATGGATGAGGGCCGTGACGAAATGCTGTATGAGATGGAGGTGGCTTTCAAGCAAATGCCCGATGGAGACGTCACCGAACCATGGCTGGTAGACCGACTCATGCGCAACTTACTGATTGATATTACCGGTAACACCCACCGTGCCGAGTTCTGTATCGACAAACTCTATTCCCCAGATTCTGCCAGTGGCCGCCTAGGCATACTTGAGTTTCGGGGCTTTGAAATGCCGCCACACAGCCGCATGGCACTGGTACAGGTTCTACTGATTCGCTCTCTAGTCGCTCGTTTCTGGAAACAACCCTATAAAAAACCGTTAGTGCGGTGGGGCACCCTCCTTCACGATCGTTTTATGCTCCCGCATTACGTATGGGCAGATATCAAAGAGGTTGTACGCGACCTCAATGAACACGGCTACCCCTTTCAAGAAGCGTGGCTACTACCATTTGAAGAGTTTCGCTTCCCCCACTATGGACGAGTACAAATCGACGATAAAGAAATTGAAATACGCTGGGCTATTGAGCCTTGGCACGTGTTAGGTGAAGAAGTCGGTAGCTTTGGAACTGCCCGGTATGTGGATTCCTCAGTAGAGCGCGTACAAGTGCGTCTTTCAGGGCTGACCGACAACCGCCATATCCTCGCGTGTAATGGCCGCCGCGTTCCCCTTAGCAGCACCGGTAAGCAGGGAGAATTTGTGGCGGGCATTCGCTATCGTGCATGGCAGCCCCCCTCGGCTCTGCACCCCACTATTGGCGTCAACACACCCTTGGTGTTTGACCTTATCGACACATGGAATGGCAAATCCATTGGCGGTTGTACTTACCATGTATCTCACCCCGGAGGCCGCAGCTACGACACCTTCCCGGTGAATGCCTTCGAGGCCGAAAGCCGCCGAGTCAATCGATTTGAAGCCATGGGACACACCCCGGGTCCAATCACCCCCAGACCCGACGTCGATGCGATTCGCGAGTTTTTCCCCAATCAACACCCCCCCGAACCCATGGCTCCTCCAGCGGAAGATCCGCCTAGCGAATACCCCCATACACTCGACTTACGGCGCAAGCCCGAATGGCAGGTATAGGCAGGTAAGCTTAAGGGCGAAGAGATACGGTCTCAGCAGCATAGGCATAGACTGAGTGTTGAGGTATTCTCTGCGCCCACAACCTTAAAACGCTGAGGTTTGGCGCGACTTGCTATGCCAAACCCAACTTGCCCATTCACGAGCCTAAGAAATGTCCAAAGCCGAGAAAGATCCGCCGTTGGCAGGAAAGAACCAAAACCAGAGCCAGAGCCAGAGCCAGGCAACTATGAGCTCTGGCGCACCGTTGCCTCCCATAGCCGGAGCAGCGCTGACCAGTGGCGACCTTCATTACAGCCCCTCCAAGGCCGGGCTAGATGAGGTTTACGATGACAATAAAAATCCAAAAGAACATTGGCGCTACCTGCTCGACAGCCTAAATACCCTAGGCTCACAAGCACTCACCGAGCGGCAACTTAAAGCCCAACGCATTTTGAGAGACGACGGCGCCACCTACAATATATACACAGAAGAAAATCAGCCCAGTCGCACTTGGGGTTTAGATTTAGTTCCTGCGCTTATTAGCAGCGAGGAGTGGGGCAATATTGAATCTGGCTTGCTGGAGCGTGCAGAGTTATTTAACGCGCTACTCAAAGATATCTACGGCCCTCGCGAACTTATTCGCCACGGCATACTTCCACCAGAAGCCTTGTTCGCACACGGGGGCTTTCTGCGCGCCTGCCATGGTATCGAAACTCCGGGGGAGCACGAACTCATTCTGCACGCCGTCGATTTGGTCCGCACCCAAAGTGGAGAAATGTGTGTACTCACTGACCGCACACAAGCCCCCAGCGGAATGGGCTATGCCTTGGAGAATCGCACGGTGATGTCTCGCGTACTCCCCAGTCTATTCCGTGATAGTCAAGTCCACCGCCTCGCCATATTCTTTCAGCGCATGCGCCATAAACTCAGCTCACTCTCAATCAATCACGACCAGCCGCGCATTGTGCTGTTAACACCTGGAGCCCACAACGAAACCTATTTTGAACACGCTTATCTTGCCAACTACCTAGGCTTCCCACTGGTTCAAAGTGGCGACTTAGTGGTGCGTAACGGCTTTGTGTGGATGCGCTCCCTCGATGGCCTTTCACGTGTAGATGTTATTCTGCGCCGCGTAGACGATTGGTACTGCGACCCGGTAGAACTGCGCAATGACTCCCAGTTAGGCGTGCCCAACTTACTCGAAGTAGTTCGTGCTGGACGCGTTGTCATCGCCAATCCTCTGGGCTCGGGTGTGCTAGAAAACCCCGTGCTACTAAAGTACTTGCCCGCCATCAGTAAAGCTCTGCTCGGCCGGGAACCCCGAATGCCCTCGGTGCCCACCTACTGGTACAGTGACAAAAAGGATGCAGAGTATGTGAATGCTCACATACAAGATCTCGTGATTAAGCCCGTTTATCGTGGCTCTGGTCAAATTAGCAAGTGTATCGCAGAGCTCTCACTCAAAGAGAAAGACGAATTACTGGCACGCATGAAGACCAACCCCAGCCAATACGTCGCTCAACCAACCTTACTTGCAGCCCATCTACCCAGTTTTGAAGACGGACAGCTCCAGCCCCGACCGTCAATTATGCGCAGCTTCGCAGTGGCCTGTGACACCTCCTATGTCTTAATGCCTGGGGGCCTCACCCGTGTTGGAACTCAGGAAGGAGCCTTTATGATCTCCGGCCAAGCCGGTGCACAAAGCAAAGATACTTGGGTAATCGCCACCGAACCGGAGCGCGCCACCACCACCAGCGCAAGCGCCGACGTCACTCACATCCCCAGTGACTCAAAACTCATTAGCTTACCCAGTCGAGTGGTAGAAAACCTGTTCTGGATGGGCCGATACGCCGAGCGCGCCGAAGCTTCTTTACGTGTGCTGCGAACCGTCTTCATGATGCTCAATGGAGCCGAACCGCTGTCTGAGCTCAGTCGTAAATACCTCCTTGAAACAGTTACTGGTGTTACTGCGACACTCCCGGGGTTCAAAGATTGTGCACCCGAGCTCCTCGCCCAGCCGGAGCAGGAGCTACTACTGGTCGCCAAAGACCCTCACCGTGCCGGTAGCATCCACTACAGCCTTAATTCCATGTTACGCAGCGCCGATGAATCAAAAGAATTACTCTCTTCTGATACCTTGCGCGTCATTAACGACATTCGCGATGCCCTAGACAACTTAGAGCACTCTTTGAGCGGGGGTCTCGCTTCTGCCCCCGAAGAAGCTCTAGACCCTCTCGTCACTGCGCTCATGGCTCTAGCGGGGCTAGCTCAAGAAAGCATGGTAAGAGGTATCGGCTGGCAATTTATGGAAATTGGTCGGCGCCTAGAGCGAGCCATGCAAACCGTCAGCATTATGGAACACCTGTTAGTTCCTGTGGTATCAGAACATGATCAAAACACCTTACTGGAAGCACAGCTATTGTCCGTTGAAGCCCTTATTAGCTACCGACGACGCTATCGAGCTCGCATGGGGGTCGCACAAGCGCTGGAGCTGGTCATGATGGACACCTCCAATCCTCGGTCGCTCCTGTACCAGTACGCGCAACTTAAAAATCAAATCGAAACCTTACCTCGTACAAAAGCCTCTAACGAACTCAGCCCCGAAGAGCGCACAGTGCTGGACGGAGAAACCACCATTCGATTGTCGATGATCAATACGCTGGCTCAAACCGAAAAAGGCCAACGTCCGCAACTCTCGGCTTTACTGGCTAAAATTCAAGCTAACCTAGCCACCCTTAGCCTCGATGTTAGCGACAAGTACTTCGACCATCGCGTGGGCCCACAACAACTGGTAAGAAACAGCTGGGATTAATACCTTCAAATTCGCAGGCTAAGGAGCTTCTGCTTGAAATACCGCATTCGTCACATTACTGAGTACCAATACGCCGATCGCGTATCTCACTGCTACAACCTCGCTCACATGGTACCGAGAACGAGTCTGCGTCAAACCTGTCAGCGCAGTCAGGTCAATGTTGCCCCTCATCCCGCATTCACCTCTCGGCGCGAGGACTATTTTGGCAACCAAGCCTTTCACTTTGAAATTCAACGACCACACGACAAGCTGGTCATTACCAGTGAGAGTGATGTAGAGGTGTTCGCACAGCGCAGCGCGCTTAATTTGGACTTCGGCATTACCTGCCGCGAGGCCCAACAGCTATTAGCGGAATCCACTGAAGACACGGTTCTGCTGGCTAGAGAGTTTATGCTCGACTCACCCATGGTCAAAGCAAGCGACGATTTACGCGACTATGCAAAGCGCTTCTTTGACGACGACCGGCCCCTGCTCTCTGCAGTAGCCGAGCTAACAAAAAACATCTTTGAAGAGTTTGAATACAACCCCAAAGCCACAACAGTAGCAACCCCCTTAGCCGATGTACTGACAAACAAACACGGTGTCTGTCAAGACTTTGCCCATCTGCAAGTAGGCTGTTTACGCGCCCTAGGTTTTCCCGCCAAGTATGTTAGCGGCTACATTGAAACACTACCCCCACCCGGTACAGAAAAACTCGTTGGCACAGATGCATCCCACGCTTGGATTTCGGTCTACTCGCCCCGAGAGGGCTGGTTTGAATTTGACCCCACCAACAACCAAATTGCTGGCGACCAGCATATTATTACCGCTTGGGGGAGAGATTATTTCGATGTCACACCACTGCGCGGGGTTATCTTTGGCGGCGGAGAAAAGCCTCTATTACATGTTTCTGTGGATGTAGCTCGGCTATAGTAAAGATCGGGCTGCACAATTATTGGCCCCCGCAAACAACGCCGCCAAAACGTATGCCATGCCGTTCAAGTACTCGCGACAACAGCGATTGACCTCCGTCAACGGCCGCAAGCCTCAAGCAGCGTAAAGTAAGCTAAATCTTTTTCTTTACCAAAATAGGATAAAAAACAATGAAAAACCGCTGGCTAATCGCGCTTTCAGGAGTGGGGATTCACGTATCAATTGGCTCCGTCTATTCATGGAGTGTATTCAATCTGCCCCTAGCGTCTACTTATGCCTGGGAAAATACTTGGGCCGGCCAAACCTTTGGTGAGAGTTCCGCTATTGCCATGACCTTTAGCCTAGCTATTTTCTTCCTTGGAATTTCAGCCGCCATTATGGGCCACTTTGTTGAACGCCGCGGCCCGCGAGTATCAGGCACCGTTGCAGCCCTGTTTTTTGGCGTTGGCATGATCACAGCAGGCATAGGCGCCTGGATGGAAAATATCTACATTCTCTGGTTGGGCTACGGTGTATTAGGCGGTATTGGCTTAGGCATTGGTTACATTACCCCCGTATCCACCTTGGTGAAATGGTTTCCAGATCGTCGCGGTCTAGCAACTGGCTTGGCCATTATGGGTTTCGGCTTCGGTGCGACCGTTGCCAGCGTGAGCATCAACGGATTAATAGACGCGATTAGTATTCCTGCAGCCTTTATGATTATGGGCGGCATTTACTTGAGCGTAATGCTTGCCTCGGCCAGCTACCTTGAACGCCCTCCACAAGGCTGGATGCCAGACGGGATGAAAGAGGCCATTAGCTCTGGCAAAAAGACAGTCACTGCCGATATTTCTCAACAAACCGCCAATGAAGCCGTCAAAACTGGCCCGTTCTGGGGCTTGTGGACCATGATGTTTATTAATATCAGCTGCGGTATTGGCGTTATCTACTCTGCGTCTCCGCTTGCTCAAGAAAGCATTGGCCTTAGCCCCGCAGAAGCAGCCGCCGTAGTAGGTGCCATGGCGTTATTTAACGGCCTAGGCCGTATTGGCTGGGCCTCATTCTCAGATTACCTAGGGCGCGGCAGTACCTATATGGTGTTTTTCCTGCTGCAAATTGTTGCTTTCTGGGCCTTGCCAAACATCACCAGCGTTATTCTCTTTCAGGTTGTGCTATACACCATACTTACCTGTTATGGCGGTGGCTTTGCAACCTTGCCTGCGTTTATTGGCGATCTATTTGGAACCAAGGAACTCGGCGCCATTCACGGTTATGTATTAACTGCATGGGCCTTGGCTGGAATCGTCGGCCCACAACTCACCGCCTATCTGCACTCCATTACCGGTAGCTATCAAAGTACACTGTATATCTTTGCCGGTGCCTTTGTTGTAGCCCTTGTGGTCTCCCTGTTAATGAAAGCCTACATTGCTCGCGCGACGGGCAAAGCTGCGGACACCCAAGCAAACTCGAACTTGGTGGGCGAAGTGACGAATTAAGGCTATTACTCCTATTCCCGAGCCTCACAGGCAGTCCATCACCCCAGTCGCCATAACGGCGCTGGGGTGTGGCTTACAACTCCGCCCAAACCCTGCCGCTACCTAAGCCTAACCCCTTTGCCCCTGCGAACAGGGCTATCGCAATTCCAGCAATTTCGCTTACCTGCGCCCCATCAACTCGCAAACGCATAAATAACAACGGATTAAAAATTTGCCATACTTAGGCTAATCTGCGTATGATTCCACATCTTTTAGTCAAAGAGACCATAACAAATGAAAGCCATTTCCCTGCTGGGCCTTTGCCTGCTCATAGCCACCGCTTGCTCCGAGCAAAACACGCCAAAAACAATCACTCAAAACTCCCATGCACCAGAACTTACTCAATCAGATCCAGCCTATAAAAATACCACGTTAGCGATAGAGAAGCGGGTAGATGACTTAGTCGCCCGAATGAGCTTGTCAGAAAAAATTGCTCAACTCTATAACGATGCCCCAGCGATAGAGCGTTTAAACGTACCGGCCTATGATTGGTGGAACGAGGCTCTCCACGGCGTCGCACGAGCGGGTAAAGCCACGGTTTTCCCTCAGGCCATTGGCTTAGCCGCCAGCTTTGATGAGCAGCTACTCGCTCAAGTCGCCACCGCCATTTCAGACGAAGCACGAGCAAAACATCATTACTTTGCTGCAAATGGCCAGCGTATTCGCTATACCGGCCTCACCTTTTGGTCCCCAAACGTAAATATTTTTAGAGACCCCCGCTGGGGGCGTGGGCAAGAAACTTACGGAGAAGATCCCCTCCTTACCGGCAAGCTCGCCGTACAATTTATTAAGGGCCTTCAAGGTGATCACCCCCGCTACTTAAAAACCGCCGCCATGGCCAAACACTTCGCGGTCCACAGCGGCCCAGAGAAAAGTCGCCACTCAGACAACTACCATTCCACTCAAAAAGACCTACACGAAACCTATTTACCCGCATTTAAAGCTGCGGTATTGGAAGCCAATGTAGAATCTATTATGTGCGCCTACAACCGTGTAAATGACCTACCTGCCTGCGGCAGCGATCCGCTATTAAAAGACATATTGCGTACCGATTGGGGATTTAAGGGCCATGTTGTCTCAGACTGCGGCGCTTTAGCCGACTTCTACGGTGTTAATGATCATGCGGTCGTCAGCGCACCAGCAGCCGCTGCGGCTTGGGCACTGAAAAGCGGAACCGACTTGAACTGCGGCACAGGCCGATTAAGCACTTTCGCCAACCTCGACTTCGCCTTGCAAACGGGAATGGTCACCATGGAAAACATTGATACCGCCGTGAAGCGCTTGTTTACCACACGCTTTAAGCTAGGAATGTTTGACCCACAAGAGCAGGTTCCCTTTAGTAAAATCTCCATGGCTGTGGTTGGCTCAGCCCCTCACCAAGCATTGAGCCTACAGGCCGCAGAACAATCTCTAGTGCTCCTTAAAAACGACGGCACACTGCCGCTCCAAAGAGGCACTAAGGTAGCCGTGATTGGCCCTAACGCAATAAACCCATCCATACTCGTGGGCAACTATCATGGCGACCCCATCAAACCGGTTTTACCGTTGGATGGCATAAAGGCTCTCGCCGGTGAAAACCTTGTTAGCTTCGCTCCCGGCTCACCATTAATCGCCGACCAGTACGGCCACTACTCTGTGGTGAGCAGTAAACACCTCTTCCACAAAGATAGCGCGCAAACCCTGCAGCCCGGCCTTAAGGCCCGCTACTATAAAGCTGACATTGAACAAGCCCGTACCCCCAACTCCGGAAAGTTTGACCAAGTCGCAGCTCGTGTTGGCGCTCCCGTGATTGAGCGTATAGACCCCCAAATTGATTTTTTCTGGCAACGCTCCCCAATCGACAACGAAATTCGCGGTGAATTTGGCATTGTCTGGGAGGGGGTACTAAAACCAGACGTCACGGGTGATTATCTCTTTAAGGCCGATGCCCACATTCAAATAAATGGGCAAAGCCTCGAAGGCCCCATAGGCTTGATCGCCGGCCAACAATACCCACTGCAAGTATCGCGAACCTTCCTGCGCACAACATGGGGCAACCCTATAGAACAAGCCGTGCAATTACGTTGGGTCAATACCTCTGTGGATTTTCTAGCTGAAGCGCTCACCGTCGCCCAGCAAGCGGAAGTCATTATTTTTACCGGTGGGATTTCCGCACAACTCGAAGGTGAAGAAATGCCCGTGGAACTCAAAGGTTTCGACCACGGCGACCGCAGCGACCTAAGCCTACCCAAAGAACAGCAACAGCTACTTAAAGCCCTCCATGCACTAGGTAAGCCCATCGTTATGGTGAACTTCAGTGGCAGCGCCCTTGCCCTGAATTGGGAAGACAAAAACCTCAACGCCATTGTTCAGGCTTTCTATCCGGGTGAAGCAACTGGCCTAGCCTTGGCTCGTCTACTTTGGGGCGATGTTAACCCCTCAGGCCGGCTTCCTATCAGCTACTACAAAAGCGTCAATGACCTACCCGACTTTAAAGATTACAGCTTAAACAATCGTACCTATCGTTATTTTACCGGTGAGTTGCTATACCCCTTTGGCCACGGCCTAAGTTATACACAATTTAGCTACAGCGATATAAACGCCCCCCAGCGTCAAAATCACAATCAAGCCTTAACCGTAGAGGCGACCCTACACAACAGTGGCGAAAGGGATGGCGCTGAAATTGTGCAATTATACGTGGGCATGCCCGACGCACCGGTTAAAACACCTCGTCAAACCTTAAAAGCCTTTCGCCGAGTAGACACTCAAGCCGGAGAAACTAAACACCTTAGCTTTACTCTAGCTCCAGAAGAGTTACAGTATATCGACGATGAAGGTAAGTCTCAGCCCTACATCGGCAGGCTAGCATTAACGATTGGATCAGGTTTAGAAACCTATGTAGAACCGTCGCAACAGGTCAAGGCCGTCATTCAATTCCACAATGAGCCTTGAGCCACCACCAAACATCACCATCGAGTTCAACAATAGCATTACCGAAAACTCTAATAATCATCAATGGATGCCTTAGCATGAAAACCCAAAACACCTCTTGCGTATCCTTCCTCGCCAAAACCCTACTCTTGGCACTAGTGCTGTTATGCCCCATCGCTAACGGCCAGTTCTATTTCGATAATGAAGACGGCTACCGCCTGTGGTTAAAATACGATGCCGTCAGCGACGAAGCCCTGAAACGTCGTTATCTTAACGACCTTAAAAGTATTAACATTACCAGCCGCTCAGATACCAGCTTGATAATTCAGAAGGAACTCACCTACGCCCTAGGTTCCTTACTAGGAAAAGATATTGGTTTTTCAAAAAAACTTGAAAACCACCAACTCGTTATTGCAACCCCCAACTCTTCTGAACTACTAAAAAACGCCGGCATCTCAGCGACCTTAAGCGAACTAGGAGACGAAGGTTACCTCATACGCTCGCTAAAACTAAAAGGAAAAAATATTACTTTAGTTGCCGCCAACTCAGACATCGCAACACTCTACGGAACCTTTCACTTTCTTCGACTACTGCAAACACAACAAGCTATTAACGCATTGGATATTCATGAGAACCCCAAAACAGACATACGAGTATTGAACCACTGGGATAATTTAGATCGGCACGTAGAGCGAGGTTACGCAGGCGAATCTATTTGGGATTGGCACAAACTTCCAGACTATAAAGACCAGCGCTATTACGATTATGCGCGAGCAAACGCATCCATTGGTATTAATGGAACAGTACTCAATAATGTCAATGCCGACGCCCTAATACTAAGCCCCCACTACTTAGAAAAAGTAGAAGCGCTTGCCGCTATTTTTCGCCCCTACGGTATAAAAGTGTATCTTTCGATTAAATTTAGCTCTCCACAGCTCATTGGCGATATGGAAACCTCCGACCCCCTAAATAAAAATGTGCAACTGTGGTGGAAAAAGAAAGCACAAGAAATCTACGCTCGTATTCCCGATTTTGGGGGTTTTCTTGTGAAAGCGAATTCCGAAGGGCAACCTGGCCCTGGTGACTTTGGCCGCAGCCATGCAGAAGGGGCCAACATGCTCGCCGATGCCCTAAGCCCCCATGGCGGAATTGTTATGTGGCGCGCCTTCGTCTACGCAAATGAAAAAAATGAAGAGCGCTCCAAACAGGCGTATTCCGAATTTAAACCCCTCGACGGAACCTTCCGAGAAAATGTGTTAGTCCAAGTAAAAAATGGCCCTATCGATTTCCAGCCCCGAGAACCGTTCAGCCCACTGTTTGGCGGAACCCCAAACACCCCCATGATGATGGAGTTTCAAATCACCATGGAATACCTTGGCTTTAGTACACATCTAGTATACTTGGGCACCCTCTATGAAGAAGTTCTCAACACCGACACCCACGCCAAAGGCGAAGGCTCTACCGTTGCCAAAGTGGTGGATGGCTCGCTCTTTAACAATAAGATTTCAGGCATGGCAGGGGTATCCAATATCGGCAGTGATAGAAATTGGACTGGCCACATTATGCTGCAAGCCAACTGGTATGTATTTGGTCGTTTAGCATGGGATCACCAAAGCGGCGCTGAAAATATTGCAAAAGAATGGGTTCGAATGACCCTTTCGAACAACGACCAAGTAGTCAATACCGTGAGTGAACTGATGATGGCGTCTCGCGACATTACCGTAAACTATATGACTCCATTGGGCTTACACCACATTATGGGCGTAGGCCATCACTACGGCCCAGGCCCCTGGGTTAAAGATTTGGGTAGAGACGACTGGACATCGGTGTACTACCATCGCGCCGACAAAAATGGCATTGGTTTTGACCGCTCAGCCACAGGCGTTAACGCCATTGAACAATACCACCCTCCCGTGCGTGATCTCTATGCCTCCCCAAGCACGATTCCTGAAGAATTTCTATTATGGTTCCACCATTTAAGCTGGGACTACAAAACGCGTTCCGGCAATACGCTGTGGAATGAACTAGTACTGCGTTACTACCAAGGTGCTGAAGATGTAAGCAACATGCTCCAAGTATGGAACTCCTTAGAAAGACTTATGGACCCCCAGCAATTCAAACAGGTACAAATGGCATTAGACATTCAGGTAAAAGAAGCCCTGTGGTGGAGAAATGCTTGTGTGCTGTACTTTCAACATTTCTCACAACGGGAGCTACCTAGCGGGCTTATTCCACCCAAAGGCCAGCTCGAAGATTACCAAGCGATGAAATTCCCCTATGCTCCTGGACGCGGGGGATAAGCAAGCCCCCCAATATAGGGGGGGCGGTGCCTATTATCATGAGCTCCGTACCCCCCATCAATCGCCATAGAGCCTATAAAAAATAATGTGATTCTGTAAACATAAGCCATTCAAATGACGGAGAGCAGCCAGAAGACCACCTAATCACCTACCAAAACAGCATTTGTCGAGGGCTTTAAGTCTTTAACAGCTTAATACGCCCCTTGAGAGTAAGTCAGTTCATAGCTATGCGAGTAAACTTCAAAGATAAGGCCAAACGGGTCTTCAACGTAGCACATTCTGTAGGGCTTCTCGCCAGGGTAATATTCACGAATAGGCATACGTTGCTTTCCTCCATACTCCACTATTTTTGCTACCAGCCCCTCAATATCCGGGTCCTGCACACAAAAATGAAAGGTACTCGTTTTCCAGTATTCAAAATCTTTCGGTGTATCATTGTTTTTGAATTCGAACATTTCAACGCCAATTTTGTCACCAGTAGACATGTGAGCAATCTTGAAAGAGCCCCAACCCTTACCAAATACATCAATACACATTTGACCTATTGGCGTATCTGACTCTTCGGAAATAACAGTGGGCTCCATAATGTGATACCAACCCATCACGTCGCTATAGAACTTAGCGGCTTTCTCTACATCAGGAACTGAAATTCCAATATGTGAAAATGTTCTTGGATATGTACTCATAGTAATCCCCTTTCTCAAAGTTAAACCCCGCCATACACGGCCTTTCCGCAAGCGAAGCGCCGAAATAAAGGTAAAAATAGCAATATTTTCATACTCTACGTTCCATCACAGTGGCAAATATAGTCCTCGCACACCATGGATCACTCGCTCATACGCAGATCCCATTAACGCTGAAAATATTTACCCAGAAGGAAGTTAGGCAAGCGAGGTCCATTACCGCCGTTAAAGACCGTTACCCAGTAGAATAGAGTGATAGCTCAACCAAGCGCCTGCAGAAGACCCAAGCCATTCGATTTTATTTTTATTTTTTGACTCCGCACTAGGCATTACTTAGAACACCTGCCCCCCCTAACTACACACGGACATTTGGTTGCGCATAGGACATAAGAGGACATAAATAGTCGTAACAATGATTACGGTAATTTGACCTTGCGAAGCAACTTAATAAACCGATACTCCAGCTCTTTTGGTTGAAACGGTTTTGACAAATAATCACTAACACCAACTTCTAATGCATTAACCACGCTTTCTTTTTCCGTTGTGGCCGTCAGCATAAGAAATGGAATATGGCTGTGCTTATCAGAGCCCCTGATCAGTTTGAGTAAATCCAACCCAGATACTTTCGGCATATCCCAATCACAAATTATGATATCTATACGGGTATTTTGCAGCTTTTTCCAAGCGTCATCGCCGTTGTGTGAAATACACACCTGTTTAACTCCAATTTCCTTGAGACAGGAATTTACCAAACTACGTATAGATTCCATGTCATCGACAACCAATACGTTTACCATCTGAAGTGTTTTTTCTAGGTTATCCATAAATTACCCTACTGGTAAATTCTTACGAAAGAACTAACACCCCGAACAGGGGGCCGAGTGAAGAGTGCGAAGCCACCGGCTAATCTGGTTACGCCCATATCCAACCATCCTATAGCGACAACTAATCGTTTCGTATTAGTGAACGTTATTTTACGAAGAGGCTCGATTCACAGTAATCTACCAGCAACGCCTAATAAGTTTAGATGTAGTAAGCGAGCACGTAAGCCGATAGGAGAATGGCTATCCACAAGGCTGTTGTTCCAATTGGCCAAGAACGTGCGAACAGGCCGCGCTCATCACTATCAGCTGTGTGCGCCTGACCTAAGTAACGTACGGACAGATGAACGAAAAACGCCTGGCCAGCCTTCATTATGCGAGTGACTATTACCTGCAAAGGACTGACAACCACGGTAGACAGAGTACGCCCTGCAGACGGCCCTCCATGCCGCCACAGCCAGTCGATATCAAGGCTCACCGTGTCTGTGCGTTTCATAAGTGGCAGTAGCAGGAAGAACGCCAGGCCCGAGAACAGCAACAACTGCAGGTAGAAAAGCACCTTGCCTAGAGTATAGGGCTGGTAGTCCAACGGATAGGGCAACAGTGCATACAGCCACTGCGGAAACAGGCCCAGTAGTATGCAAAGCCCGGCGAACAGCAGCATAGACAGCGCCATATTCCAAGGTGCATCCTTGGGGCGCAGGCCGGAATCACGTTGGAAAAACACAAACCATGGAAACTTGATACCAGCATGCAGGAATACTCCGGCAGAGGCTGCCGTAAGCAACATATAGACCCATACCAAGCCTTGGTCTGCGGCTGCCTGGGAAATGAGTGTCTTGGTGGTGAACCCGGAGGTTAAAGGGAAACTGGAAATGGATAGTGCTCCCACGATGCAGCACACCGTGGTCAGTGGCATTGTGCGGAATAGGCCACCCAGATCCGTACACTTGTGCTTACCGGTGCGGTAAATGACCACGCCCGCACTCATAAACAACAACGCTTTGTAAATAATGTGCGCAAAAGCGTGTGCCGCTGCACCGTTGAGCGCCATTTGCGTGCCGATACCGACTGCGCACACCATAAAGCCAACCTGATTCACCACCGAATAAGCCAGTATCCGCCGAATATCGTTCTCTAGCAGCGCATAGATAATACCGTACATCACCATAAACAGGCCGACCCCAATCAACACGGGCTCTCCGGGAAACAGTAAAATCAATGCCAGTACAGCAGTCTTGGTTGTGAAGGCAGATAGAAACACAGACCCTGTTGAGCTAGATTCAGGGTACGCATCAGCCAGCCATGCGGAAAGAGGTGGCGCAGCCGCGTTAATCAAAATACCACACAAAATCATCCAGCTATGGAAGTCGTGTGCCAACATCGGAGTGATCTGGATGGAACCCGTAGTCACAACAACGCCTTCAATACCCACCTTAAGCACGATGCCTCCTAGCAAATGCAAGATGGCATAACGAATACCAGCGGCGCGCGAGGCAGCTGTGCCACCGCACCAAACCACCACAGTGGAGAACAGAGCCATCAGCTCCCAGTAAACAAACAGAGTGATCAAGTCACCAGCGAAACTCACGCCGATAGCACCTGCCGCATAGGCATAAGCAGCAGCCAGCTCATACCACTTGGCAATACGGAAGGCATAGAGACCGCCCACAAACACCATCAAGGCAAACACGGTGGCGAACAAACGCCGCAGTGGGCTACCCTCAAGAGGCTCGATATTGTAGGAAAGGAATCTGACACTGTCCTGCACGCCGTCGGGTACCTGCCAAATCGCCCACAGGGTTAGCAGCGGTGCAAGCAGTATAACAGCGGTGCGCAGATGACCGCGCAGCAGCCCAATTGCTATGGCGGCCAGCACCAGAATCAGCGCCGGCGACATCAGTTCAAACATCGTCGCGGTGCTCCGGGTAATACTGGCGGGGTCGCTTCAGAACGACACCGAGAACCTTGGCGAGCAGCACCATCAGTACGCAACAAAAGAAACCGTAGAGAGCGCCAAAGCCAAACCAGCCGTCGACAGTGAAATAGCCCTTGACGTAGATACCCAACTGCGCGGCTACTGTGAGAGCGAGCACAACCGAAAACCCCCACCACAGCCGACGAATGGTGCTCGGGCGTGTTAAAAAATGTTCGGGATCTGAATCGTTCATTGCCCCATACCCTTCACCAGTTGTTGTTCCAGCTCAATCACCGAACCATTGAAGAAAAAGAAACCCAAGGTGAGCAGCGCGGTGGCCAGCACTGCAAGCACAACAAGAAGCGGCGCCTCACCGTGATCCTTGCTTCCCTCAGGCTCCCGCTCAAACCAAGCCATGAAAATAATTGGCAGGAAGTACGCCGCATTCAGCACCGTACTACCAATAATGGTGAACACAGCCAGCAAGTTCCCAGCTTGGAGAGAACCTGCCAAAATATACCACTTGGATACAAAACCCGCAGTGGGGGGCACCCCTATCATACTCAGAGCACCAACGGTGAACGCTCCCATTGTCCACGGCATCCTGCGACCGATACCTCTCAGTTGCAGCAGTTCGGTCTTCTTCGCGGCAGTGTAAATGGCCCCGGCCGCAAAAAACAGGGTGATTTTGCCAAAGGCGTGCGCCACCATGTGAATGGCTGCACCGATTTCAGCTAGTGGTTTGAGTACGGCTGCAGCCAACACAACGTAAGAGAGCTGGGCGACTGTGGAGTATGCCAGCAAGCGCTTCAAGTTCTGCTGGCGCAATGCCACTATGCTGGCAGCGATAATGGTGAAAGACGCCGCGTATGCCAACCAAGCTGAACTTGGGGTGCTGAACAAGAAGTCCACGCCAAAGATATAAACGATGACCTTGGTAATGGTAAAGACACCGGCCTTAACCACCGCCACTGCGTGCAACAGCGCGCTGACCGGGGTGGGCGCCACCATGGCTGCAGGTAACCATCGGTGCACCGGCATTACCGCCGCCTTGCCAACCCCGAACACAAATAACGCCAGCAACAGCCCCACGTCTGCGCCCCCAATTTTACCTTCAAGGATACCGCCAGGCGTAAATTCAAGGCTGCCTGCAATATGATAGGTCCAGATCATTGCGGGCAGAAACAGCCCTATCGAAGTGCACAGTAGTATTCCCAAGTACACCCGAGCCGATTTAACCGTGGCTTCGTCTCCCTTATGGAAGACAAGCGGGTATGTGGAGAGTGTCAGTAATTCGTAAAACAGAAAAAGGGTGAACAGGTTTGCCGCAAAGGCGACCCCCATGGTCGCAGCCAATGCCAAGGCAAAGCAGGTATAGAAACGGGTTTGCTTTTTCTCCTTGTTACCACGCATATAACCGATGGAATAAACCGAGTTGATAATCCACAACCCAGAGGCCAAGGCAGCAAACAGCATCCCCAATGGTTCAACTCGGAAGGCGATAGACAAGCCCGGGAGTATCTCCCCAAAGCTCAGCTCAGGCCGCAGCCCTGCATAGAGCTCCGGCAGGAGCCCCCATACCACCCAAGCCAGTCCGGATGCGCCGACCAAAGTAACGGTCTCTCTTAGGTTGTCAGAGAACCGCCCGGCGATGACGATGCCCGCAGCAATAAAAACAGGCAAGCCTAGGGCAACCAAGATCGCAGTATCGGCATTCATAGCGTATGCCCCAGCAGCAGCTTCGCTGCAGCGGTTGAAAGTGACAGCGGAAATTGCGGAAACAGACCAAAGCCAATATTCGCTAGAGCCACGACCCAAGTCACCAGCAGCAGTATCCAAGGTGCTTCCCTAGGGCTTTGCGGTTCGGCCAAGGCTGGCTTGAAGTAAAGCGTCTCTACAATGCGCCACACATAAACCAGCGCCATCAATGAGCTAACCAGAATCACCGCCACCAGCACCCAGGCGAAACGCCCTTCCTCCATCGCGGCGCTGATCAGCAACCACTTACTGATGAAGCCGGCGGTACCGGGAATGCCGATAAGACTCAAGCCACAGATAACCATGGCAGCGGCGGTGTATGGCATGGTTCTGGCCGCGCCAGCCAACTGCTCAAGCCGCAGATCTTTGTATTGGTAGGCCAAGCACGCCACCGCAAGAAACAGCCCGCCCTTAGCGAGCGCATGATTGAATAGGTGGGCAGCAGAGGCAACTAGCCCGGCCTCGGTAACAAAGCTAGCCCCAAGCATGATGTAGCCTATTTGTGCTACCGAGGAGGTGGCCAATAAACGTTTCAGGTTGCCCTCGAACATGGCCACTGCCGAGGCGACCAGAATACCTAACAGGGCCAGTGGCAGCAGGAATTGGGAAAATTGCAGCTGGTGCCCGGGCAGGTTTGCTTGGAACACGAAAAAATCAAAGCGTATCAGTACGTAGATAGCCACCTTGGTTGCGCAGGCCGCGAGAAACACGGTGACCATGTGCGGCGCATGGGTATAGGCGTTGGGAAGCCAAACGTGCAAAGGAAAAACAGCTGCTTTCAGCGCCAAGCCAATGGTAATGAAACCCGCGGCCACTAGGATAGGATTCATATCTGTGACACCGCCAATGCGCGCCTCCATGTCGGCTAGGTTGAGCGTGCCGGTCATCATGTAAACAAGGCCAATACCAATGAGATAGAAGGTAGCACCGATTGTGCCCATAATCAGGTATTTGAATACCGAAGGCAGTGCGCGCCTATCTGGCCCACCGGCAATCAGTACATAGCTGGCCAGAGATGAAATCTCCATAAACACAAAAATATTGAACGCGTCAGCCGAAACCACAATGCCCGCAAGACCCGCCAATACCAGTAGCCAAGCAGAGTAGAAAAACGGCTGGCGCGGCAACTCAATTTGGCGGTCCACGCTTGCTCGCGCGGCGAGGAGAGAGAGTGCAGCCGCCCCCGTAACGATGACCAATAGCAACGCACCGAAAGCGCCAACGAACAGTTCAATACCGTAAGGGGCAGGCCAGCCGCCCATATCATAGCCAAAGTAGGCTCCCTTCGAAACCGCCACTGCCATCGACAGAGCGATCACAAAGCTGAAAATGGCCACCAGAGTGGCGCCGGCCCAAGCCAAACCGCGCGGTTGCAGCAAAAGGATCAATGGCGCTGCGAGCATGGGCACAATAACTTGTAGGGCTGGTAGGTGGGGAGTCAGGTCCATGGTTTCAGTCTGCGTCCAGAATCTCGTTTTCTTCGATGGTGCCGTAGGATTCCTTTATTCGCACCACAATAGCGAGGCCTAGGGCCAGAGTTGATACGCCCACGACAATGGCGGTAAGTATTAATACTTGGGGTATCGGATTGGAGAAAATCTGATTGTCGACTCCCTTTTGAATAATAGGAGCCGTACCGCCCTCCACTTTGTCCATGGTGATGTACATAAGAAACACCGCAGACTGAAAGATCGATAGACCAATCAGCTTCTTCACCAAGTTAACCTTGGCGATCACGGTATACAGGCCAATGGACAGCACAATGGCGAACACCCAGTAATTGAAGTACCCCAGTAATTCCAGCAGGCTCATGAATCTACAGTCCTCGCCGCAAACGCGTGAAAGATACTCAGCAACGCACCGCAAACGGCCATACCCACCCCAGCCTCAATCACCAAGATACCCACCTGCTGGCCAGTCACGGGATTGGTGGCCAGCACCGAGTAGTCGAGAAAATTACCGCCTAACAAAAGGCACATTATACCCACCCCGCCATACAGACAGGCGCCACCAATAACCAGCCCCAGTAGCACTGATCGAGGTAAAACTTGCAAGGCCGCCTCCTCACCCTCCAGCAGCGCATAGAGAATAATACCCGTGGCAATCAATGCTCCGGCTTGGAACCCACCTCCTGGGCCGTACTCCCCATGAAATTGCACGTAAAGGCCAAACAGGATGATGAAGGGTATCAATAACCGCCCCACCACTTGAGGAATAAGGTGACGCCTGAGACCAGCGTTTGCCGGAGTGGCCGGGCCAGGCCTGCCCTCAGGTTGCCCCCCGAGGATAAACAACACCCCGATACAGGCCGCGAACACCACAAACACCTCACCCAGCGTATCGTAGCCGCGGAAGGTACCCAGCACCGCTGTGACCACATTGGGTATATCTACCAGCTCTGGTGTTTTCTCCAAGTACCAAGGTGCTAGGTGCTGGTGCACCGGTGCATCGGGATCTCCCAACCGAGGTTTGTCGAAGGTGGCGTAAATCATGAGGGCGGTTAGTATTGCAACTACCACAGCCGCAATCCGGCTACCTTGTGCGGCATACTTTTCGCGCTCTGCAGTGAGTGCCAGCGCTCCCAAGAAAATAACAGTCGTCACACCGGCGCCCACAGCGGCCTCTGTAAGAGCAACATCAGCAGCGTCTAGAATAAAAAAGTTAGCCGCCATCAACAGACTGAAAATGGAGGTGAGCATCACAGCAACAAACAGGTTCTCCGTACGCACAATTGCCAGCGCGGTAACCACCAATAATGAAAGCAGGAATAAAGCAAACAGAATGATCACTCGGCACCTTCCGTTTCGGTGGGGCTTTCGTCAAACGCATCAGCGTCGGGCTTCAGACCCGATTGCAGCGCCGCATTAGCTAGGGCATAGCTGGCGGTCGGGCCGGTAATGAGTAGGAACACCATAATGGCCAGTAGCTTGAGTGCTGCTAGGGAAAATCCCGCCTGCAGGATGATACCCGTGAAAATGAGTATCGTGGCCATGGTATCTGTGAGGCTGGCCGCATGCAATCGAGTATAAAATCCGGGCAGGCGCAAGGCGCCGATGCCACCAATAACAACGAAGCACCCGCCCAAGCAAAGCAACACCCAACTGAGAGTGTCCAGCACTAGGTCACTCATGTTCACGCTCCGTAGAGCCGCGGGTATTGTTCTGGAAGAACTCCAACACCGCCAGTATGCCCACAAGGTTGATAAGCGCGTAGGCCAGAGCGAGATCAAGGAAGTCGGGCCGGCCAAACAGGAAAGCGATAACGGACAGCAAAAGCACAGTTTTTGTGCCAAACATATTTACGGCCAGCACCCGGTCATAAACGGAGGGCCCCAGCAGTGCACGCACCAAAGCGAGCACCATAGTAACGAGGATAGCGAGGGATACAATCAGGTACATTCAGTCAAAACCCAGCTTGCTGACGCGCCGCTGTGCTTCCTGCTCCAGCAGGGCAAGCGCGCTTTCACGTGTGAGGCAATGTATCAACAGGCGGTCTTGATGTACATCTATAGTCACGGTACCCGGGGAGAGGGTAATCGAATTCCCCAGAATCACCTTGCCAACATCGCTGGCATCCGTGGTTGTTAACTCGACCATGGTGGGGCTAATGGACAGAGACGGGCTTAATACCAGTCTCGCGACTTCGAGGCTAGACCTTATTACCTCACCCAGAAGCCACCAACAATAAGCAGGCAACCGCAGTAGTGATCGCGGTGGCAGGGCATAATGGAAAAAGCCCATCCTGTGAGCAAGCCAGACGCTCAACAGACAGGAAAACAGCCCCAACCAAAGCAGGAGCGGCTTGTAGATACCCGACCACAACAGCCAACTGACAATCAGCACCAGAAAGAGGCTTATGAGCTGCAGTGGAGTTGTTACTCCCCGCTGGCGCAAGGGCTTATTCACTGGCACAGGAGTAATGTTCGCGCAGGGACTGATAAACAGACTCCCTAGCGGGGGAATTTGCGGTGACGCCGGCATCTAGCCTCACCAAATCTGCCACAACGCGCTTGAGAACATCGCGTAATGGCAAAGGATCACCTAAGCAGAACCCCGCCAGCCGCGCTGCGCGCAATCTATCGGCGCTACTCGGCCCCCGTGTCCGCATCGCTCTCTCTGAGAACGTCTCATTGCGGTTACTCTCTGCCTCCGAATTGAGCATGACGCTCACGTCCGTCGCAACCGCGCCATCTATAAAGCCCTGCAAGTAGCGAATACAGTATTGCGCATCTGCGCCCTCTGGTTCGGCCTCCATAAGCTTACAGTGGGAGACCAGCTCATGCACCGTCAACACTTCAACTGCGCGAGCACTAGGAGCGAGTATTAGTGCTGCCATCAACACAGCCACCGTGTATAGGCGAGCATTCATGAGAAGCCATACACTTCCAAGAATAATTTGAATGCGGTTAGTCATTTTATTCGCTGCGCCTTGGTAACGATTGTGACCCACAAGTATAGAGCAAAAAATTCAACATTGTGAATTGATTATAACCTTAATTAACAGTACGTTGCGAGCAGCCTGCCCCACTCAGACTGACAGACAAAACACAAGCGCTAAGATCTCATGAGATAGCAGCCCTTGCCCGCCAACCTTACGGATTGTATTCATTACCAACAACATTAAACACCTACCGAAATCTCTCCAA
>Ga0065722_101805_pt1 | contig 32759 bp, 16 predicted proteins | sample BansetMetagenome_FD_59109 | JGI IMG/M metagenome (GOLD analysis project Ga0065722, IMG submission 59109) | Bankia setacea gill microbial communities from Puget Sound, Washington, USA - Caecum Enriched | ecosystem: Host-associated > Mollusca > Digestive system > Ceca | place: United States... | reverse complement strand
TAAGCTCGCGGGAGTTTCTAGTGTTAGCATCGCGACGGTCAATGAGTAAGGCGGCGGATGTGGTAGGCGACTACCTAACACTTCGGTCGTTACTGACGTGGGTTATTAGCGTTGGAGCCGTTATGGGTTTATTTTTTGTTATGTTGTTGCTACAAACGGGGGGTTTTACTCAAGAAGAAACCGTTACGGTGAGAAAGGTCGATGTTGCGCTTCCACCGCCTCCGCCACCTCCGCCCCCGTTGTTACCCCCGCAAGACAATACACCCATGCCTAGCATTGATTTAATGGGGTCTAGTACTGGGCCGCAAATGCAGTTTTCCGATAAGCCTGAGTTGAGTGTGAGCAACATACAGACGGTAGAGCGTCCCACCATGGATTTGGATTCGCTCGATTTAAGGCAAACGTTGTCATTCGAAATTCCTACCTTGGCGGTAGAGAATCTGGATTCTGTACCAAAAGCAACGTCTTATAAGCGTGTTATTTATCCGCGATCGCTCGTTAACCGTGGGATTAAACGTGTTGATACGAAGGTAGAAATAATAATTGATCAAAAAGGAAAAGCGTACGTTAAAAAAATTGTTGATCCGGTTTATCCCGAAATGATGTCGGTTATTCGAGATTGGGTGGCCGGTGTTCAATTTACTATTCCTACAAAAAATGGTCAGCCGGTTCAAGCGGTATATCTCTATACCATAAAGTTTATTGTTAGGGTGTAAACACAATAGCCTACAAGGAAAAAGGACGTATTATGGCGTGGATAAAATGGTGTTTTCTTGGTGTTTTTACGGCAATAGGTACAGTTGAAGCCTCAAATATTCAGTTAGAGATTAATGTCGATAATCCGAATTTTGTGTTGCCGGTTTTTGCGGGCCCGTATAGCGACCGCGCCGCATCGATTGCCCCAGAAGAGTATGAGATGGCTGATGCACTTCGAGAGCTATTGGATAAAAAAGATAAGGCCGCTGTACTGGTAAAGTTGAATGAATTTTACGATCTAGAATTAAGCGCTGCAATGCTAATACTCAAGGCTCAGGTTTTGTTCTCGTTAGAGATGCTTGACCAAGCGGAAGACACATTTTTAGCTGTGCTGGCACGTAAGCCGCAACTGATTCGCGCGCACAGTGATATTGGTCAACTCTATCTTGTGAAAGAGGATTACGTTAAGGCTCGAAAGCATTTTGCTAAAGCTATATCTCTGGGCTCGAATGAAGCCATTATTCATGGCCAATTGGGGTATTTGAATTTAACGTTGCACGGTGCCTTTAGTGCTATCGCCCAGTATCAACAGGCAATGGCGTTAGAGCCAGAAAACATTCAGTGGCAACAAGGGTTGTTAGCGTCGTTATCACAAGCTGAAATGTATGAATCTGCGCAGGCGCTGCTAAGAGAGATGTTAAATGCCCGGCCAAATGATAGCGCGCTCTGGTTGAATAAGGCTGCCATAGCCTTACAATTATCGAGCTCTTTAGAGGCGTTAGCCAGTATAGAAATGGCGATGCTGCTCGGTGATACCGCGCCCAAAAATATACGTACGGCAACCCAGTTACATTTGCAGTTAGGCAGCTATGATCGCGCTTACGCATTGATGAAAGACAGTGTCGACCGATCGAAAATTGATATTGCAACGGTCAATCAATATTTAACATGGCTGGGCCAAGTGGGGTATTGGTCCGAGGCCGCGGAGCTATTGAATGAGTTAGAAGGCCGGTTAAAGGCGTTGGATAGTCATGATAAAAGTATCTTTTATATGCACCGCGCCCGTATCGAAACGATTCAATCTCGTTCGAAAGAGGCGAAAGTATTTTTTGAACAATCTTTAGTGTTCGACCCAACAAACGGTGAGGCATTATTATTGTATGCTAAATATTTAATTGATAGCGAAGACTATGTTAGAGCCGAGTTGCTCTATAGTCGCGCAGAAGGAATTGAGGGAAGTGAAAAGCGTGCGATGTTAGGCCGTGCTCAGCTTTATCTACTGTCTAAAGAATACGAATCTACGCTTGGTTTGCTGAGGAATGTATTAACCTTATACCCCGATAGCCCAGGTGTTCGCGATAATATTGAAATAATGGAAAATATTATTCGCGCGAATAAAAGTATAAAAATTTAGGTGGGGTGTTGTAAAGGTGGTGTTTTAATTAATGTTTGTCAGGTGAAGTTATTGGCCTGATGCGAGGAAATTAATATGAATAAAAAAGCGTTAATATGTGTAGTAATGGGTGGCGTTATTAGTGTTGTTTCCGCCTGCGGTGGTGGAATAAAACAGTCTCTGGTGTGTGATGGTACTGAAGACCATTGGGCAGAGGTTGGCTATAAAACAGCGTTAAAAGGTAAATCTGTACGAACTTTTGACACCTTTAAAGCGGCGTGTGGCAGTACCCTCGGCAAACCACAGCAAACGGCCTTTGTGAAAGGTTACACGAAAGGTATATTTGAGTTCTGCACCTTTAATAATGGTTATGAGTTGGGCTTGGAAAGTATTGAAAAACCTACCAGTTGCCCTCTGGAAATTAGAGCGGAGTTTGATAAAGGTTACCTTCGAGGCGCGGCGGTATTACGAGAGCGATTGGCGAAGCTTCATCGGCAGCAGGACGATAATGAAAATCGGTTGCGCGGCGGAGGGATGGATGAGAGCGTTCGGTCGCCGAATTCTCCCGAGCATTGATTTTTCGTAGCTCGAAGGTGTAATCGCCTCAAACTGTCGTTGCTCAAGCTTGGCCAGACCGATGCTCGTAATGTATTAGGGGTTTGTCTGTTTAAGGTTGAGCGCTTAATTGTTTATAGTACGTTTTTGTTCGTAGCCCTTTATTTGCTAAGGTCTGTAGATTATAAGGTTAGGTTTCGAACGTGTCGTGTCGATTGCGAAACCGTTGTCGTCTAATCATTTCTGCGTTTAATGTGGGCTGTTTCTTAACCCTTCGTCTCTGGCCCCTTCACAGCCTACTGTCATTATCACCTTCATTGTTTGCTCTTTAGTAATGGGTGGTATGAATGTGTGTGTTCCTCTATATAAACGCCAATACGCGTGTTTGCCGCTTAAATCCAGTAACCGATCTCAATCCGATTCTATGCTTGTGGTACCATCGAACGGTAAACTATCGCTTCTTATTAAGGTCTGGAGAACTCTGTGAATTGCGCACGAATGTTTTGTTTGCTTGTTCTGTTGGTTGCGCCGGCGTCTTTTGCTGTTGAATCGGTACCTGCAACACCACACGTGTTACCGCCTTCAGCACAGGGTGTTGATGCGAAGAACCTTATTCGTGAGGCTATGAATTTATGGCGCGGTTCGTCTTCCATATCCGAATTACAAATGACGATAAAGCGCGTTGGGTGGCAGCGAACCATGTCTATGAAGGCATGGACAAAGGGCGAAGGTCAATCGTTAGTCCGTGTAACGGGCCCGAAGAAAGATGTGGGCAATGGTACCTTGCTGATTGATGACGCGCTTTGGAGTTATTCACCGAAAATAAATCGCGTTATTAAAATTCCTTCCTCGATGATGGGCCAAAGTTGGATGGGCAGTGATTTTACCAATAAGGATATTAGTAAATCGACCGACGTACTGGACCAGTATGATCATCGTTTGTTGGATGTTCGTCGTGAGGGCGAGCGCACGCTTTATCTGGTAGAAGCTATTCCGCATGAAGATGCGGCCGTTGTCTGGGGGCGTGAACTCTATTGGGTGCGTGATGATTTTATCGTAATGGAACAACAATTCTGGGACCAAGATAATCGTTTAGTTAAAACACTTTCGACGCTTGAAGTGGTGGAAATGGGTGGCCGGCCGGTCGCAAAACGCATGCGAATGGCGGACACCGAAAGCGATAACGAATGGACAGAAATGAATACCCTCTCAATTCAATTCGATACTGAATTGGCCGAAAGTCTTTTTACATTGTCGAATTTACGTAACCCTAGGTAAAGGATATGGCGACAAATATCAGCCTTCGACTCGCATGGCGAAACCTGTGGAGACACCGNCGTCGTACGTGGCTAACACTGGGTGCGATGGTCTTTTCCAATGTATTGCTAATTTTTATGATTGCACTCCAACAGGGCAGTTACAGCATGATGATTGATAACAGCTTGCGCGCCTTAAGTGGGCATATACAAGTGCAGGCAAACGGTTATCAAGAAGAGCAAAAAATGCGCATGGTAGTGCCCGATAATTGAAAATTTCGCCGTAACAGTGCGTGAACAATTGTCCACCGATACGGTCGCGGCGCGAGCGATAGGGTTTGCCATGGCCTCGAGTGAGGAGCGTTCTTTTGGTATTCAGGTTACCGGTGTTCAGCCCATGTTCGAACCACTCGTGTCGAGTATTCCCGGTTTGGTCAAAAGAGGGAGATTATTTTACCGGTGTAAATACTCACGAAATTGTTATAGGAACGGTGCTTGCGCGTAACTTAAATGTGACGGTAGGAGACGAAATCACGTTATTGGGGGGAGGGTATGATGGTTCTATTGCGGCCGATATTGTCACCGTGGTTGGTGTTTTTGATTCCGGAATAAAGGATTTAGACCGCTCTCTAGCGCAATTACCGCTTAACACATTCCAAACGGTATTTTCTATGGGAAGCGCAGGGCATAGCCTTGTTATTGCCGCACCCAATTTACCTATAGTGCCTTTGTGGCAGCGCGAGGTGCAGTCTCTTTTGGCCGCCGATACGCCCTTAGCTGTACTCGATTGGGATAAGCTGCAGCCAGGCCTAAAGCAGGCGATAAAGGCCGACATGTCGAGTGCTGCTTTTATGTATTTTGTGTTGGTGATTCTAGTTGCGTTCAGTGTTTTAAATACGCAGTTGATGTCTGTTCTTGAGCGTACTCGAGAATTTGGCATTATGCTGGCGCTGGGTTTAAGGTCGAGTCGGATTAGCCTGTTAGTTGTAAGTGAAACATTACTGCTGTCGTTGATGGGGTTAGTCATCGGTGTGTTAATAGGTTTTTGTCTCATTTTATTTTTGAGCTACAGTGGTTTTACCTATCCAGGCATGGAAGAAATGTCGAGTAAATTTAATATGCCGAGTGAAATTTTCCCCACCGTGAGTGCTTTGTCTTTATTGCTAGGGCCGTCGTTTGTCTTTGTAGGGTCGTTGCTCGCGTCAATTTATCCCGCAGGGAGAATCCACACGTTACAGCCGGTTATGGCTATGCGTGCTGTTTAGGGTGAAGCTATGACATTGTCAGTAACGGTTACACTTGCGTGGCGAAATTTATGGCGAAATTATCGTCGTACGCTAATTATGTTGTCGGCGATAGGCATAGGTGTATGGGCGATGATTGTTATGTCCGCTTTAATGCGGGGAATGGTCGACGATATGATTGAAAGCGGTATTCGTCAATTGCCTGGTCACGTACAAGTTCAGCATGCCGCTTACCGAGACGATCCGAATATACTGCATTCTATAGCGGCCTTAACGTCGTCGATGGCAAAAGAGTTAGTTCATGACGAAGTTGTTCATATTGCCTCGCGCTTAAAAGTATCGGCAGTTGTGTCCAGCGAACGGGACGTGCGTGGGGTAACATTTTTAGGCGTAGAGCCCAAGAACGAAGTGGCACTTTCTTTTGATACAGGCCAAATAACAGAGGGGCGCTGGCTAACCGGTGTTAATGACCAAGGTATTGTTATAGGCGCGAAGCTGGCTAAGCGTTTGGAAACAGGTTTAGGTAAACGCGTAGTTGTGATGAGCCAAGATATTCACAATGCCATCGCAGAACGCGGTGTTCGTATTGTGGGTATTTATGAAGCGAACGATGTTGCCTTGCCCGAAGAGCGCACGGTATACGGCGGGTTAAGAACATTGCAAACGCTCCTGAAGGCCGAAAACCGTGTGTCCGAAATTGTTTTTCAAGGCCGCGATTATCGCAATACGCAGCCTTTACTTTCGTTTGTGTCGGCCTCGCCCCTAGCGGAGGGTAATGTGTCGGTACTTTCGTGGAGCGAAGCAGAGCCCTACCTGGGCACCATGATGAAGGTAATGGACGGCTTTGTTCTTATTTGGGTGCTGGTTATTTTTGTGGCGTTGTCATTTGGTTTGGTCAACACGTTGGTGATGGCGGTTTTTGAGCGCGTTCGAGAAATTGGATTAATGCAAGCATTGGGAATGAAGCCTACGGCAATAATTTTGCAAATAGTTTGCGAGGCTTTTTTTCTATTGATGATAGGGTTATGCATTGGCAATGCTGCTGCATTATTAACGGTATTGCCGTTTCAATCGGGCATTGATATTTCTTCGGTGGCTGCAGGAATGGAGATGATGGGCGCCAATAGTATCTTAACGCCCGTGCTGTCGGCAAAGGATCTTATTACCGCTAACGTAGTTGTTATTGTGTTGGGCGTTACCGCTAGTATTTTGCCCGCTTGGAAAGCCGCACGCTACGACCCGATTGTCGCGTTAAATAAACATTAAGGGCGTCTCTATGACCGCGATTGTCTGTACAGAACTATGCAAAACGTTTAGCCAAGGTGGAGCCACTATTGTGGGGCTTGATCGGGTTTCTATAGGCGTGGAAGAGGGCGAATTTGTTTGCTTGTCGGGCCCCTCCGGTTCGGGAAAGACAACACTGCTAAATGCGATGGGTGGTTTGGATACGCCCGATAGCGGTGAGGTGTGGGTGGGCGGGCAACGCATCGACTTGCTCAGTAAAATTGCACTAGCCGATATGCGTCTCAATAATATTGGCTTTGTCTTTCAAGCCTACAATTTAATTCCTGTGTTAAGTGCGAGTGAAAATATTGAGTTTGTAATGCAAGTACAGGGCGCTTCAAAGGCTGAGCGCGTTGCACGGGTAAGTGAAACATTGGAAGAGGTGGGGTTGGCGGGAATGGGGGATAGGTTACCCTCGCAGCTATCGGGTGGCCAGCAACAACGTGTCGCTATTGCTCGCGCCATAGCGAGTAACCCGAGATTGGTATTGGCCGATGAGCCTACCGCAAATTTGGATTCAAAAACGGCCGAACAGCTTATGACATTATTTTCAGAATTAAATGCTCGCCGCACTGTCACCTTTGTGATTGCTACTCACGATCAACGCGTCATGGCGCACTGCAAACGTCTCGTCGCGATGGAAGACGGCAAGATCGTTAACGATACATGTCAGAAAAATTCATAATGTAGGGCGCGTTAATGAGAGCTGTAAGTCGACCATTCTTGTGGTTTTTTTTCGCCGGTATATTGATGCTGGCGTGCGGCGGAGTGTGTAGCAGTATTGCAGAGGAACCATCATTAGAATGGTCGGGCTTTTTAAAATATCAACCATCGGTTTCGATAGTCCCCAGCAATAGCGCTTACCGGCTTTTAAGTACTTCACCTTCTTATACGCATAATGCTGTAGGTCGTTTTACCCTCGATGTGTCTCATGGGCATTGGCGCTATGCGCTCCACTATCAAGCGAATGCGAACCACGAACCGTCTCTCACCCTCCTTGGTGAGCAGAGCCGAGATGCCTCGAGTTTACATACTGAAGACGCCCACCGTTTAATGACGTTATCCGATACTATGGTACGTAACGACACAAGCACCGTTACGCATCGCATTGATCGGTTCTCGGCAACCTACAGCGGCGAGTCCACGGTTTTGAAAGTGGGGAGGCAAGCTATCAGTTGGGGGAATGGGCTTATTTTTAATCCCATGGATATTGTGAATCCCTTCGACCCCACTGCTATCGATACCGAGTATAAAACCGGTGATGATATGCTCTATGGCCAGTATTTATTACCCTCAGGGCATGATGTGCAAGCGGTATGGGTTGCGCGCCGAGATGAAGATCATGCAGTAACCCAAGACGTAACCTCTTCGGCCGTGAAGTATCACGGCTTTTGGGGCGTGCAAGAGTTCGACCTTTTGTTGGCCGAGCATTTCGGTGAAGGGGTGGCAGCCTTCGGTACGGTTTGGAGTATTGGCGGGGCTATTGCGCGTGCAGATGTTGTGGTAACTGATCGAGAAGAAAAGTCGGTTTTTAGTGCCGTTGCAAATCTTTCCTACTCTTGGAATATGATGGGCAAAAATGTATCCGCCTCGGGCGAATACTACTTCAATGGATATGGCCTTGAACAGGGCGATTATTCCACCGTAGGTATCATGCAAAATCCCGCACTTGCCCAGCGTTTAGCGCGCGGCGAAGTGTTTAATATTGGTCGCCACTACGCTGGAATGTCGGCGACCGTCGAGCTACATCCTCTATGGCTACTCACGCCCTTGTTCATCGTAAATATAGAGGACCATTCGGCTATGCTGCAATTTTTGTCCTCGCATGACCTTCATGAAAGTGCGCGGCTATTATTGTCCGCCAATGTACCAACGGGGAATGAGGGCACTGAGTACGGTGGAATAAACGCGACATTGATCGGGCAACCTTTAAGCCGAGGGCCGAGCGTTACAGCGCAGCTAGCGTGGTATTTTTAAAGGCATCACGCCCTTAGTTGTTGCTTTTGCATATTTCAGTTTTACCCCATTAAAGTGGATTATAACAATGGAACACCCTCTGTTTCTCCCTATGTTTGTTCATATGATCTGGACAGTCGTTTTGTATGTAGTACTTACCTTGCTGCGCGCACCTGCGGTATGGGGCGTGGGGCGTCGTAAACATTATGAAAACACGTTAACGGACATAGAAAAGCGAACCAGCGCTAACCTTTCTAATCAATTCGAATGGCCTATGTTTTTCTATGTGATAGGCGTTATTGTCTTGGCGAGTGAGGTGGTTAACAGCGTTTGGTATGTGGGGTTGGCTTGGGTTTTTGTTGCGGGCCGAATTGTACATAGTGGCGTTCAGATTTTGACAACGAATATTCGGCTAAGAGGTTTGGTGTTTTCAGTCAATTTTTCAGCGGTATTGGGGATGTGGCTAATGTATTGCGTACACTACCTGAACACATAAAAACTTTGTTTTAGTGTTCCATTATTGGCGGTAAAGAATGTGGTATTACCGGTAACAGTTAAACACGTAATGTTGCTTATAACACTGGAGAGAATCGGCCGGTATTATTCTTTAGCTAATGTTTTTAGTACTACCTCTTTTGCGATATTCACGCGAGAGGCTAGGTAATCGTTTCCGCCTCGGTCGGGGTGAATTTTTTGCATGAGCCTGCGGTGAGCCAGCGTCACCGTTTTTTTATCGGGTAAATTTTGTTCAGAAAAACTGTCTAACCCGAGTATCAATAAGGCTTCCTGGTAGGTGGGTTCGCCTACCGATGGCGGATTATACGGCGGGGGTTGTTGCGACTTATTCTGGTTAAATGTTTGTCTAAACGCGCGAATTAAGTAGTATGAGCGTGCATCTTTCTGTTCGTAGTGAACTTCAAGTTCCGTCAGTTCTGATGGGGTTAATTGCGCTAACGAGGCGCCTTTGTGCGGGCCTTCAATAACCTCTCCGGTCATACTTTTCATGTGTAGGTTAAGCTGCACCCGCAGAAACGGTGTCGAAAAAACGGGGTTACCGAAGGGCGTGTTTTTAAGGTTACCGCCGAGACCATTAACTATTCTCATGAGAGGCAGTAAGCGTGTTACGCCAAATTTTGCAAAGCCTACGAGCGCTGCGGCCACACCGCCTAACCAATGAACACGACCTGCGACTACGGCAAGCAAGACTAGCGCTATAGCCGTACCCACGCCCACCTTAAATAACCATTGCTTGCGCTTATTCGCGGGTAATCGGCGGTACTTCGCCATCAACCAATATACGCCGACAATAATTAAGAGTGCTAAAACTAATCGAAATTGCATAGTGGTTGTCTATTGAAACGTGAGTTCGAGGCCTATTTTACTCACTTGCTGAATTTCTTGTTGCAAGCTAGCACGGGTTAAGGGGTGATTGTTTAACCACTCTTTATCGAGCGTTAGCTCATAGCGATGCTTGGCTCGCGTAAAGATGGGTAAAATGGAGTTTAGCTCGCGCCTACGGTGCAATAGAATTGCGATTCTTAAACATAACAGTACAGGAGTGAATGCACGTAACGCTTCTTTGTCCATATCCACAAAACGTTCGGGAAGAATTTTTTTACGGTGGAAGCGTACGAGGTTTGCCATGATGTATTGCTCGTATCGGCTGAACCCGGCGAGGTCTGAATGCCGCAAGATGTAATAGCCGTGCATATGGTAGCTGTTGTGCGAAATACTGATGCCGGTTTCGTGTAGTTTGGCCGCCCACCCTAAAATTTTGGTACGCGAAACGCCGTTGATTAGACGCTTGCTGTCGATTTGCTCCCATAAATGCAAGGCTGTCTCGGTGACAGTGTCGGCTTGGGGCGTATCAATACGGTATTTTTCTTGGAGCTGCGAAACGGTGAGTACGCGTGTATCGTGATTGCTGAATCGGCCGATACTGTCGTAAATTAGGCCTTCTTTTAACGTGGCATCGGCGACGTGAATCTTATCTATTTTGAATTGATCAAAAATTGCCTGAAGCAAGGCGAGGCCGGCAGGTAAAACATTGCGTCTTAATTTTGCAACCCCAGGGGCGTTGATGGCGCCGGCGGATAATGCGGTTTCTATGTAGCGATCTAACGCCTTACGGGTAATCACGCCTGAGTTTTCATCCGCGTTTAATAGCTCGGCTACGGCACGTATGGTTCCAGATGTGCCGTAGGCGATTTTCCAGCCCTGTTGTAAGTATGTTCTGCGTATTTGCTCGAGTTTTCCACAAGCACTTAAATAGGCTTGGTGCATAGCCGTGCGGCTTAAATTGTCGGGGTCGAGTTTAAAGCTTTCGGTGTAGGTAACGCAGCCAATACTCAGGCTTTCCATGCAAAATGTTTCGTAAGCTCGGCCAATAATAAACTCGGTACTGGCGCCGCCAATGTCGATTACTAAACGTTGTTGCTCGTCGTCGACAATGGTATGGGATAGCCCCGTGTACACGAGGCGGGCTTCTTCGTAGCCAGAAATAATTTGAATGGGTATACCAAGCGCGTTTTCAGCCGCTTTTAAGAACTCTTTAGAATTGCGCGAAGAGCGCAGCGTTTTTGTTCCTACTGCGCGTATCTGCGCTTTGGGTATATCTCGCAAGCGTTCGGCGAAACGGTTCAGGCACTCTATGGCGCGAGTTTGAGATTCGTTATCGAGGTTACCGGTATTGCGTAAGCCTCTCGCAATTTGAACCATTTGCTTTTCTCTATCAATAATCTCTATTCGCGCATCGGTGAAGCGCACGATGAGCATATGAAAGCTGTTTGAGCCGAGATCGATAGCGGCAAAATAAGGTGATTCAAATTGTGGCATAAATAAACTCAATGATCGGGCTGTTATTGGTTATGGTTTGAGCGAATTATTCGGTAAGGGTGACACTTGTGGATTGTCTGTTTCGGTTGTTCACTATTTGGGGTGACTTTGACACAATATTACCTGATTAACATTGTTATTTTAGCCCTAACAGAGGAATTAGTTTCGTGCCTATTCATGAGCGACACTCTTTTGGTTTGCGTATATTGACCAACAGTCACAAAGACATCAAGCGCTTACGCCATGCGACCGGAATACCCAATATTCATGGCAACAAATTCTGGAAATCGTCCCTGCTATTGATTGACTACTTAAGCGCCTTTCCCCCCTTGTTGCAGGGTGTATCGGGGCCATCTCGGCCACCGCGTATACTGGAAATAGGATGTGGTTGGGGCCTTGCCGGCATTTTTTGTGCAAAAGCGTTTAAAGCCGAGGTTACCTGTTTGGACGCTGACGACACCGTGTTTCCGTATTGCGAGCATCATGCTGCGTTAAATGGGGTGAAGGTAGAAACCTGGCGATGTCGTTACGAAAAAATACGTAAAGTTGATTTGCAGCAATTTGACGTAGTGATAGCGGCAGACATTTGCTTCTGGGATGAAATGGTTACGCCCTTAGCTAACCTAGTACGCAGAACACAGCAGGCGAAGGGCGTGCGGGTGGTTATAACAGACCCAGGAAGGCCAACATTTGAAGACATGGCTGAACGCTGCGTAGAGGCCTTCGACGCTTTATTAGAGCCGTGGTCGGCGCCACACCCTCATCGTGCGTCTGGTTGGGTTTTTGATTGCGCTCCAGCGAGTTGATGTGTGTCATCGATAGTAGGGTTTAGTCCGTCACTGGAGTATCGGTTGTGGTTTGGCTCCAATCGGTGATACTGGTCGAATGAAAGCGCGAGCACGCGGGTGTATGTCTTCGAATGAGGCTGCTTTCGGGTGAAAATGTGGTTATTAAGCACTGGTTATTAAACACTGCGCTTTTGAACGTTGGTTTTCAGTATCAACGTTCAATACCGAGAGTAAGCGTTTATTCTAAATCGTGGTATTAATCAAACGAGGCGATGTTTGCCCGTAATAGAGAGCAATATACTTGTGAGCCATCAACATGTAGTACTGAAAACCCCACTTACACCGCCTTTCCCTGAGGGTCTTGAATCCATCATTTTGGGTTTAGGTTGCTTTTGGGGGGCTGAGCGTAAATTTTGGCAGCTAGACCACGTTTTTACGACTGCCGTGGGGTATTCAGCGGGGCATACGCAAAACCCAACCTATGAAGAGGTGTGCAGCGGGCATACGGGCCATAACGAGGTAGTGCTGGTCGTATTCGACCCTGAAAAACTCCCGCTGGAAAAGCTGTTGCAGTGTTTTTGGGAGTCTCATAACCCCACTCAAGGCATGCGTCAAGGTAACGATACGGGCACTCAGTACCGGTCGGGTATTTATGTGGGGTCGGCGGAGCAACAGACCGTGGCTGAGCGGTCACGGGCACTTTACGGTGCAGCATTAGCGGCTAACAATTTTGGTAAAATCACGACCGAAATAAAAGAAGCGAGCCCCTTTTATTATGCAGAGGATTACCATCAGCAGTATCTTGCCAAAAACCCAAGGGGCTACTGCGGGTTGGGGGGTACAGGTGTTTCGTATGGCGAGTAGATTGCTCTGCCTCCAATAACGCTATTTCTTATCTAACGGTTGATGTAAAGCTTCTTTTTCGGAGGCGCTTACCGAAAGGGCTTCTCGGTGGAGTATTGTGCCGTGGCGAATACAATTTCTACCACTATTTTTTGCGTGATAAAGCCAATGATCGACACGCTCTACAAAATCCAACGGCGAAGGCGGGTGCTTTTCTGTAAAACTATCGAGACCCATGCTGGCAGTAACAGGAATTATTTGTTCGCCATGCATAAAAGTACTGTCTTGTATTTTAAATCGCAGGCGCTCCGCCACTTGTACCGCGACCAGTATGGGCGTGGAAGGAAGTAAAATCGCAAACTCTTCTCCACCGTAACGGCAGGGTATATCGAGTTTACGAAGAGATTCGGTAAAAATACTGGCGATTTTTTGTAATACTTTATCGCCAGCCACATGGCCCCACGTATCGTTAATTTTTTTAAAGTGATCAAGATCAACTAATATTAATGTTGTGGGTTGCCCTGTGCGTTGAGTTCGTTCAATTTCTTGTCGTAGTACCTGTTGGAAATGACGATTATTGTATAGCCCTGTTAGGCTATCGGTGTGCGCTTCTTGCTCCAGGCGAGTCACGGTGGCGCGCAACGTGGTAACTTCTTCAGCGAGCGTGCAAAGGTCTGTACCATTAGGGCATTGTACGGGCGTTTCAGTGCTATTATTATTTTTCATGGCTCGTTTTCATGCGTTATTCTTTATGAGAAAAAGGTTAGGATAAGCGTTGTTTGAAGTCGGTATAGCCAAAATGTTTTATTATTTTTAGTGCATTATTGTCGCTATTCCAGACCGCAATAGAGGGTAAGTTTATACCGTTAAATGTTGTGTTTTTGACCATAGTATAAATAGCCATATCTTCAAATAATAGGCGTTGGCCAATCTCCAGCGGCAGGTCAAAGCTATAGTCTCCTATTACGTCTCCCGCAAGACAGCTTGGGCCTCCTAGGCGTACCGTATGTTCTTTTTCACTGGGCTCGCCGGCACCCGTGAGTCTTGGGCGATACGGCATTTCAATAACATCAGGCATATGGCAGGTTGCAGAGGCATCCAATATCGCGAGATCCATCGTGTTATGGAGTGTATCTAAAACTTCGGTTACAAGTACACCGGCATCGAGTGCAATTGCTTCTCCTGGTTCTAAATAAATTTGTACATTGTAAGTGCTTTGGAAATGTTTAATTCGCTCAATAAGTGCGTCAACATCATAGCCTGCACGTGTAATGTGATGGCCGCCACCAAAATTTACCCACTTTAAGCGGTGTAGGGTTTCACCAAATTTTTTCTCAACCGCATCGAGAGTACGGGCCAGCGGTGCAAATTCTTGTTCGCAAAGGGTGTGAAAATGTAAACCGCTAATGCCTTCGAGATTAAGCTGGCTGAAATCCTCGGCTCGAATACCCATGCGTGAGCAGGGCGCACAGGGATCGTATAGTGCTGTTTCGCCTTCCGAATGTTCGGGGTTAATGCGAACACCAAACTCAAGTGTACGCCCACTTTTTTCACGATAAGCTAATGCGCGTTCACGGTAGTGATGCCACTGGCTAACAGAATTAAAAATGAAATGATCTGAGAGCGTTAATAACTCGTCAAATTCATGGGGTCGAATGGCGGCACAATAGGTGTGTACTTCATTATTGAATTCTTCTCGCCCAAGTTTGGCTTCGTTCAGGCCGCTGGCACATACGCCTTTTAAGTAGCGCATAAGGAGCGGAGCAAGCGAAAACATAGAAAAGGCTTTTAGCGCGAGTAATATCTTCGCGCCACTCGCGGCCTGCACATAGTCAATAATCTTTAAATTGGCTTCAATTTTGGCTTCATCCACGACATAGCAGGGGCTAGGAACGCGAGAGGGGTCAAACGAGCCGAATGACGGCTCGTTTTTAGCAGGTGATAATGGGCTCATTTAGCTGGCGAGTCCTGTAGTGTCGAGTTCAACGACTGTCCAAGGGAGACCGTATTGGTTAAGGTCTTCCATAAAGGGGTCAGGGTCAAATTGTTCCATATTCCACACACCGTCCGCTTTCCATTTGCCTTCTAGTATCATTTTTGCGCCAATCATAGCGGGCACACCCGTGGTATAAGAAATAGCTTGTGATTGAACTTCTTCATAGCATTTCTCATGGTCACAAATGTTGTAAATATACACGATTTTTTCTTTACCGTTTTTAATGCCCTTTGCAACGCAGCCTATGCAGGTAAGGCCTTTCGTTAAAGGGCCTAGGCTAGAAGGGTCTGGTAGTACCGCCTTTAAAAATTGTAAGGGTACAATTTCGGTACCGTTATAATTTACCGGCTCTATACCGGTCATGCCTATATTTTGAAGCACTTCTAAATGTTTTAAATAATTTTCAGAAAAAGTCATCCAAAAGCGAGCACGTTTAATTTCGGGAAAATGCTTGGTGAGAGATTCCAGTTCCTCGTGATACATAAGGTACATATCTTTTGGGCCAATACCTTCGGGGAAATCGTAGGTATCTTTTACTGAGAGCGGATCCGTTTCTTGCCATTGGCCATTTTCCCAATAACGGCCTTTCGCAGTGACTTCTCGAATATTAATTTCGGGATTAAAATTGGTTGCGAATGGTTGGCCGTGATCGCCCGCATTACAGTCGATGATATCGAGTTCGTGAATTTCATCGAGGTAATGTTTACGAATATAGGCCGTGTAAACGTTTGTTACACCGGGGTCAAAACCGCTGCCTAACAATGCCATGCGGCGTTGGGAAACGAATTTATCTTGGTAGGCCCATTGCCATTTGTACTCAAATTTTGCTTCTTCAGGCGGCTCGTAATTGGCGGTATCGAGGTAGTCTACGCCGGCGTTCAGGCACGCATCCATAATGTGTAGGTCTTGGTAGGGCAGCGCGACATTAATCACTAGATCGGGCTTTTCTTGTTCGAGCAGTGCCGTCATTTGCGGCACATTGTCGGCGTCGACTTGCGCGGTTCGAATGGGGCGCTCTATTTGCGCCGCAATGGCTTTACACTTTGCTTCGTTGCGGCTGACCAGAATTATATCAGTGAATACTTCTGGTAGTTGTGCGCATTTATGAGTGACAACACCACCAACACCGCCTGCTCCAACAATAATGACTTTACTCATGGGTAAGTTCCTTAATCTTTCTCGTAATAAGTGTAGCCCTGCATGCTTGCAGAAAAGGCCTTCATAATGGTTTGTCGCTCAGAAGCGGTGATCTGCCCTTGGCGTACGGAGCGCTCGGCAATTTTCCTAAAGCGTTCACGTAGCTGTTGCGGCTGATACTCTACATAGCTCAGTACATCGCTAATACTGTCGCCCTCAATTTCATCTGCAAATTCGTAGGAGCCATCGGTATGTAAACGCACGCTAACGACATTGGGGTCGCCAAATAAATTATGTAAATCACCGAGAGTTTCTTGGTAAGCGCCTACTAAAAAGACACCAATAAAATAGTCTTCATCGTCTTTTAGGGGATGAAGGCCAATGGTTTTTTTGGTTTCGTGCATATTAGTGAAACGATCAATCTTACCGTCGCAGTCACAGGTAATGTCGGCAATAATGGCTTCGCGTGTTGGCCGTTCATCTAGCCTATGAATAGGTGCAATTGGGAATATTTGATCAATAGCCCATACATCGGGTAGCGACTGAAATAAACTAAAGTTTCCGTAATAGATATCGGATAATTGCTCGCGTAAAATGTCGATTTCTTGCAATGGGCGTGCAGCAGTTTCTGACAGCGCTAAAATGTTATTCATCACTAACAGAAATAGATTCTCGGCGAGTGACCGTGAACGTAAGCCAATTTGGCCGCGTTTAAAAATATCGCGCACTTCATCTCGGTAGAACACCGCATCGTTATAGCATTCCTGCATGTTTTTCTCGCAAAGATTATTGAGCGTCTCTTTCATGCTGTGCAGCAGCGGATGTTCGTCTTCTGGGATACTGTCGGGAATAGCACCGGGTGCTGAACTGGCAACATCCAATACATTAAAAATAAGTACCGAGGAGTAGGCGATGGTAGCGCGCCCCGATTCGGTAATGATGGTGGGGTGTTCGATACCCTCGGGGTCTAGAGTGCTCATCACAACATCGATGATATCTGCACAGTATTCATCTACCGTGTAGTTTTTGGAATGGATATGGTTGGTTTTGCTACCGTCATAATCCACCGCTAGGCCGCCACCGAGATCTAGAAACTGCATGTCGGCGCCTTCGCGTAATAACTCCATGTACACCTGGCAGGCTTCAACTACACCTGAGCGAATATCTCTAATATTAGGGATTTGCGAGCCTAAGTGGTAGTGCAGTAATTGAAGGCAATCGAGCATTGCCTCTTCTCTTAAAGTGTCGATCATTTCAATGAGTTGTGCGATGGATAAACCGAAAATACTGCGATCGCCACTCGTGGCATTCCAATGCCCGCCAACAACGGAGGCTAACTTAACTCGCACCCCAATCAGGGGCTTAATGTTAAGTGCACGGCTGCGCTCGAGAAGAATGGGCAGCTCGCTCGGTGTTTCAATAACAAAGAAACAGCTGTAACCCATTTTTGTTGCCTGCAAGCCTAGGTCAATAAACTCCTGATCTTTGTATCCATTACAAATAATATGAGCGTCTGGCGACTCTAAATGTGCAAGCGCAATAATAAGCTCTGGCTTGGAGCCGGCTTCTAAGCCGTGCCCGTACTGAGCGCCAACCGTAGCGATTTCTTCAATTACATGGCATTGCTGATTCACCTTAATAGGAAAAACACCACGGTACTGGCCGTTATAGCCGGCGCTATCGATTGCCGTTTTAAAGGCAATATTGAGCCTGCCAATTTGCTGCTCCAAAATATCTTCAAACCGAATAAGTACCGGGGCATCTAAGCCTCGCTCACGAATGTCCTGCACTATATTCAGCAGCGGTGCTGTTACGGGTGAATCGGGGTCACCTGTCGAAACGGTGAGAAGGCCTTTGTCAGAGACGTCATAGTAACCAACGCCCCAATCTCGGACACCGTAAAGTTCGGCTGAATCATCAGGCGTCCAGCTGGAATTAACAATTTTATTCAACGAAGTGATGCTCTTGAAAAGTAAAGATTCAAACCTGATAGCATTAACCTTAGCCCGCTATAGCGAAGAAGCGCGTACGGAAAGGTGTTGGGTGCGGTCAGGCCAGTATAGCCAAGGCTCCAAAGAGGTTGGAGCTGCATTGAGGGAGCGAATTCTAGCCTGAAAACGGCCTATGTGCACCTAAATTGTAGCCGGTGCTTCGATATTCTTGGAACCCCCTAAAAGCGGTGCAAGTGGTTCTGCAATGCCTATGTTGCTACGCTCGTTGATCTGTTTGTCGCGCTAGGACAATTGAGCGACGGATAGCATCCAAGAACCCTAAGTGGCGTCTAGTAACTAATGACATAGCGTTGGTATCAAGCGAACAGCCTTGCTCACGGGCCAAAATTTTTTGTGGAGGTATTCACCGATTGGCGTTGAGGGAGGCTAATCGCTATTGCGGCAACAAGGGCAGCCTTTCCCAGGCCGATAAGAGTGCCTACACGGCACTCTCAATTACCGATAAACCGTGCGGCAATCCTGTCCAGAAGTTGCGGTTTCTTTCGCCGCCGTTAAAAAGTGTTTGGCGGGTGGCAGGGTAAGCTTATAAGCCAAGGGTATTCGTAAGCGCGCCAGTGTTGCCGCGCTCGCTTTGGGCGCAATGCCATAGCGTTGAAGAGAATCAAATTATCCGTGCATACCCAAAAGGTCAAGGGTGTTGTTTTTCTGTATATGTCGAAAGGAAAGCAATTGGGCTAAGTTAGGTGGCTTTTAACTTACCGTAAAGTTATTGATTATGTTGGAGGCAATTAATTCAATAAAGCATAAAAAGTCGAGTATTGCGGTTATAAAAAACACAAAGATTAACTATTCAATTGATTGCTACGGAAGTTATGCCAATAATTTTTAGGTGTATATTTTGAGGTTAATGGTTTTATCTGTTTTTCGTCATTGTTTATGTTAATAGTCTGTTTATTGGGTGCATTAATTTTGGTGGTGACGTACCATCGCCGAATTAGTATTTTGCATAGGTATAGCTGAAAAGGATTTTTCGTCTAGACGGCTAGGCAGCACTCTTATATTTAAGCGAGGATAACGTGTTAACTAAAATTTATTGCTCTAAATTCATACCTTCATATTTATTTTATCAATTATTTAAATTCCTCGTCACCAGTTTATTCTTTATTTGTTTAGCGCCAAATGTAATGGCTAATGAATTGTTACATTTGGCGCTGAAATATAATGCTTTTGTTCTGGATGATTTTTCTGCTGAATCGAGTGATGTACAAGGGCGTATGGCCGTAGGTGGAAATGTTTATCTTAGAAGTTACGGCGTTGCGAGCGCTATAGAGCCCTCCGAAACCGATTACTCTATTGTAGCGGGCGGGTCCGTGGACTATATAAATGGTCAGATCTTCACGGGCGGAGTTATTGCCGGTGGAGACGTGTCTTCAATTTCAGAGAACGTTTCAAATTCACTAGAAGAAGGTGCGTTAATTTTAGGCGATCAGTTGCTTCCCATTGACTTTGAAAGTGTATTTCAGGGGTTGCTAGATGTCTCGCTGAAGCTAAGCGAATTGAAGGGTACGGGCGATGTTGAGTATAAATGGGGTGGCGTATATCTAAGCGGAAATTGTGAGAGTGAGCCTCAGGTATTTCACATTAACGGCCAAGAAATGCTCAATGCTAGCAGTCTAGTATTATCTTGCATTTCTGACGATGCTACGTTGATTTTAAATATAAGTGGGCCGAGTGCCGGATTTAAGAATATTGGATTGGCTCATTTAAGTAAAAGGGCCTCGCGTACCCTTTATAACTTCCATGATGCCTCGACGCTGGAACTTACATGGGTTGGCGTTGAAGGGACGATACTGGCACCAAAAGCTAACGTGGTTAATCCAAGAGGTGCGGTCAATGGAACCGTTATTGCAAAATCTTGGTCAGGCCCGATGGAATTGCACCATGTTCCGTTTGTGGGGGATTTAGATCATGTTATACCTAAAGATAATGTATCCCCTATTTTTGTCCCTATTCCGGATCTAGCCTTGTGGGCTGAAGAGTATTTTAATTATTTTGTTAGCGCTGAAGATGCAGATTTAGACACTTTAACCTATTCGTTAGTGCAATCGCCTGAGGGTATGGTGATGGCAGAAAATGCGGAGCTACAGTGGGTGCCGACGAGAGAGCAAGCCGGTGAACACCTTATAATCATAGCGGTTAGTGATGGCCTGGCAACCATTACTCAAGAGGTTGTCCTTAATGTTGCGTTGCATAACGCTCCACCCATTTTCGAAAGCTTTCCGAGTGTTGCTGTAAAGGAAGGAGAGGTCTCGTCTATAGAGGTTAAAGCGCGAGATGCTGATGGCGATGCGCTAATTATTTCACTTAGCGGTAATCCAGGTTTTATTACGTTAGATGAAAATGTACTTGTTATTAATGCCGGGTTCGATGATGAAGGTATTTATAGTGGGTTGACCTTGTCTGTAACTGACGGAAAAGCGGCATCAACTTTATCGTTTGATTTAACGATTATTAATGTAAATCGTTCACCTTCAATTGTCAGCCAGCCAGTAACTGAAGTTTCGGAAAACGCTGAATACCGATATGGGGTTGTTGTTCAGGAACTTGATGAGGGCGATATGACTGTGGTAAGCATATCGGGGCCTGGGGCTATTGAGCTTGATGCTAATGTATTGATATGGCAGCCAACCGCTCTTGATATAGGTGAGCACCCTATCACCGTTACGGTGACTGACTCGGCAGGCCTATCGGCAACTCAAAATTTTTACTTATCAGTGCTTAACGTCAATGATCAGCCAGTCGGGGTAAGCGCCGAGTATTCAATAGAGGAAGATGATGTATTCAGCTTTTCTTTGTCAGGTTCTGATCTAGATGGTGATCAACTCAATTACATTATTGTTGGTGCTGTCGAAAATGGTGCTATTAGTGGGCAGGCTCCAACCCTGCAATACACCCCAGATAAAGATTTTTCTGGATCTGATCAACTAACTTTTATAGCAAATGACGGCCTCCTTGATTCAGATTTGGCTACGGTACTTTTTTCTATTGCGCCAGTCAATGACCCGCCTGAAGTGGCGCCCCTTCCCGAATTTTTCTTGTTGGAAAATCAGCCGTTTGAATATCAATTACTAGCACAAGATGTTGACGGTGATGTGTTGCAGTATGCAATTGAGTCGGCACCGGTAGGAATGGATATCGATGTATCAGGTGTTTTAACGTGGACGCCCGATCATGCTAGTTCAGGCGAATACTCTTTTAATGTTGTTGTTTCAGATGAGGATGCCCGAGTAAGTGTGCCGGTTAAAATCACTGTAGTTAATGTGAATAGAATACCTACTGCATCTTCGTTGTCTGTGGTGCTTGATGAAGATACTTTAGTTGAGTTTGATTTGATTTCAAATGACGACGATGGTGATGCTTTGTTTTATGACATTGTGAGTGCGCCAGCCAACGGTAGTATTGAGTTAAGCGGAGCGCATGTTACCTATATTCCGGTTGCGGAGTTCAATGGTGAAGATAGTTTTCTTTATCGAGTTAATGATGGGGAGGAATATTCCGATTCATCGCGAGTGAGTATTACTGTTACGTCCATAAATGATAGCCCGCAATGGAGTGAAAGTGTATTGCTGTCTGGTGTTGAAAATCAGGTCTATAGCGGTACAGTAGAGGCGACTGATATTGATGGGGATGAGTTGGTATACGAGCTAATTGAGTTCCCATTTGGAATGATAATAGGCAGTGGTACGGGCGTAATCGAGTGGGTCCCAAGTTATGATCAGGCAGGTACTCATCAGATTACGGTGTCTGCTAATGATGGGCATGGCGGGTTAATTACTAATTATTATACGGTCAATATTGTTGACAAAAATCGCCCTCCGGTTGCGATGGATGTTGAAATAGAAATAGCTGAGGACTCTACTGTTGAGGTCGCGCTACAAGGTTCCGATCCAGACGGTCAACCCCTCTCTTTCCATATTGTTTCACCCATAGAGAACGGTACCCTAACACTTGGTGATGGTAACGCGATCTATCAGCCTAGTAATAATTTTCATGGCCTAGAGATTGTTCATTATAAAGCCAGTGATGGCGAGCTTGAATCAGCTGTTGCCAGTTTAAATATTATGGTTAAACCGGAAAATGACAATCCACTCATTACTCAGCCAAGCAATGTAACGATATCAGATGAAGATATTTATCATGATTTTATAGTGGCATCCGATGTGGAGGGTGATACGTTAACATTTACTTTAAATGTAGCGCCAAGTGGCATGACCATAAGTTCGTCAAATGGAGAGCTAAACTGGGCTCCGACAGCGGAACATATTGGGTTAAATACGATTGTTGTTGAAGTGTCAGATAGCCAAGGCGGTAATGCGAAAATTGAATTTATTATTACTATTCTTGAGTCAAATAAAATCCCAGAATTTACAAGTAATCCAATTGTTTCGATAATGGATAATGAACTTTACTCGTATCAGCTACACGCGTTAGATCGAAATGAGAAAGACAAACTTTCCTTCTCTCTTATTCAAAATCCAGAAGGCATGACGCTGAATGATACAAATCAATTACAGTGGTTGCCTGCTTATAGTGATGTTGGTGTGCATAACGTTGCCATTCAGGTTTCAGATCAACATGGGTTAAGCTCACAGCAAGCCTTTATGTTGACCGTTAATCACCTCAATCAAAAACCTTCTATTGTTAGCCAGCCCAATTTAATTGCTTTTGAAGGAGAAAATTACTCTTACGATATTGTTGTGGACGATCTAGAGACTTCTATCGAAAATATACTGTTGTCCCTTGTTCAGTCTCCTGCGGGCATGGAACTAAGCAACAGGCAATTGTCCTGGGTGCCAGTATATGACCAGGTGGGCGAGGTTTTAGTCACTATAGCAGTGAGGGATGAAGGAGGTGAGATCGTTAATCAAACCTATACGCTTGACGTTCAGCCTAGAGCTAATTCTGCACCTGTAATCACTTCTACACCCATCGTAGAAATAATAGAGGGTGAGCGATACACCTATCAACTAGACAGTATTGACCCCGAATCAGATCCGTTAACCTTCTTCTTAGCTCTACATCCTATTGGAATGAGTGTTAGCGACGTTGGGCTGGTTTCTTGGTCCCCGACGTTAAACGATGTTGGTATACACTCAGTATCGATTACCGTCACGGATGATCGAGATGCCTTTGTGCAGCAAAATTATGAATTAACAGTAGTCGCAGCGGGATCAGATCCGGTTATTACCTCTACCCCAGCTATTTTTGCTACCGAAAATGAACTTTATACCTACCAGGTGGTTGCAACGGATATAGATAACGACATTGCATCTTACGAATTACTCTTTGCGCCAGCTGGCGCTACCATTGACTCTGAAACAGGGCAGTTTAATTGGTTGCCGAGTTCAGAGTTCACGACAAGCAATACGCAGCCAAACACAAGTTGTGTCTCCCATGAGAATCATGACGTTATTGCACCAGCTGCTTCTACGGACATTGTAGTCTTGACGGATGCGTCAGGCTCAATGACGTACAAAGAGCGTGTATGGAGTAATGATTTTGTTCTTATGTTAGATGCGCATTTGCAAATGAAAAATATTGGTGTTGGTGAGGTACGAAATCAATATGGCTTTCAACCGTTTACTACCGGTGCGGCATTGGTCGGTGATTTCGAAAGGCAGTTTACTAGCTTAAACGGATTTACAGAAATATTTGATGAATATATAGAAAACGGTGCCTCATCTAGTCGTGGCGATGAGGACGGTATTGCGGGAATGGGCTACATTCTTGAAAACTATCATTTTAAAGAAGGTAGTTCACGGCATATTTTTTTAGTCACTGATGAAGGAAGAACCTACGGAAATCGTGATTATGACTATGAAGAGGTAGTCGCGTCGCTCAAGCAGAATAGCGTTCGAATTCATGCGGTAGTGTCTACTATTCTTCAGTGTGACAATGGGCTGGAGGCCATAGGTATTGGAGTCAATGGTCTTGGCGTAACACTGGATGAAGAGGGTGAAGTTGGTTTCTGTGAGGCCAGTTTCCCAGAAAACCCTGATCTTGCTCAATACCTTAATGCGGTTGTTGAAACTGGCGGCTCCGTCTGGCGGCTTGCTGTAATAAATAATCTTGAATCAAAAGTGTATTCTGAAAGCGTTTTGAAATTTCTACTACCGGAGATTGAAAAGGATTTTCACTCCAAGGTCAAATTGTCAGATTTGGTGGTCAGTGAGGTCAACTACACGAGCGAACAAGCTGGTGATCCTGTATTTTTGACGGTGCTAAATAGAGGTTTAGTATCCTATCAAGATACGTTTGATGTAAGCCTCGAAATTGGTTCGGAGGTTTATTCAACGTCAGTAAATGGCCTGCAAAGTAACGAATCTACTACACTTATTTTTGATGGAATAAATTCCGTTTTCGATTCTAATGTTAAAACTGATATTTCGGTCTTTAATCTAGAGAGTGAATGCTTAGATGAAAACAATTCACAGAGCTATCCGTCAATAGGAGTTCAAGTATCCGATGCAGAAGGGCATACCACTACACAGGCATTTATAGTGAATGTTGCGCAAGAAAATATTGCGCCTGTACTGGCACCTATTCCAGATCAATCGGTTGTGGCAGGGAAGTTTTTTGAATTTCAAGCGTTAGCCGAAGATGCTAATGCTGGCGACGTAATTACTTACGCAGTTATAGAAGGGCCTGCAAACCTAGTTATTCTACCTGAAACGGGTGTAATAAGTTTATTAGCGATAGAATCTAATGTTGGTAGCCATACGATTAAAGTTAAAGCTACAGACTCTATGGGTGCGGCCGATGAGGTCATTTTTACGCTAGACGTAAGCTTACCGGATGATGCCCTTGAATTTAACCGTTCAATAATAGCTCCTCTTGTTCATGGTGAAGAGTATGTCTATACCCCCGTTTTAAAGGGTGGTTCGAATACGGATGAATTTGTTTTATTAGAGGCGCCAGACGGTTTAACTATGGACCCGCATACTGGCGCTTTAAAGTGGACGCCGCCCTCGGCATTGGTGGGCACGAGAGTACCGCTGACGATGGGTGTTAGAAACGCTAGTGGTGGTTATGATGTGCAAGCATTTATGCTAGCTATTGACTACCCACCATCTCCCCCTAAATTTATATCCGTTCCGCCGGGCGGAGCGTATAGGGCGTATTCATCATATGGTTATTCCGCCGAAATAGAAGACCTAAACATTTTTGATGAATATGAGTGGTCGTTAGAGAACGAACAAACTATGGACTTTAGTTGGAGCCGTTTTGATAAAGATAATAAGCCGACGCCTCTTCTACGTGCGCTAATAACGGGTTCTGTAACGTCTGAAATTAAAGAACGAAGTACCGTAACGAACTCCGTTTGTTATAGTGATCAAGCGTTACACGATAAGTCCTTTAGTATCGTTAAAAATTGGGATTGGAGTGCGGGCCAAGGCGTCTCTAATCTAGTGACCGGCTATTTAAAAGATACTAATCGTGACGGCGTTATTAATAAGCAAGACGATGCCTATATCGTCGGTTATGCAGAATCTTTAAATGGTTTTTCTAGCCCCGTTGTGTTTGCGTTAAACGCGGTTACGCGGCAGGTTCTATGGGCTTACGATGAATATTCACCGCATACTGAGTCAAGGCCGGCAATATCGGACATAGATTCTGACGGCGTTCCTGAGGTTGTTTTTGCGGCAAACGACAAGTTTGTTGTTGCACTCGATAGCGACGGGCAACGTCTTTGGAAAACGGAAGTGAAACCGATTGCTGGGCAGCTACATGCTGTCGTTGTAAGCGATTTAGATAATGATGGGTACTCCGAGATATTATGGGGGCAGTATGTTTGGGATAGCAGGGGAACGTTCCTATGGCGAATAGATTTCTCTGACAACCTAATAGACCATCCTGGCTGGTACTCTCCATTAGTTGTGGATGTGGAGGGCGACGGGTTGATGGAGGTATTTTATCTAGACCGTATGGTCAACTCAAATGGTGAGTTGCTTTGGAAAATAAATCTTACTGGCCGTGAAGATGCTTACATAAATTCGTCAGTCGCTACATTGGGCGATTTTGATAATGACGGTGATCCGGAAATATATGTTCTATTTATGAATGGCTTCCACTCGACGATTCTCGAGTTAGATGGCTCCGTTCTTCAAGAGCCCACAGAACTCACTAACAATACCGCTACAACAATTCCAGTGCTTGCCGATTTTAATTCAGACTCGAATCTAGATGTCTATCTGCCGGCTCTTAACAGAGTTTACAATAGTGAGGGGAGTACTATTCATAGACTTGATTCATCTTTATTAGGCATCGGGGCTGTAGCGGCAGACTTGAATGGGGATGGTGTTACGGAGATTATAAGTAGTAATAAAACAGAATTTTTTATCCTACCTTCCTATAGTGCAGGGCGTGTTGCAATTCGGCCCGCAAAAACGTCTTCTCGACATAGAATGCCGATACTTATGGATTCGGATAAAAATGGATCTATCGAAATTGTTCTAGCAACAACCGATGGTATTGTTTCTTATAAACAAATTAATGATGCGTGGGTAGCTCCTCTTGTTACAACTCAAACCCAGTTGGCTTCTACTATAGCTGGCGACTTTGACCACTCTCAATGGCGTTCGATAGAGGGGGCTCAGCAACTGACACCAACTAAAATGGTTGAGACATCTACTTTGCCAGACTTGTGGATAGGAAAAGGTATATTGTCAAGTAGTAGTGATGGGTATGATTTAAATTTTGAAGTACGTAACTTAGGGTATGGTAAGGTTGATGGCCCTTTTTATGTTCGGGCTTATAATCGTAACCCGGAGGCTGAAAATATTGAGCCTTTAGGCGAAGTGCTTGTTGAGTTTCACAATAATTCATTGCACGAAATTAAAACGGTGACTATTCACGGTATAGACGTTACTCAACTAACGAGTGAAGTTTATGGAAGAATTGAGTTTGACGAGGCGTCTGAGATAAACGATTGTTTTAGGTGGAATAACTCAGTCTCACTCCAAGTGTATAAACTAAGTGCTACAGATTCGGCAGGTTTCACTGCGGAGCAAGTTATTTCTATAAGAGCAGCAGCTGATTCCGACGCGCCTAAGTTTAAAGCGATAGAGGGCGAAGTCGAAATCGTCGAGGGAGAAGTGCTTGATATTCTTGCAATCTCTGAAGATAAGAATAATAACACGTTAATACGTTATGAATTGGTTTCTGGGCCAGAGGGGGTAAGGCTCAATGGCCATACAGGCAGAATAACGTGGGATACTCAGGTAGGTGATGTGGGAGCCTACAGCATTAAGGTGATGACTTATACTGCTCGTCAAGCTCACTCCAGAAATATAGCAATCAATGTTTTATCCGCCAATACTAATTCTTTACCACCCGAAATAAATACAACACCTGGGCTTGTTACGGAGGTGTCGGCTTATTACGTTTATGAGGTAGGCGCGACGGATGAGGGTGGAGGTTCAATTACCTTTAAATTGCTTGAAAAACCTCACGGTATGTCAATTAATTCTGAAACAGGTTTGCTTACTTGGGTTCCAGATATGATCCAAGAAGGTGTACATGCTATTACCTTAATTGCGGTTAACTCAGAAGGTGCGTGGGCAGCACAAGAATTCGAAATAACCGTTTATGAGGATATCTCCACAACAACAAATAACGCTCCTATTATTACGTCACGCCCAGAATGGGGTGTACAGTTAGGCAGTACTTATCGTTATTTAGTGACCGCATCCGATATTGAAAGTGACGCGTTATTGTTTGAGTTAGTGCAAATGCCATTAGGCATGGACATTGATGGGCAAACAGGAGAAATTGTGTGGAGCCCTTCCTTAGCGGACGTGGGTGATCATATTGTTACGGTAAAGGTAAGCGATGTTTACGAAGGTTATTCAACACAGCAATTTTCTTTGCGTGTTATTCGTGCTAATTCGGCACCTGTTATTGCGTCAGAGCCCGTTGTTTCGGTCGTGGCAGGAGAATTTTACGACTATCAAATATTGGCCGCTGATCCTGACGATAACCAATTGAGTTATAGTCTACTTCAAGCGCCAGAGGGTATGACACTAAATTCAAGTGGTGCTATTTCTTGGCAGCCGAGCCTTAGCTGGGCGAATACCCGTTATGAGGTACATGTACTTGTTAGTGATGACGAGGGCGGCGAAGCGACACAGCACTTTTTTGTGGGCGTCACCCAGGGTGACAATAATAATCAGTTTCCAGTCATTAATAGTTTTCCTCCAATAGAGGCGACATCAGAATATCTCTATCAATATCCACTAGAGGCTGTAGATGAAGATGGCGATGTACTTAATTATTCGCTACTGCTTTCGCCAGACGGTATGGTTATAGATTCAAATGGATTGGTTACATGGACACCGACCATTGCTCAGGGGAATCGAACACACGAGGTGCAGCTTCGGGTAGATGATGGGCAAGCTTACATTACGCAGGGTTACAGTGTGTCTGTGGCAAGCATGTTGTCGGTTATTTCTATCGAACTATTTGTAGATCCACCGGCTGTAAATGCGAGTGAATTGGTCTCAATTTATGTTTCGAGTACGGGAGGTCGTGGTAATAATCAATTCAGCCTCATGGTCGATGGCGAACCCGTTGAATTGGACCCGTCAAGGCGCGCAGTAGTCAGTTCAAGTGTTGTGGGGTTGCATGCTATTGAGGCAAGTGTGACCGATGGTGTTGACAGCGCTTCAGTACAAGATCTCTTTTCAGTTATAGACCCTTCTGACACAACAGCACCAACCGCAGATATTTTGTCGCCGATATTCGGAGAGGCAATTACCGCACCTATTGATATCGTGAGTGCTATTTCTGAAAGTAATTTATTGGTTTATCGTTTGGGTTATTCTCCTGCGGGTGAGCAAGCGTGGACCTTCTGGAAAGAAGATAATGTTTTGAGTGAGGATGGCGTTCTCGGTCGGTTCGATCCAACTCTACTTGAAAACGGTTTGTATAATATAATTCTACAAGTTATCGATAATAACTTTAGTATGTACTCAACCATTGTACCTGTGGTGGTGGAAGGCGATCTTAAAATTGGCCATTCAATTTTAACGGTTCAAGACTTTAACGTATCAATGTCTGGTTTGCCCATTGCAGTTAACCGTACGTACGATTCAAGGCAACGGAATCAATTGCTCGATTTTGGCTATGGGTGGAGTATTGATTTTCAGGATGTAAAAATTGAAGAAAGCAAAGAGCCAACAGAAGGTTGGTATCGTGAAACAGCTGCACGATCATTCTATGCTGGAAACGGAACCTACTTTACTCTTCGTGCTAGCTGCGTGCGCTCTTACAACCCTAGATTGGTAACTATTACACTTCCTAACGGCGATGTTGAAAAGTTTCAAGCGCGAGTATATTCCCCAATGGCTGGATTAGTTGCCGAGGGCGATGATGCCTGCCAAGTGTTAGCGCACACCAATTATCAGTTGGTTTTCGATGCTATTGGTGGTACTCAGTCTACGTTGGCGATTCAAGGTGATAACGAATTTTTCTTGCATAACAATGCTAATAATCTGTCGGCCAGTATTATCGAAACCTCTGCAGCGCTAGTAAATAACTATACGCTCACGACCAAAGGTGGTTATGTTTATCAGCTAGACCAAGGCTTTGGTGTTAGAACAATAACAGACCCAAATGGCCATGAAATTCGTTATACAGCAGATGGTATATCTCACTCATCTGGAAAAAATATTACTTTTGTGCGAGATTCTGCAGGGCGTATTGAAACGATTCATACTCCAGGTAATCGAACGCTGCACTATCAATACGATGATAACGGAGATCTTATTTCGTTCTCAGACGCTGTTGCTTACAGCACAGATGGAGACGACGATATTTCCTATACCTATGAAGGAGACCACTATTTAGAAAAAATAATTGATCCCCTAAATCGCATACTGGTTAGAAACCTCTACGATGAAGGCGGGCGCTTAGTTGGTCAGGAAAACGGCGAGGGTGATATACAATATTTCACGCACAATATCGACGAGCTAACAACCAGCGTTACAGATTTAGACGGTCGAATAACGATGTATAACTACGATGACCGAGGCAATATTACCGAAGAAATTAAGGTAATATCTGGAGTGGAAGGTACAGGCAATATTGTGACGGCCTATACGTATGACAGCAATGACAATGAGCTAACCAAAACCATCGGCTCGTCTACTTGGCGGTCACACTACGATACGGACAGTAACTTGCTTTATGTTGAAGGCCCTGAAGGTAATCGTGTGCGATACGGAGAATACAATGCTCAGGGGCAGGAAACTAAAATTTACGATGAGCTGGGGCGCCTCACACAAATACACTACGACGACGTCGGTAATTTAAGCCGTATAGAAATGCCTGCGCTAGTTGATTCAATCTCTGGCGAAGAGCGCGTGTATGTCGCTGAGAATGAGTTTAATTATACAGGGCAGGTTCTTGTTACTAGAAACTTAAAAGGAATCGAAACGCGTTACTCCTACTTCCCCAAAAATCATCCTTGGGAAGGTCAAAAAAGTTCAGAGACGAGCGATTTAGGGGGGGTGCTTAGTTACACGTACGACGACAATAACAACATATTAACTGAAACCCGTGAGCGTACGATTGACGGTGTTTTAACAGAAGAGAGGGTTGCCTATGAATATGATAATAGTGACCGCTTAATAAAAACTCTTTACCCCGATGGAGCCTACACAAAAACCCTCTACGATCTTGCGGGTAATGTAGCTCAAGAGCGGGATCGCTTTGGGGTTTGGACATATTATACCTATGATGCTTACCGTAGGCTAAGGCACATAGCGTATGCAGACGGTAGTAGTGAGTCCAAGGTCTATACGTTAGAAGGTTTACTGCAAAGTACAACGGATAGGGCGGGGCGGACAACCGAATACCGTTACGATGGCGCGGGGCGTCAGTGGAAAACGCTCAACCATGACGAAACCTATACAGAAACGTTGTATACCCCACAAGGCTGGGTACAGCATGAATGGGATGAAAATCGTAATAAAACAACCTATGAATACGACTTGGCCGGTAAGCGAACCGCCGTTATCCGTCATTACACGGACGCCGAAGGAAACCCACAGGAACAGCGCCATAGCTTCACCTACTACCCAAATGGTGAGCTACAGTCAGAAACCGACGCAAATGGCCATTCAACCACATACTCCATCAACGCATTGGATCAACGAATAGCAACGGAGTATCACAATGGCACCACAACCCAGAGCGGGTACGACGTCATGGGTGCCCGCACCCGCACCATCGATCAAAATGCAGGGGCAACAGACTACCGCTATGACGACCTAGGTCGTTTACGCGAAGTGCAACCTGATATAGAGATAGGTGAAACCCGTATGCCAAACACGGCCTACACCTACGACGAAGTCGGTAACAAACTCACCCAAACCGACGCCAACGGCAACACCACAAGTTGGACCTACGACTACTTTGGGCGAGTACTTACGCGAACCTTGCCCGAAGGTATGGCAGAAAACTTTAGTTACGACGATAGTTTGCGTACCCAAACGCATACCGACTTCAATGGTCGTGTGAGCACCAGCTATCTTAGCAATATGGGGCAGCTAGAGCGTGTTGAATATGATAATGGTGAAGTAGAAGAATACAGCTATTGGCCGAATGGCCAGATTCACATTGTTACCGACAAAAATGGAGTAACCGAATATCGCTATGACAACCGTGACAGGTTAACATCAGAAACCCAACCCGATGGCACACACCTCGGCTACGGTTACGACAGCACCGGCAACCGCACTCTCGTCGAAATTACGCGAGCAGACATTATCGTAAGCAGTACCCACTACACCTACGATGATTTAAATCGGTTGGAAACCGTAACCGATGAGAATGGTGCAACTATCTACACCTATGACCCCGTCGGGAATTTAAACACGGTCAGTTACCCCAACGGAATCGTCGAAGACTACGACTACAACACCGTTAATCAGTTAACCGTATTAACGATACGCAATGCAGAAGGCGTGGTGATTAACAGCTTTAACTACGAACTGGATGACACCGGCCGAAGAGAAGGTATTACCGAAGCCGATGGGCGTTACACGAACTATGTTTACGATAATCTGTACCGCCTAACGGATGAAGTCATTACGGAGGGAGACACGGGCGAGCATACAGCCAACTATGAATACGATTGGGTGGGTAATCGTATCTACGAAACCGTCAACGGCGTTGAAACGCAGTATAGCTACGACAAAAACGACCGCCTCCAACAACAAGGCGGAACGACCTATGGCTACGATAACAACGGCAACCGAGTAACTGAAGCGCTGGATGGCGTAACGTCAAACTACTCCTACGATGAACGTAACAAACTCATCGAGCGAGAGGCGAGCACTACAACCGCCTACAGTTATAACCACAACGGGATAAGAACCAGTAAAACAGAAGACGGCATAACTACCCATTACACCGTTGATAGTAATCGCGATTACGCTCAAGTATTATTTGAAACTGACGGCACCAACAATACTCTCTACAGTTACGGTCACGACTTAATTAGCCAAAAGCGGGAAGCTGATGCGTGGTTCTATTTGTATGACGGGTTAGGCAGCACCAGAGCTTTAAGTGACGCAAGCGGCAATATAACCGACACCTATGATTATGAAGCCTTTGGCGAGGTACTTAATCAGACGGGTAGTACTGAGAATAGTTATTTGTTTACGGGCGAGCAGTTTGATTTTTCTTTGGATCAGTATTACCTAAGAGCGAGGTATTACGATCAGGGTGTGGGTCGGTTTACCTCAATGGATACTTGGGG
>Ga0065722_101806_pt1 | contig 32833 bp, 27 predicted proteins | sample BansetMetagenome_FD_59109 | JGI IMG/M metagenome (GOLD analysis project Ga0065722, IMG submission 59109) | Bankia setacea gill microbial communities from Puget Sound, Washington, USA - Caecum Enriched | ecosystem: Host-associated > Mollusca > Digestive system > Ceca | place: United States... | reverse complement strand
TACTATAAAATTTTCTATTGGGGCTGTTGTATTAAAAACCTTACGTAATCAAAGTGTTTCGTCATGGGGCACAGAGCAGAAAAAATAGTGCGAATCCGCTCGTGTTGCCGCTCAATACCGGCACTCTTTTCGTGCACTGTAATCAGCGGTTAATTATTCACTGTCCAAAAAGTTATGACTTTGTGCCTGGCTTAGCCTTTGTTGAAAGCGGTCAGATTTGTGTGCAAAAAACATTGCAATCATACAAATGGCGAGCACGCCATACAGCAGCATAAAGCAGGCACTATAAATACCTACTCCATCCACCACTAGCCCGAACGCAAGAGGTAGTGTGCACCCACCTANGGCTCCCATGGCCGCGACAAAGCCGCCCACTGAGCCCATTTGTTGGGGGTAATAATCGTTAATAATTTTGTACACGCTTGCGCGACCAAAACCTTGAGCAATACCGATAACAAAAATAAGTGCGGTAAAAACCCACACGTTCACTTCAATAGTGAGCAGCACGTCGCTGTGCACCCCGTGAATAGTCATACTGGTAGGCGGATAACTCAGAAAAAAATAAGCACACGAGGCAGGTCCAAAATACCGTCCAATTAACTGAACGGCCGCCATACCGGTCTGCAAACCATCCACCTAACGCTCGTACCATGCTTGAGGTGGCTGCAAAGAAAAGGGTGAAGGCCATGGCTTGTTTGGCCGATAGGCCGTAGGCGTTAACGTAATATTGTGGAAGCCACAATATCAACGCTAAAAAACTACCAAATACAAAGTAGTAATAGAGGCTGAATCGCCAAATTTGTAAGGTGCTTACAATTTGTTTTAGTGTCAGAGGCGTAGCGGTGTAACTAACTTTGTTGGCTTGCGCAGGCCGAGTAGGTGCTAGCCATAAAAACACAAAAGCAGTGAGTAAAAGCCCAGTGGCGTAAATAGGCCCTATGGTGGCCCAGCCTAAATGTTCGACAATTGGATGGCACTGCCGCGAGCGTTTAAGGCGGCACCGGCATTGCCCGCGCCGAATATGCCCATGGCGGTACCCTGTTGGCTACGTTCGAACCAATCGGTGATGTACCGAATACCAAAGGTAAATGATGTACCGCTAACCCCTATCCAAAGGCCGAGCAACATATGGTCAGCGAGTGAGTGTGCAGAAGGCAAGAGTAATAGCGAAGGCACAACCGTTAACATTTGAAGCACAAATAGCATTTTAGGGTTGTATTTGTCTGCCAGAAAACCTGCGGGGATACGCAGCAAGGCCCCCGTTAGCATAGGCGACGCAAAGAGCATTCCGAGTTCGAGTGCAGAAAGTGAAAGTGTTGTTTGAAGCTCCAAAGCAAGAACTGCAAATAATATCCATACGGAAAAATTGGCACCAAAGGCAATGGTTGCGAGTAGTAGTGCGCGATTGGCACCTTTGAACAGCAGACTTTTTTGCATAAAACCTAGTGACCCTCTTTCGTTGTAAGCAATGTAACAAATTCACTTAACGCTAGGCGGGCTATGCCTACTAGAAGTTAGAGCAGTGGATTCGCATCTCTCAAGTGTACCCCCTTGTGGGTAGGGCAGTGCTAATTTAGGGGCGTGAACGCTTTCCTGCTAATCTCAAATGGGGTAGTTAAATTGTCACCGTTGCGTTGCGCGGCTGAAAATATTTCTCGCTGATTGATGTAAGTCAAACGCAGTAATCCGGTCGACCGCCACACTCCGCCCAATACTTTTTTGTGCGGAGGTTCCATGTCCACTGATAACACCATTCGATTGCTTGATTTTAAAGACCCTAAGATTAAAACGCTTCATATTACATGGTTTGCTTTTTTTCTAACCTTCATGGTTTGGTTTAATCACGCGCCCTTATTAATATACATGAAAGAAGCGTTCGACCTCTCCGTTCAGCAGGTTAAGGCCTTGATGATTCTAAACGTTGCGTTAACGATTCCTGCTCGAATTGTCATTGGCATATTGGTTGATAAATTTGGGCCGCGTAGGGTCTATAGTGCGCTATTAGTCATATCGTCCTTTCTCTGTCTAGCGTTTGCGTTTTCACAAACCTATGAGCAGCTGGCAATGCTGCGATTTTTAATGGGTTTTGTGGGGGCTGGTTTCGTGATTGGTATTCGTATGGTGGGTGAATGGTTTCCACATAAAACTGTGGGCGTAGCAGAAGGCATCTATGGTGGCTGGGGTAATTTTGGTTCGGCGGCGGCGGCTATGTTGCTGCCAACGTTAGCATTGGTCTACGGGGGTGAGAATGGATGGCGTTACGCGTTAGCCAGTACGGGAATCGTAGCGGGTTTATACGGTATATTTTATTACGTGGCTGCACGTAACACGCCCAAGGGCTCTACTTATTTTAAGCCTAAACGCGCAGGTGGTTTGGAGGTAACCAGTTGGGGCGATTTCTATCTTTATTTACTTATGAATATTCCCATGTATGTTGCGTTGGGTGTGCTTGCCTGGAAACTATCGCCTACTGGGGTCGGCTTGCTCACAACACAAACGATGTATATTTTGTGGGGCGTATTATTATTGTTAATGATCTTCCAAATAACGCAAATATGGGCGGTCAATAAACATGCGCTGCTGCACGGCGTACAGGCATTGGATAAATACAAGTTCAAACAAGTGGCAATTCTAGATTGGGCCTATTTTGTAACCTTCGGGTCTGAGCTTGCGGTTGTATCTATGTTACCGTTATTTTTTCTCGAAACATTTTCCGGTTTAAGCCCTGTAACGGCGGGTTTACTAGGGTCTGGATTTGCCTTTATGAATTTGGTTGCGCGCCCAACGGGTGGGTGGTTATCGGACAAAATTGGTCGTCGTAAAACCCTAATGGTACTTATAGGTGGCCTAGCCGTGGGCTATTTTGTGCTCGCGCAAATTACCTCGGCGTGGTGGATACCCTTAGCCGTGATGGCCACCATGTGTTGCTCGTTTTTTGTGCAGGCGGGAGAAGGTGCTGTGTTTGCGATTGTGCCGCTTATTAAACGTCGTATGACCGGTCAGATAGCGGGAATGGCTGGTGCTTATGGTAACGTTGGCGCTGTTACTTATTTAACGGTACTGAGCTTCGTTGATTACAGTACATTTTTTCTGGTGATTGCCGCATCAGCGCTCGTGATATTTTGTATTGCAATGATGCTGGATGAGCCAAAAGGTCAAATTTCCGAAGTGCTACCCGATGGCACTGTACAAATGATAGACGTGGGATAAAACAGCAAAATGATTAACACTGAGCCCAAGCTTCGGGTCGACTCAGCCACAGCCCCGTTAAAAATTGACGCGGGGTGGTGTTCGATTGCAGGCCGAAAACCCATCAATGAAGATAGCGCAGGCGTCAACATTCCAGACGATGACTATTTGTTGCAAAACAAAGGCGTCACACTTTTGGTTGCGGATGGCGTTTCTTCAGCAGAGGCTGGGCGGGAGGCAAGTGTTACGGCTGTTTCACGGTTTATAGAAGATTATTACAAAACGCCCGAAACATGGTCGGTAAGTCATGCGGGCGAAAAAATTATTACCACGTTAAATCTAAGGCTCTATCGGAAAAGTCACGAGTTTATAACAGAAGGAAAAGGCTATTTAACTACTTTTAGCTCCGTCGTATTTAAGGGGCGAACGGCTCATTTTTTTCATGTAGGTGATAGCCGTATTTATCATTTGCACCGAGATGAACAGTCAAAATGGGCAATAACCCAGTTAACGAAAGATCACACGGTATTTATTGAGCGAAATCGTGCAATTCTCGCCCGCGCAGTGGGAATGGATAGCCGCCTGAATATTGATTACGGGCGGCAACCTTTTCTTGAAGGCGAGCGGTTATTGTTAACGAGCGATGGGGTCCATGATTTTCTTGATAGCGACGCACTATGTGATTATTTAAGTGCCGACGGCAGCGCACAAGAAATCAGCGATGCCATTGTGAATGCCGCACACGCGGCCGGCAGCGACGACAATATTAGTGCCGTGGTAGCCATTATTGACGGTTTGCCTGAAGAGAGCCTTGACGACTACAGTATTAAGTTAACACGCTTACCGTTCCCGCCAGATCTATCTGTCGGTATGAATGTGGATGGGTATCAGGTAACGAAAATTCTATTTGCCTCTGCGCGCTCGCAACTGTATTTGGTGGAAGATACCGAAACAGGTGAGCATTATGCAATGAAAACACCTTCACGAAATTACGAAGACGATATCAACTATATTGACCGATTTATTCAGGAAGAATGGATTGGAAGCCGAATTAATAATGACAATGTCGTGAAAATTGTACCGTCTAATCGTAAGAAAAGTTGTTTGTATTATTTGATGGAATATGTGGAAGGGCGAGGCCTTGATCACTGGATTGCGGAGCAACAGCCACCAAGCCCTAAGCGGGCGATTGCACTTGTTAAACAGATAGCCTATGGCTTACAGGCCTTCCATGATAATGAAGCTATCCACCAAGATTTACGGCCTGCGAATGTACTGATAACCCGTGAAGATAAAGCTATTATTGTCGATTTCGGGTCGGTCTATGTTGCCGGCTTGGCCGAAATGCAGCGACCGCTAGAGCATATTAATGCGTTAGGCACCGCCACCTATTCTGACCCGCTTTATTTGATGGGCCAAAACCCCGGTATTAAAGGTGATGTTTACGCGCTTGCAACCTTAACCTATGAAATGTTTACCGGGCACCTGCCTTACGGCGATGCCATTGAAGAGTGTCGAACGGCCTTTGATTACGATAGGCTTCGCTACCTAGACGCTTCGCGCTTTAATCCTGTTATACCGCTATGGTTCGACGGTGCGTTAAAAAAAGGCGTAGATTTCGATCTGGAAAATCGATACGGTTATATCGGCGCGTTTATGAAAGATCTCACCGTGCCCAACCCTGAGTTTTTAAGGCCGGATCCTGTTGAAGAAAAGCAAGCCTCCAGCTTAATGTTTTGGAAGCTGTTGTCGGGCTTTTGGTTTCTTACCTTTCTTTTATTTATCTATCTATTTAGTCAATCCTAGACAAAGAGATGCAAACGCGATTATCCTGAATATTGGCGTACTTACGCGTGTGCCTATCGCAGAAAATTATCCAGTGGAATAACGTCTACCATTTCTCCCGCAGCAACGTTGCCTCGGTCTTGTTCTAACCTTATGTAACAGTCTGCTTTTGACAGTGACGAGAGTGCGCCAGAGCTTTGTGTGCCGGTTGTTGTCACCGAAAGAGTGCCGTCTGATTGGGTGTGTAAATTTGCCCGCTGGAAGTCAACTCTACCGGGGCTTTTTCGTAACGGGGTATCACACGGTAAATGCAAAATTGGCATAACGGTAACGTTTTCGCCACCCATGCGGCGTATGGTCGGCAGCGCGAGTTGATGAAAGGTTACCGCGGCGGAAACAGGGTTCCCGGGAAGCCCAAAAAAGGTAGCAACCTGTGAGGGGTTGGCTGGTGTGGTAATAGTGCCAAACGCAAAGGGCTTGCCGGGTTTCATGGCTAACGTATAAAAAGTGATGTCGCCCAGCTTTTGCAGTACATCCCGTGTAAAATCGGCATCGCCAACGGAAACACCTCCAGAGGAAATAATGGCGTCGCACTCAAGAGCAGCTTGAATAAAAGTGCTTTCAATAATCGCGGGATCATCCGGCAAGTTGCCGTAGTTTTTAATTTCGATATCTAATCGTTGTAATGCGGCGTGTAAAAGGTAGCGATTGCTATCGTAAATAAAGCCGTCTTTTAACGGTGAACCCAGTGGTGTAATCTCGTCGCCGGTCGAAAATAGGCCGACTCGAACTTTTCGGTACACGGCGACCTTTGCTTGGCCTAATGTTGCTAATAAGCCTATATCGATAGGGCCTAGCCGTTTTCCCTCGTTAAGTAGTAAGGTATCTTTTTGAATGTCGTTACCGGCTTTACGAATATTATCGCCGGCCTTTGCCTGCTGCGTTAGCGTGATAGCACCGCCGTGCACGACAGTGTTTTCTTGCATAACCACGCTGTTACAACCCGTAGGAATTTTCGCGCCGGTCATAATTCGAATGCACTGGCCCTCGCCAACAACCGCTTCGTAAGGTGCGCCTGCAAACGATTTTCCCGCTATTACATAGGTATCATGATGTTGTGCTGTAGTAATGTTGAGTGCGTAACCATCCATTGCTGAATTATCGTAATTAGGAATATTGTGAGGCGAAATAAGTGCGCGGCCCAGTATTCGGTTAAGCGATTCTTCAAGAGGAATGGTCTCTATATCGAGCGTAGCGATGGGCGCTTCTTGCAGCATCGTTAAAGCTTGCTCTAATGGCAATAATCCTGGTGCGTCACAACAGCTCATTTTGAAAGCCTCATTTTTGATTGACCATCCATACTGCGGCCTCAACGCGAGAACGCAAGTTTAATTTTTTTAAGATATGTTTAACGTGTACTTTAACGGTGCCGTCCGATATGTCCAGTTCTCGTGCAATAAGTTTATTACTTAAACCCTTCGCAATATACTTTAAAATTTCATGTTCACGGCTGGTTAATTTTGCCAGTAGATTGGGCCTATCGCTACCTTCGCCTCTAATGGCGCCAGCCAAAATATGGGTGAGTTTCTGGCTGATAACCATTTTTCCCAGTGCGGCTTCTTTTAAGTTTTCAAGAATTTGTTCGGGATCCATGTCTTTTAGCAGGTAGCCATCTGCGCCGTGCGTAATTGCACTTACAACATCTTCGTCGTTATCGGAAACGGTGAGCATAATAATGCGAGAGCTTACATCAGCTTCCCTTAGGCCCCGTAGCGTTTCTATACCGTCCATACCTTGCATATTTAAATCTAACACAATGAGGTCGGGATCTTTTTCTACCGCTATCGCAATTGCATCTTTACCATTGCTGGCTTCGCCAATAACAACTAATTCATCTTCGAACTCGATTAATTGCGCTAGGCCTTTTCGGAGTAGGGGATGGTCGTCGACAAGTAATATGGTCGCGGCGTTTTCTGTCATGGTGTTAGCCTTATTTTGCGCTGAAAGGGCGAAACTGTCGTGGCAAGAGAAAGTGGAATTATAACGAATAACAGGTGTGACACCCAGCAGGCATTTGATCTATATCAGCTATTTTCGTAAGGATATTGTCGGGCCATTGGTGTCCGTACCCATTTATGATGCGCACGTATAGCGGTTGAATCAGCGTATCTCTACGGTGATACCTCTTTGGGGGTATAGGCTTTTGCCGCGTGGCCTTTATTCTCTACCTCTTGGCGCGCCTTGTTCGCGACTGCAATCTTTTCCATAGTACAGCCGTCATTTTTTTAACTGCCGGTTAATTTCGGTATGGGAGAGCAAGATGGTTCAATCAGTAGTCGACGACAAAACCGGATCGGTTGGAGGAAAACCAAAAGCCGGTGGTGCAGATATTCATGAATGGGATCCCGAGAACACAGAATTTTGGGAAAGTACGGGTAAAAAAATTGCGTCGCGTAACCTTTGGATCTCGATTCCTAGTTTACTGTGCGGCTTCGCCGTGTGGCTCTATTGGGGCATTATAACGGTACAAATGTTGAATCTTGGTTTCCCATTTGCGAAGTCGGAATTATTTACATTAATGGCCATTGCGGGGCTAACAGGGGCAACTCTGCGTATTCCCAGTAGCTTTTTTATTCGTTTAACGGGCGGTCGAAACACCATATTTTTTACAACGGCATTGTTAATGATTCCGGCTTTAGGTGCTGGCCTTGCTTTAAGTGATCAGAATACGCCGCTTTGGGTGTTTCAGTTGTTGGCGTTGTTGTCGGGTTTTGGTGGCGGAAACTTTGCGTCGTCTATGTCGAATATCAGTTTTTTCTATCCGAAAAAACAGCAGGGTTTGGCGCTGGGGCTGAATGCGGGCTTAGGTAATTTTGGTGTAACCACCATGCAAATTTTGGTTCCTCTGGCAATGACCTTTGGTATCTTTGGTTCGTTGGGTGGAGAGTCGATGGTGCTGCAGAATACCTCCGGTACGCTCATTGGTAAAATACCAGCGGGCGCCGAAACCTGGATACAAAACGCGGGTTTTATTTGGTTATTACTGTTAGTACCTCTCGCGTTTTTTGGTTGGTTTGGGATGAACAATTTACGTACTAACGATGTATCGCCCCAAATACCCAACCCCGTTTTCAGTTTCGGTATTATTAGCGGTATGTTGTTGGTTGGTTTTCTGACGGCCACGTTTGGTCTATGGTTATTATTACCAGAATCGGCAAATGGTTCTGGTTTTGGGGTGCCGAAAGAAATCGTATTAGTGTTGGTTATTGCCTCAACGGTATTTTTGTTAAAGCAAATTCCCGGGCAGATTAAAAGCAATCTTAGCCGTCAGTATCAAATATTTAACAATAAAAATACGTGGGTTATGAGCGTTATCTATACGATGACGTTTGGCTCGTTTATTGGCTTCGCGGCCTCTTTTCCGCTATCGATTAAAGTCATATTTGGTTATCAGCATCTCATGGTTGACGGGGTTATGACACACGATACGGCTAACCCTAATGGGCCTAGTGCATTGATGTACGCGTGGATGGGGCCCTTTATAGGCGCGCTCATTCGTCCGTTAGGTGGATGGGTTGCCGATAAGGTGGGAGGGGCATTAGTCACTCAAATCTGTTCTATTGCGATGGTTGCGTGTTCTATTGGTGTTGCCTACTACATGAAGGCGGCCTACGGTTCGTCTACACCCGAAGAGCATTTCGTTGCGTTCTTTGTTCTCTTCTTATTGTTGTTCGCGGCAACCGGCATTGGCAACGGTTCTACTTTCCGTACCATCGCTATGGTATTTCCGAAAGAACAGGCGGGGCCTGTATTAGGCTGGACATCGGCTGTAGCAGCCTATGGCGCATTCTATATACCTAAGGTGCTCGGTGAGCAAATCAAAGCAACAACACCTGAAGTTGCGCTGTTTGGTTTTGCCGCCTTCTATGCCGTGTGTGTGTTTGTGAATTGGTGGTTTTATTTACGTAAGGACGGCGAGTTCTATAATCCGTAGTGATTCATCTTTAGTCTACAATCTTCGGCCCGCCTTTGTGCGGGCTTTTTTTTTGAGTGCATAAAAGGCGCTGAGATGTGTTGGTACTCGTGCGCTGGGTCTGGGCGTTAAGAGCGACTAGAGAGCGACAAGTAATCTGGCATTCGCGCAAACAAGGTGGTGTCTTCTAGGTGAATATGGTCGCGCATTGTGGTGATGAACGCTTGTAGTCCCATGTAGAGCGCTTTCCAGTGGCTGCAGGCGTTGGTGGGCAATTGAAAGTTGTGGGCGCTGCGTTGAAGCTTCTTCAGCGAGCGCACATGTTCGCCGTGCTCGAATTGAAATATGGCCATACAGTTTGCGGCCATGTCCCAGTTAGATTGGATAATCATGGGGAAAAGGGTTTTTTCTTCTTTGTCCATGTGCGCCAATGTATCTTCCAGTATATTTCTAATGCATTGCGATAACCCTACGGGACATAGCGGGTCGTGGCCCCACTCTTTTTCGACTGTACTGGCTAGCCGAATAAGTTCGGGTAATTGCTTGCGATGAACATTATGGTAATGGGTCACGATATAAAGAACGAGATCCTTTTCGCTGTATTGTGAAAAATCGGGTCGTATTTTTCCTCGTATCTCTAGCCGTTCAAACTCCTCAATAACGCTTTGTTTGTCGGCACGGTATTCGGTTATCGCGTCGCGTAAGGGGAGTGAGTGATGTTGTTTATAGTCGAGTTTGAAACGGTACAAAATTTCAGTTGCACCGGGTATTTCTACCGCTAATTTTTCTAACGTTACATCGAGTATACTCATAGCGTTGTCCGTTTCTCGGAATGTTATGGTAAAAGGCGTTACCCAGGTTTTCCATCGGCGCGGGCGGAAGTGAGAATGGGTATATACACAAACAAAAATATTAAAAATGATAGGCACCATGCACTTGCGGCGAGGGTCAGGCTCATTTCATAGTGTGCCCCCCACATTGAGATGCCAAGCCCGCGCACGATTGCGGCAAAGGCTAACGCAATATAGGCAAGGCTTAGTAAGCGCTTTGGTTTAAGGGGCCTGCCCGTGTGGCCTAATGCAATACGTGACATCATCGCTAAAATCATATTGGCCATAGCGCCTGCAAACAACCAATGTAGGGCCGTTGCTTGAGAGTAAGAAGGTGATAATAGTGAGATTAGTAGCGCCAATAACCCCGTGGGTATAAGTAAGCAGGAGAAGTGAAGCGACCAAAGCAAGGGAAAGCGCCACGTTACCCATGGGCGCCAGCGTAAACAACGCAGTAAATGCGTTAAAGCTGTAAGGCCCACTACGGCGACCATGGCTGCTTTGGGTAACATAGCGGTTAAATTCAATCCAAATAGAAGCGCGCAGACGGCGGTTAACACTATGGTGCTTACTTCTAAGGCAAACCAGTTTTCAACACGTGGAGTACCGCTTCCGTTAGCGGTAAACATAGGCAATATTCGCCCCGTTATGACGGTCATGACTATGATCATAAGCCAGCCATAAAGCGCGACGCCTTTTTGTACCAGTGATGGGTCGTTAGCAATAACACCCGCATGGCTTAATGCGTTGGCGGCAATTAATAATCCCAGAATAACTAATAGTTTTAAATTTCGACGATTATTGGTTTGAATCAGGGGTTGAGAAAAATAAAAGGCTGTGAGGGCTAAAAAACTAAGGTCGACAAGTGCGATAAGAAGAGAGGGAATTATGGGGAATAGCATTAATAGACGTGCGACAATCCATAGCAAGACGAGTAACAGTAGCTTATGCCCACGAATACCCGGTACGTTGGTCCAGTTTTGCACCGCAGTTAAAAGAAAACCGGCCAGTACCGCAGAGCTAAACCCTGTGAGTAATTCGTGACTGTGCCAAAATAAAAGGCCACCGTAAGGGGAGAGCGCTATAACGCCTTTTATGACTACTATCCAAATAGCCATGGCAACTACTGCAAAGAGTGCCGCGAGTAAAAAGAGTGGCCTAAACGCCAATTGTAATACGGGTATTGTCATAATGGAGATATTCTCTTAAATAGTAAGGTCATTAAAGGCGTTGAACACTCGGAATAAATGTAAACCCGACACGTGTTCCTCCTTCTTTGCGCGGTTGTATCTCAATTGCGCCACCAAGATTTCGACTTCGTTCATTCATAATCGCAAGCCCGTAATGATTAAGCTTTTCGGGTGTATCGGGGATGCCCACGCCGTCGTCTTCAACGAGGAGTGTTACGCTTTTATCACGGTTATGCTGTAAACGAATTAAGACGTTATCACCCTTGGAGTGATGAATTGCGTTTTGACCGGCTTCACGCACTATTTGCAGTAAATGAATTTCTTCACTCGGCGTTAGTGGTAAATCGGTTAAACGGTAATCGAGTTGCACGCTCATATCGCTACGTTCACTTAGCTGTGTAACGGTACTTTGCAGCGCCGTATGTAGCCCGCCGTCGTCCATCTTTAGTCGGAAGGTAGTAAGAAGTTCTCTCAGTTGCCGATAGGCCGACGAAAGCCCTTCGCGTAGCTCATCAATAATGGGTTGTTGTAATTCAAATTTATTTTTGTCGTGAGACTTTTGTAACCGCGTAACCTGTATTTGTAAATAGGATAACGATTGAGCGAGAGAATCGTGAAGTTCGCGCGCAATAACGGTGCGTTCGCTCAACATTACAAACCGGTTTTCTCGGTCTTTTTGTTGTGCCATAGAGAGTGCAATAGCGAGTTGGTTCGCAACGGATTGAACGAGGCTGTGCTGCCATTCCGGGATATTGTGGAGAGCCGTGTATTGCACATCGATAATACCGTATTGGCGGTCACCCATAACGATGGGGATGCGTTTTTCGCCCGGCAGATTGATGGGTTGTTTAAAATTGGCGGGATTACGACAATCAAAACAGTTCTTTTTCTCGCAGAGTTCCCCATCATCGTTATGAGAGCCCACTTGCATATAAGGTTGACCACCGTGTTCGGTAAACAGGCAAAGTTCTAAACGATGGTCTCCTAATACCTGAGCTAAATCTTCAATAATGGCATGAAAATCGAGGGTATCGCTGGGCGACTCAAGTATTGTGCGGGCCGTGTTAAACAAAAAATCTAGCGTTATATTATTTTGCTGTAATTCTTTGGTTCTCGCTTCTACACGTTCTTCAAGTTGGCTATAAGACTCAGCGATAGAGTCGCTCATTCGGTTAAACGTTGTGGCGAGTAACGTCAGCTCATCGTTGCCCGAAACATCTACACGCTGTTGATAATCACCCTCGCCAATTTTTTCTGCGGTTTCGGTAAGTTGGGTTAACGGCTTTTCAATACGGTGTTTTAATAGGTAGAAAATAAGGCTACCCACCAATACCGTTATGAGCAGAACGAGAAGCTGAAAGGAGCGCAAGTTCATAATCTTACGTTCGGCGTCTTTTTGGAACTGCGTCACCAGAGCGTCGGTTAACAGGACTTGGTTTTCGAGCAGGTGCTCGGTGTCGACAATATTAGGTGTGCTATCGAGCATTGCTATTAATGCCGGTTTAGTATTAGAGAGCCAATTACTGTAGGCCACGCTAAAAAAACGGGTGAGCGCGCTATGTGTGGATTTTGGCTCTAAGAGAAGCGCATGTTGTTGAGAGAAAAGAGAGTGATTCCACGTATGGTGTAATTTCTCTATTGCCTTAATAGCTTGATCTGGCTGGCCGCGCTCCATCGCCAAACCAATATGATAGGTTTGCATTCGCATGGAACCGGAAAGGTTAATAGCCTGGGCATCTTTGTCGGCCAGCTCTGTCACCCAGAACGAAATAAAAATGCTAATGAGCGTAATGCCGATAATAGCCGCAAGCGAGAGCGTGATATAGCTCATTACTGACCGATTAAAACGCGTGGGAGGGCGCTCGTTTAAAGACTCATTCATCGCATGCCTACCTGTTGAAGTGCTCCATTGTATGCCATCAACAATCTAACCGACACCCGTATACCCCTTTATGGGTAGAGTTTAATGAACGAATAGATACCTCCAAAACGGCCTTGATCTAGATCAATAGAGTGCAGCGTTAGGTTCCTATAGTGGCGGTTATATCCGTACACGCGGAATTTTCAAAGCCCGCACACAAGCGTTGTCGAGGAACACAATCATGAGCCACTTTTTAGACAAGCTGAGATTTTTTAATGTTAAGAAAACCAGCTTTTCCAATGGACACGGTGTAACAACCAACGAAGACCGAGAATGGGAAGACGGTTATCGTAAGCGATGGCAGCACGATAAAATTGTTCGTTCCACCCACGGCGTGAACTGTACTGGTTCATGTAGCTGGAAAATCTATGTGAAAAATGGATTGGTTACGTGGGAAACGCAACAAACAGACTATCCTCGAACGCGTCCGGATTTGCCAAACCATGAGCCGAGAGGCTGCCCGCGTGGTGCCAGTTTCAGCTGGTATATCTACAGTGCCAACCGCTTAAAATACCCTAAAATCCGTAAGCATCTCTTACAGTTGTGGCGCGAAGCCAAAATAACCCATTCCGACCCAGTGTTGGCATGGGAGTCCATTGTGTCGGACCCTGAAAAGACTAAACAGTATAAAACCAAGCGTGGCCTCGGTGGTTTAGTGCGTTCGAACTGGACAGAGGTCAATGAAATTATTGCAGCCTCTAACGTATACACCGCGAAAGAATATGGTCCAGACCGTATTACAGGGTTTTCACCCATTCCTGCGATGTCGATGGTGAGCTATGCGGCGGGTTCGCGTTATTTATCGTTGATTGGTGGTAACTGCCTAAGTTTCTATGATTGGTACTGTGATTTGCCGCCCGCCTCCCCTCAAGTATGGGGCGAGCAAACAGATGTACCGGAATCGGCGGATTGGTACAACTCGGGTTACATTATTGCGTGGGGTTCTAATGTTCCCCAAACCCGTACGCCCGATGCACACTTTTTTACCGAAGTGCGCTACAAGGGGACCAAAACGGTTTCCGTAACGCCTGATTATTCGGAAGTTGCCAAACTCACCGATGAGTGGGTGCCCGCTAAACAAGGTACCGATGCGGCTGTGGCCATGGCCATGGGCCATGTAATTCTAAAAGAATTCCACGTTGAAAAACCTAGTGCATACTTTAAAGAGTATGTAAAAACGACAACCGATTTCCCCTACCTTGTAAAACTCGAGCCTTCAGAGCAAGGGTTGCAGCAAGGCTCGTTTTTACGCGCAAGTGATTTAAAGAAAAATCACGGTCAGGAAAACAACCCCGAATGGAAAACAATTGCACTCAATGCCGATGGCAAACTCGTATCGCCTACTGGCTCTATTGGTTATCGTTGGGGTGAAAGTGGCAAATGGAATATCGAGCCACGTGACGGCGTCTCAGGCAAAGAGTTGGATTTACACACCTCGTTAAAAGAGATTGCAGACGAAGTAGCCGATGTCGCCTTCCCTTATTTTGGTGGTCAAGAACACGAATTTAATTATTTCGCGAGCACCGACCACAACGATGTGCAATTGCGAAAAGTACCCGTTAAAAAAGTAAAACTAGCCGACGGCAGTGAAGCCTTAGTGGCCACGGTGTACGACCTAACGTTAGCGAACTACGGCGTTGATAACGGCTTGAATTGCCCCAATACCGCAAAATCCTACGACGAAGACGCGCCATACACCCCTGCATGGCAAGAAAAAATTACGGGTGTGCCACGCGAACAAATTATTCGTATTGCCAAAGAATTTGGTGATAATGCCGACAAAACGCGCGGTCGTTCCATGATTATTATTGGTGCAGCAATGAACCATTGGTACAACATGGATATGAACTACCGCGGCGTGATTAATATGCTGATGATGTGTGGTTGTATTGGCCAAAGTGGTGGTGGTTGGGCTCATTATGTTGGGCAAGAAAAATTGCGGCCACAGTGCGGCTGGCTACCCTTGGCCTTTGGCTTGGATTGGCAGCGTCCACCGCGCCAAATGAACGGTACCTCGTTCTTCTATAATCACTCCGACCAGTGGCGTTATGAAAAATTGGAAATGACCGAAGTGGTTTCTCCGTTGGCCAACAAAGAAAAATGGTCAGGCTCAATTCTAGATTTTAACACCCGTGCCGAGCGTATGGGTTGGCTCCCTTCAGCGCCACAATTAAACACCAACCCGTTGGATTTGTGTGCGAAAGCGGCTGAAATGAATATGGATCCCAAGGCGTACGCCAGTGATCTTATTAAAAATGGTGATTTGAAATTTGCCTGTGAAGACCCCGATGACCCCAAAAACTATCCTCGCAATATGTTTATCTGGCGTTCCAACTTACTGGGTTCATCCGGCAAGGGCCACGAGTATATGTTGCGCCATTTGCTCGGTACTAAGCATGGTTTGATGGGCAAAGATTTAGGTGAGAGCGGCGATAAAAAACCAGAAGATGTGAAGTGGCATGACGAAGCACCCGAAGGCAAGGTGGACTTATTGGTCACGCTCGACTTCCGTATGTCTACCACGTGCTTGTACTCCGATATCGTTTTACCTACTGCCACTTGGTATGAAAAAGACGATATGAATACGTCGGACATGCACCCCTTTATTCATCCCTTAAGTAAAGCGGTCGATCCTGTTTGGGAATCACGAAGTGATTGGGATATTTTTAAAGGAATTGCCAAGAAATTCTCGGAACTATGTGATGGCCACTTAGGTGTCGAAAAAGACTTAGTCACAGTGCCACTTCAGCACGATACTCCTGCAGAACTTGCACAGCCCGATGGTGTTAAGGCCTGGTGGAAAGGTGAGTGTGACTTTATTCCCGGTAAAACAGCACCGAACATGGTCGTGGTTGAACGTGATTTCCCCAATACCTATAAGCGATTTACCTCGCTTGGACCCATGCTTGAAAAATTAGGCAACGGCGGTAAAGGCATTAATTGGAATACAGACGATGAAGTCGATTTTCTAGGCAAGTTAAACCATGTACACAATGAAGAAGGTGCACATAAAGGGCGACCAAAGATTGAGACCGCGATTGATGCCGCCGAAGTAATTTTAAGTTTAGCCCCCGAAACAAATGGCCAGGTTGCTGTAAAAGCATGGGCGGCGCTCTCGAAAATTACCGGCCGAGACCACACCCATTTAGCCAAGCCAAAAGAAGATGAAAAAATTCGCTTCCACGATATTGTGGCGCAACCGAGAAAAATTATTAGTTCGCCTACGTGGTCCGGTTTAGAAGATGAGCACGTGTCTTACAATGCCGGTTATACCAACGTACATGAGTGTATCCCTTGGCGAACCGTGACCGGCCGTCAGCAGTTTTATCAAGATCACGAATGGATGCGCGACTTTGGCGAAACCCAATGCCTGTATAAACCACCGGTGAATATGAAAACCGTACAGCCGATGTTAGGTGCAAAACCAAACGGCAATCACGAGTTGGTCTTGAATTGGATTACGCCACACCAGAAGTGGGGTATTCACTCCACCTATTCCGACAACTTATTAATGCTTACGCTGTCGCGCGGTGGCCCCATTATCTGGCTGAGCGAAGTCGATGCGAAGAAAGGCGGCATTGAAGATAACGATTGGATAGAAGCGTTTAATGTAAACGGTGCAGTTGCCGCGCGAGCGGTGGTGTCCCAGCGAGTGCCCGAAGGCATGAGCATGATGTACCACGCACAGGAACGCATCGTAAACACCCCAGGAGCCGAAACAACACAAACGCGAGGCGGTATCCACAACTCGGTTACCCGCGCAATTATGAAACCCACTCATATGATTGGTGGCTACGCGCAACAATCCTACGGGTTTAACTATTACGGTACGGTGGGTTGTAACCGAGACGAATTTGTTATTGTCCGTAAAATGGACAACGTCGATTGGCTCGATGAAGAGTCTGCACAGGAGGAGAAATAACATGAAAATACGTGCACAAATCGGCATGGTCCTGAATTTAGATAAATGTATCGGCTGTCACACGTGTTCTATCACGTGTAAGAACGTGTGGACAAGCCGCGACGGAATGGAATACGCCTGGTTCAATAATGTAGAAACCAAACCAGGTATTGGTTTTCCGAAAGAATGGGAAAACCAAGAGAAATGGAACGGCGGTTGGGTTCGAAAAAATAATGGCAAGCTAGAGCCCAAGCAAGGTGGCAAACTACGCTTACTGGCCAACATTTTTGCTAACCCCGATCTCCCCGAAATTGACGACTACTACGAACCGTTTGATTTTGATTATGAGCACCTGCATACCGCGGCTGAAAGTAAGCATCAGCCTGTTGCTCGTCCACGCTCGCTGGTAACCGGCAAACGCATGGAGAAAATTAATTGGGGGCCAAACTGGGAAGAAATTCTGGGCACCGAGTTTGAAAAGCGTAAAGTGGATGTATGTTTTAACGAGGTGGCCGAAAAAGAAATTTACGGTGAATTCGAAAAAACTTTTATGATGTATTTGCCACGTTTATGTGAGCACTGCTTAAACCCAACCTGTGTGGCAAGTTGCCCTAGTGGGGCAATCTATAAGCGTGACGAAGATGGCATTGTATTAATCGATCAGGATAAATGTCGCGGCTGGCGCATGTGTGTGTCGGGCTGCCCTTACAAGAAAATCTATTACAACTGGAATACTGGAAAATCTGAAAAATGTATTTTCTGTTATCCCCGAATTGAAGCAGGCCAGCCAACCGTTTGCTCTGAAACGTGTGTGGGCCGTATACGCTACCTAGGTGTGCTGTTATACGACGCGGATCGAATTGAAGAAGCGGCCAGTGCCGAATCGGATAAAGATTTGTATCAGGCACAGCTTGATATTTTCCTCGACCCGAGCGACCCAGAAGTGCAAGCGGCAGCGCGTAAAGAAGGCATTCCAGACACGTGGTTGGAAGCCGCACAAAACTCGCCCGTTTACAAAATGGCGATGGACTGGAAAGTCGCGCTGCCGCTTCACCCCGAATATCGCACCTTACCAATGGTGTGGTACATCCCCCCATTGTCGCCCATTCAGAATGCGGCCGCCGCAGGCAAGATAGGCACAGGCGGTGTAATTCCCGATTTGAAATCGTTGCGTATTCCTATTCGTTATTTGGCAAACTTATTAACGGCAGGGGATGAAGCGCCTGTTATCAGTGCGTTAGAACGCATGTTGGCTATGCGTACCTATAAGCGCGCCCAACAAGTGGAGGGAGAAGAAGATTTAGCCGTACTAAAAAGGGTGGGCATTACACAAGAGCAAGTGGAAGAAATGTATCGTTACATGGCCATTGCAAATTACGAAGATCGTTTTGTTATTCCCGCTAGCCACAAAGCCTACGCCGAAGATGCTTATAGTATGAAAAGTAGTTGTGGCTTTAGTTTTGGTAACGGCTGCAGCGATGGCGATACGGGTGTCAATATGTTTGGTGGTAAGAAACAAACGAATCGCAATATTATTGCCGTATCGAATGGAGATGATTAATGGATATTTTATGTGTTATCTCACGCTTATTGGACTACCCAGACGAAGCTCTTTACGACGCAGAAAGTGATATAAGCACTATTATTTTAAGCGCACCGATAAAGGAAGAATATAAAGATAGGCTGCAAGCATTTTTATGGGAGCGCCTAGACAGTAACATGCTGGATTGGCAGTCGGAATACGACGGCCTGTTTGAACGGGGTCGCTCCCTTGGCTTGTGGCTGTTTGAGCACGTGCACGGTGAAAGCCGTGATCGTGGCCAGGCCATGGTTGATTTAATGGATCAGTATCAGCAAGCCGGTTTAGAAATATCGCAACATGAACTACCCGATTACATACCACTGTTCTTAGAGTTTATAGCAACGCAAGGCGAAGAAAACGCGCGCGGTTGGTTGCAAGACGTAGAACATGTATTGGCGTTGCTACAGGCACGTTTGGAAAAGCGAGAAAGTAACTACAGCGTTTTGTTCGAAATACTGTTGAGCATTGCCGAAAGTGAAGTGAACCTAGGTGAAGTACGGGAAATAGTCGGCGGCGAAAAACGTGATGACAGTAAAGAAGCCTTAGATAAAGAGTGGGAAGAAGAGGAGGTTACCTTTGGTGCTGAATCTGTAAAAGAGGGCTGCGATTCGACGCGAAAGCCCAGTGAATCCCAACGGGCCGATATCGATGTACCCGTGCATTGGGTTGATTTTAATGAGCCTGCATCGGTTGCCGAGGCGCCACAAAGTAAGAGGAATTCGTAATGAATGATCTAAACCATTTGTTGTTTGGTATCTACCCGTACATTGCGCTCACCATTTTTTTAGTGGGTTCTTTAATACGTTATGACCGCGAGCAATACACGTGGAAAACCAGCTCTAGCCAATTGTTGGAAAAAAAATGGTTACGACGAGGTAGTCTACCGTTTCATATCGGTGTACTGGCGATTTTAGGTGGTCATTGTGTTGGCTTACTCACGCCGCATGAAGTGTGGCATACGTTAGGTGTGTCGGCGCCGTTTAAGCAAAAAGTTGCAATGGGAATGGGGGGCGTATTTGGTGTTATTTGTCTTTACGGTATGACCATATTACTGGTACGACGTTTAACCAATGAGCGTATACGGGCAACCACAGGCAAAATGGACATCGCCATTTTATTGATGTTGTATTGTCAACTATTGCTCGGTTTAACCTCCATCTTTGTGTCTGCTGGTCACATGGACGGCGAAGAAATGTTAAAACTCATGAGCTGGACCCAAAACATCGTTACGTTTAACAGTACCGTCGCAACGGCTCAAATAGAGCATGTTCATATTATCTATAAGCTTCATATATTTTTGGGTATGACCCTATTTGTGGCCTTTCCATTTTCTCGGCTTGTACACATTTGGAGCGTACCGGTGAAATATTTGGGCAGACACTATCAAGTTGTACGGGAGCGTGGCCGTCATGTCTAATTGTTCGCATAACCACAGCCAAGGGCATCAAGAAACAATGGCGACCGTAGAGCACGCAACCACTCATCTTGAGGCTGGCCATATGATAAAAGTCAATTTAACGACGATTTCGGAAGACTCTATCTATAGAGAGATGCAATACCATGAAGCAGAATCACAAGAAACGGCCATGGTATTGGCGATGGAATCGCTGGTAGTTGCAGAATTGCTAAAGCAGCGCGCTAAGACCATTGGCCTGTCAGTAGATGAGCACGAACAATTCGTTGAGACACTAATTGAACGCGAAGTTGTACAGCCGAAGGCTACCGACGATGATTGTTTACACTACTTTACACAGAACCAAAAGAAGTTCGCCTCTCCACCATTGTTAGAGGTAAAGCATATTTTACTGGCCTGTGCGCCAGATGATACTGCGGCACGATCGGAGGCGAATGAAATGGCGGTCAATATTGTTGCTGAACTAAAATCCAATATTGGACAGTTTTCGGCACTCGCGAAGCAATATTCGCGTTGCCCGTCGGCCGAGCTGGGTGGCTCCCTAGGACAGATCAGTAAGGGGCAAACGGTACCAGAGTTCGAGCGACAGCTGTTTTGTTGTGGTGAAGGGCTTGTGGAGTCAGCCCTTGAGAGCCGTTATGGTGTGCATATTGTGTTTATCGCACACAAAGAAGCGCCGCGCCCGTTGCCGTATGATCTCGTTGCGGACAAAATTCGGGATTATCTCGATACCAAAGTCCGTAATACCGCCATTGCTCAGTATATTACAACATTAATTGACGATGCTGAGATAGAAGGCTTTGAGTTTGAGGAAAAAAAGGATCGCCAATTTTTTCATGCGTAAACCGCGTACCGATGTTGCTATGGCGGCATTACTTGAGGATATTCGTCGTACGTTTCCCTTTGACGCACCGGATTCAGCGGTGTGTCAAAAAATATGTATCGGGTGCCCGAAAAAACTATTGGCCTATCTGGAATTGGAGGTTGATGATTGGCAGAATCGTTTAGACGATGAGAGCATGCCAAACTTGGGCGATATCAATAAATTGCTCAAAAAAAGTAAAAAGATTCACAAAGTCTTGCAAATGAACCAGGTACTGGCGAAAGTGTAAAAAGCGTTTACAAAAGCATAATAACGTTATAAACCAGAGAGATAGGTATCTTACAGTTGCGGTCAATCCGCGAATTCAGGAGGTCGAACATGGGAGTAGAGCTAATGACTCAACCACATATTGCCGACGCGTTAAACGAACGGACACTATCAGATTTAATGTCTCGAAACATATTAACCGTTTATGAAGGCTGGTCTGTTAAACGAGTTGCCGCATTTTTTGTTAAGCATGGAATTAGTGGGGCGCCGGTTATTGCCGCCGATGATGAGCTTGTCGGTGTTGTTACCCAAACGGATGTCGTTCGGTTTGGTAGCCGCAGCTTAAATACCAAAGAAGTGGAACGACTCACGCAATTTTATTGTGGCCCCTATGGTGGCGAACTTTCGGAAGACGATGTTCGTCATATGCAAGAACGTGCTAGTGAAAACTGTACGGTTCATTCCATCATGACACCAGAAGTGATAGGCCTTGATATTTCAACGCCGTTGGCCGATGTTTGTCAGGTGTTAGTCGAGCGTCAGTTACATCGTTTATTTGTCACTGAGTCAGAAAGATTAGTGGGCGTGATAACCGCTAGAGATATCTTACAAAAATTATTAGAAGCGTAACCTTTTCACATTTAAAACGCCGAATGGCGTTACTCACCACAGCCCGTTGAATATGTAGTTGTTATAGGAAACGACGGGTTTTGTGGGTTTTATGTCGAATGCCTCCTGCCGACGTTCGTGCGGCCGTGGTCCAAAACACGGGTTTTCCTTCCCTTTTTCGCCCTCAAACGTGTGTAAGTTGCTATTTATTTCGCACGCCTATTCTCAAATACAAACCGCTTATCGTACTTTCTATCGCTGATATGGCTATGGTTGTGTCGTCAATACCCCAGTAGCGTGTAAAAAAAGTGGCCACATCACAGTTTTATGTCGAACCACGTCCGTCTATTGTTTCAGTTTTTATATCAAAAAAAACGTGTTTATGCGATTGAGTTTTATCGACTCGTTATAGCTCCGCCTAAACCTCTAACGTTGTAAGCGTCATCGCCGTATACACCAATATCTTACCGTTAGTCCTAAGCCTTTGGCAGAGTGTGTGCCGCGTTGCTAATGTCATTACTAGGAATTAACGAGAACTGTTCTTTGTAGGCAAATTTACGTATGGAAAAAACAACAGGTCAACGTCGGTCGCTTATACCGGTTAATAAAAGCCTTGGTTTTAGTCTTGTTGAACTTATGGTAGTGCTTGCCATTGCCGCGATGTTGCTGGTCGTAGCAACACCGGGTTTTATGGACACGTCGGCAAAATCGATAGTGCGTGCAGGCGTAACGGAATTGGCCTCCGATCTTGCGTATGCGCGAAGCTCGGCAATAACGCGTTCTACCTCTGTCTCCATTTGCCCTAGCGATGAAGAGAGTAGCCCTCGGGAATGTAACGATGGCGATTGGGTTGATGGCTGGCTAATTTTTTATGACACAGACGAAGATGGCAATCTAGATGCCGGTGAAGAGGTCGCGCGTGTTGGGTCTTCTATGAATGCGCGCTTAGCGATAACAGTCGATAACACGGTAACCTTTAATCGTCGTGGTGGTAAAACCAATGTCTCCGAATTTGTATTTTGTATCGACGAAGATACGGGCGATTTTAATACGCGCTCTATAGTAGTGAATGTAGGAGGGCTTGTACGCGGTTCCCGCGATACAGATGAAGATGGTATTCACAATAGCGGCGAAAGCGGAGGCAATCTGGCATGTCCTTAATCGGGGTACGACGTTATTCCTTACAAAAACAATGTGGTTTTTCAATGGTGGAAATTTTAATTTCATTTATTGTTCTGGCCGCAGGGCTATTGGGTATTGCATCCATTCAGAAAAAAGGTGTGGATAATAATCACGCCGCGTATTTGCGTACGCAAGCGGTATCGCTAGCGCAAGACATGACCAGCCGTGTTCGTTCAAATACTGCGGGTTTTGAGGCCGGTAATTACAATAGGCCCAACAGTAGTTATAACGCCAATTGTTTAGGTGCCGGCTGTACGGCGGCACAAATGGCGAGTCACGATAGTTTCGAATGGTCATCCGAATTGGCGTTAGTCTTGCCGATAGGCGAAGGCATAGTGTGTGTCGATTCGTCACCCGATGACGGGGACAATTTGGCGTCACCAGCGTGCGACGGTGCAGGAAGCGAACTCGTTATAAAAATCTGGTGGGATGCCATTCCAAAAGACGGGGAGGTCGATCAGCGCTATGCCATTACATTCAGCATTTAGAGTGAAAAAATCTTGTACTTTACAGACGTTTGGTGGCGTTAAAACCACAGGTTTAACGCTTATCGAATTACTGGTATCGATGGCCATTGGTGCGATCATTTTATCGGGCAGTGTAGTGGTTTACGTAGACCAACTACAAACGTCTCGTCAGTTAACGTCTTTTTCCACGTTACAGGAATCTGGCCGAGTGGCGTTAGATATTATTGAACACGATATTCGAATGTCGGGCTTTACCGGTTGCTTTAGTACAAACGAGGAATTAAACAATACGCTGGTCACTACGTATCCTGCGTCATTTCAGCCAGAACAAGGCATACAAGGCTGGGAGGCGAAGGATACTGAACCAGGAAAAGCGATCGATAACATTCTAACGTCTACAGCACTAGTTAGAACCACCAATGGTGACTGGACAACCAGCGGCGGTAATAGTTTAGATGAACTTAGTGTGGTACCCAATTCAGATATTATTCGCGTATGGGGTGCGGGCGAGAGCGATATTCTGGTGAATAATTTGGTTGTCGGTACGCCCAATACGTTTACGGTATCGGTCGANGACGACATTGATGACGANGCCATCCTGATGTTAAGTGATTGTGAAAGTGTCGACATCGTACAAGCGTGTGCCGTTTCAACCTCTGGTACCACAAAAACGGTCACGTTAAATACCAGTTGTTCACCCGGCAATAACGCGGCCATCGCTATTGAAACGAAGGCGCTTCAAAACCCCACCGTAACCGCGCTGCGAGGTACGGCTTACTTGGTTAGTAAACAGAACAACCTCGCGATAAATCCTCCCTCGCTATTTCGGGCAGAGCTCGACCCAGACGGTGGCGGTATCGGCGAAATGCAAGAAGTCGTACAGGGCGTAGAAAGTTTACAAATTTTGTATGGCGAGAATTTGGATGATGACAATTTCAAAAGTGCAGACGCCTACGTTACAGCAAACAACGTTAGCGACTGGCGAAATGTGGTGAGTGTTCGCGTAACCCTTTTACTGCAAAGCGTGGACGACAATCTGGCTAGCGGCGTTCTGCCTTATGTTTTTAACGGTGTGAACTACGACGGCCAGGAAGGTAATCCGTCTGCCTCCGATAATCGTTTGCGCCGTGTGTTTTCCAGAACAATCACGTTGCGAAACCGTACTCTAGGAAGCTAATGATGATGACACCTCCATTACACTCGAATCAACAAGGCGTAACGCTAGCAGTCACGCTTATATTTCTATTTGTATTGTTTATTGTGGGCGTTTCTGCGGTTAAAACTTCATTGGTAGAAGAGAAAATGACGGCCAATTTACGTGATCGACATATAGCGTTTGAGGCTGGCGAATCGGCATTAAAAACAGCGGAAAACTGGTTAGACGCTATGCTCGATTATCCCACACCCAGTAGTGCAGGTACCTACGATATGTGGTTGTTAGGGACGTTGGGCTCAGGAAAATGGTGGAAGACAAATACCGCTGAATGGTGGGTAGATAAAAGTACCGCCTCGGATACTAACAGTATGCAATATGCGGCGCCGCGTTATTTGGTGGAAGAGCGGGCTTTTGTTCAAAGTGGTGAAAATTTAATTATTGGTTCTGGTGAGAACAAACAAGGTAAATATTATTACCAAGTGACATCTCGCGGGCATGGTGGTAGTGCCGATACAAAGGTGCATTTACGCTCAACTTTTATTAAACGTTTCGATTAGAAAGGCCGTGTGGCACTTTCAAAATTATGCATCGAATATTAGCGGTGCGGGATGGTAAATTATGAACAGTTTTAATCGTGTTTTAGTTAGCTTCGTTACGGGTAGTATGGTGCTTTATGGCGCGGCTTCTACTGTAGTAGCGGCAGAACTGGAATTGGCTGATGAACCATTATTTCTTGGCATTAGTACGGACCCCAATGTGTTTTTCGAACTAGACGACTCGGGGTCAATGGACTGGACTATATTAACAATTCCTTATTATCACTCATGCCAATACGACCGCGATTCACCTGGCTCAACGGGTGATTATAATTGTTCAACAAGCATCCGTAACGATGGATTGTGGCGATCTTATGGTAATGGCAGCTTTCGCTCTTACTACTACATGTTTGATGCAAGTGACAACGCTTACGCAACGGGGTGTGGCTTTTATGATTACTCCTATAACGTAAAAGATTGTGGTTTTACCGATGTATTTTCTAACGATTGGCGTGGAGGGTCGTCGAGCTTTAATGTTGTTTATTACAACCCAACCGTAACTTACAGCCCGTGGGCGGGTACAGGGTTAACTGATGCGAGTTTTACTGCCGCTAGAAGTGATCCACAACCTGCTGTTGCTGCGGTCTCGGCGCAAGCGGAGACGAACTCTCAAGTAGCCATTCCTGCGCAGTCTGCAAGGGGCCAAACCTACGGTTATACCGACACCCAAAACCTCGAAGATTTTGTGTACTACATCTGGGAAGATTCTCATGGTTTTGACGACGATGACGATTACCCTAAACGTGGGTCCAATATCAATCGAACCACTGGCGCCAATGGCTGGGTGGACCTTTGGGATAACTACTATAAATATACCGTTAAGGCGGGAAGTGTCGAGTGGGAAAAAGTCGAGTGGACGATAAATGCTAGCTCGGGATCAATGTCTGAAAATATTGTTGCTTCGGGTTCCTTTAGCGGCACGAGTACAGACCCTAATGTTACACCGGCTTTAACTACCGCTAAAATCCAACAGAATATCGCAAATTGGTACTCCTATTCGCGACGACGTTCGTATGTGGTTAAGGGCGCGGTAGGTGCCGTTGTTAGTGGATCGCCCTCCTTTCGCTTTGGGCAAACGGTTATCAATGAGTCGAGCACATTATTTAACGAAGTACCTCCCGCCGATGTCACCAAATACAGTGGCTATAATCAAGATCTATTGAACGACCTCTATAGCTTTAACTGGCCTGCCCGAGGCACACCTCTACGCAAAGGTTTAGAAAAAGCCGGTGAATATATTTCAGGAAATTTATCGGGTAAAGCCGACCCCATCATTCAGAGTTGCCAGCAGAATTTTACGGTATTATTTACCGACGGTTATTGGAATGGTTATAGCCCTTCTTCTACGATTGATGACCGAGACGGGGATGGCCGAAAAATTACAGTTGCAGATGTTGCCCGTTATTATTACGACCACGATTTGGATACAAACTTAAGCGATAATGTTGTGCCTAATGTTGCCGACCCTGCTGAATATCAGCACATGGTAACCTTTCCTGTTGCGTTTGGTGTAACGGGTGACTTAGTGGACACAGACTCCCCAGAAGATGGATGGCCAAACCCCGTGTTAACGGAATCGAATACGTGGGGTGATAACCCCGCCAGTTATAATTCCGGAAAAATCGATGATCTTTGGCATGCCGCTTACAATAGTCGCGGTGAATATGTTGCCGCTCAAACGCCGGAAGAAGTGTTGTCCAGCCTTACTGCGGCTTTAAGTGAAATTTCTAGCCGAGATGCTGCGTCGGCTTCTGTCGCCACCAGTACCGGCCAAATCTCCTCTAGTACCGCTGTCTTTCAGGCGCAGTTTAACAGCGGTGATTGGTCTGGGCGATTATATTCTTTTCCGTTAAAGGCCGATGACAGTGTCGATATTTTGAACCCCAATTGGCAGGCTGGTACTGTGCTCGATGGATTAAATTTTGATACTGGTCGCGCAATTATTTCTAACAATGGCACTACCGGTATCACGTTTCGTTTTCCCAGTGATTACGCAACGCTAAGCGCATCTGATTTTACCCATGCGCAGTTAAGCGAATTATTGGTAGATGCGCCCTATTCGTTGGCGACTGGAGACACAACAGAAAAAAGTGCAAACCAGGCCTTTGGCGAATCACTTATTAATTATCTCCGAGGTGATAGAAGTAACGAAGGCGTTTCGGCCGGCGATTTTCGGCCACGATCGTCCGTATTGGGTGATATTGTCGATTCGGACCCTAAATATGTGTCACAACCAAGCTTTTTCTATCCAGAGACACTGGAGTCTTCAAGCTATTCGTCATTTCGTAAAACCCACGAAAATCGAAAAGCGATGGTGTACGTGGGCGCAAACGACGGGATGTTACACGCGTTCGATGCTGCCAACGGCAAAGAGCTAATGTCTTATGTACCGTCAACGATACTAGGGGAATTACACGCGCTAACCGATCCGGCCTATTTCCATAAGTTTTTTGTGAATGCGGCGCCTACGATAGTCGACGCGCATTTTTCCGGGAGCTGGCACACCGTATTGGCGGGCGCTCTTGGGCGTGGTGGCCAAGGGGTATTTGGTCTTGATGTGACCAACCCAGCCGGGTTTAGCGAAGCGAACGCCGCCTCCATATTTTTGTGGGAATTTGATGACACCGATGATGCAGATATGGGCTATTCCTATAGCGAGCCGTCTATTGCCAAAATGGCAAATGGCAAGTGGGTAGCGGTATTTGGTAATGGGTACAACAATACTGAAGCCGACGGCGCCGCGAGCACAACAGGGAATTCAGTGCTGTACATTGTTGATCTTGGTACGGGTGCCGTTATTAAAAAAATTGATACGGGCGTAGGCAGTGCTACCACGCCCAATGGTATGGCTACGCCGGCGTTAGTCGATGTGGATAACGATTATGTTGTCGATTACATTTATGCCGGAGATCTATACGGCAATATGTGGAAATTTGATGTAACCGATACAAACAGCACAAACTGGGATGTTGCGTGGGTGAGCGGGACTACGAAAAAGCCGTTATTTGCAACAGCAACCGGTCAAGCGATAACCACGCGGCCAGCCGTTGGCTTGCATCCAGACGAAGATGGTCAAATGATATATTTCGGTACAGGAAAATATATCGAGACTGACGATAATAATTCACTGGGTGAACCAGACCAAAGCTTCTACGGTATCTGGGACCAGAACGAGTCAGTCGCAACGGGTTTACCTGTGATATCGAGCGATCTTTTATTACAAACAATTGATTATGAATTCTCGACCACACTTGAAGGCAATACGTACAACTTGCGCATTACGAGCGATGAGACCATTGATTGGCAAACACACGAAGGCTGGCGTATCGATTTAGTGAATCGGAATAACTCACCTGTAGACAACCAAGGCGAACGACAAGTGTCGGAAGCAATACTGCGCAACGGACGTATTATTTTTCCAACAAACTTACCCAGTGATACCCCGTGTACTCCCGGCGGCACCAGTTGGCTAATGGAGTTAGACGCGCGAGACGGAAGCCGCTTAGATGAAACACCGTTCGATCTCAATGGCGATGGCATTTTCAGTGAGCTGGATTACACCTATGGCGTTGAAAGTATTCCTGATGTACCAGCATCGGGCATTCAATCGGACGAGGGTATCATTAGTACGCCCGGCATATTGCGAGATAAAAACCGAGAAGTGAAGTATTTAAGTGGTTCAACCGGTGCGATATCCAACTTTTCCGAAAGTACGGGCGCGCAGAATATTGGTAGACAATCATGGCGAGAGCTGGAGTGATAACAATGAAACGATTACTGCTAACCCTAATCATCGCGGTGTCGAGCACCGCATGGGCGCAAAGTATTTTTACGGGCACCGTTGAAATGGTGCAGCAAGAGGGCGAAAAAATTGTTATTGACGGGAGCGAATACCGCATAACCGGCGACGCGCTAATTATGATCGGTCACGTAAAGATCAGTCTCGATAGCCTAAGGCCTGGGCATGTCGTTCGTTACCAGCTGGATACCGAAGCAATCGGTAAACGAACAATTAAAACGATTGACTTGCAAGTCTCGAAAGACGATGCAGAAAAAATACTTAGCCATTAAGGACGCTTGTATGAATTCCGAAAAAGGCTTCACCATTACTGAACTTATGATCGTACTCGTTATTATTGGTGTACTCAGCAGTATCGCAATACCGGCGTATCGTGGCAGTGTACTAAAAACAAATCGTGCAGAAGGGATTGAAGCGCTGATAGAGGCCGCGCAAAACCAAGAGGTTCTGTATTCTCAAACGAATCGATATTCGACAAATGCAAAGCCGTTTATTCCTGTGGAGGCGACTATTACAACGGAAAATGGTTACTATACGATTTCAGTAGCGAATGGCGCCTGTGGTACCAATGCGTGTTATACCGCAACCGCGACCGCTATTAGTACACAAGTGCAAGACACTACATGCCTTACCTTGAGCATAGATAACTTAGGCAGTAAAACGTCTACGCCCACGGGAAATTCTTGCTGGCGTTAAGGTTTGGGTTTAGCAGGGTTTTAAACCGTCTTACGGCTATGGAGACAATAGGCTTTAAAACAGCGTTACGTTTTCTCTAGAGTGGCTAGCTGCGAATTTTTAAAGTGATGGTCGGTTGTTATTTCTCTTATGCAAAAGGGTGGCGGTGAAAATTGATGCGCAGCCGCTTCATTGGGAAATTCTGCCTCTAATACCGTTAAGCCATCGAGAGCGCCGGTGTAAACATCTATATCACATGCTTGGTTGTTAATTATTACGCGATAGCGTTTTTTTTCAACGCGTTTTGATTGAGTGAAGGGCCAAAGAATATTAAAAATATTCTGGCTAATAGGTTCTTCTGTTTCTTCGCGTACCAAGCCGCTACCCATTTTTTGAGTGAGTAGATGCTCGTCACCTATTTTTCTTACCCGTAATTCATTCTTCCCTTCAATGAATAAATATCCCTGCGAAATAACCTGTAACGATACGCCCTCAAAAATGCCTTCTGGGAGAGTGTCGATTAAAAACTTTCGTTCAATTTCGTAGTTCACGGTAATGCTAGCGCTCTATAGGTGGGTTAGATCGTTGAAGGCCTGGTGCTCCGCTGGCGAACAGAACGCGGTTAATATCGGAATAATATTATCTTTTCCAAGATTTTTTTTACGCGTTAGGCTTTCGATAAGAGCGAGGGTTGCCACTCGTTCATTTCGACAGGTTGTTGTGTTAATGCGTGCCTCAAGAGCGGTCACTTGTACCGAGTAATCATTGAAATCACCTAGAACAGTCTGCAGTGATTTTAACGTTTCAATCAATGGTTCTATATCACTTCGTGCAAACAGCTCAGTAAAAAATTCCAGTAGATAACGCAAGCGCTTACAGTCAATACGCAGCTTGTGAATCTCTTCATCCGTGGTATTGTCAGTCATGGTATTGGCTTTAGTGTAGATTCGAACGTGGCTTTTGCGTAAAGATTTTTTTGCGGTGAGTAATATTGGCCGCTCAGAATACTTGCTTGCGGTGTGGGTTGTTTGCAAGCAACGTATTTCGATCTCGTTACAGATTACATCATAGACAGGGTGGCGAATGCTGGCGACCACATTCTGATGCTCGCGTGTGCGTTCTACCTTAATGTTTCGAAATAACGCATCCATACCCGCTTTATATTGCAACGGTACTAGATTTCGGTATTTTTTTTCATTTAACAAAAAAACATCTAGATCGCGTAGCGCATTGGTGGATGACGAAAATTGAGATAAATGTTGCCTAAAATAACGCTCATCGCATGGGGAAAAACACTTTTTAGTGGATTTGAGTAGAGAGCGAAGTTTTCGAAACGATACGCGGTAACGGTGTAAAAATGTCGTTGCAGCATCGTTCACAATGCCGCTCTCGTGCGCGCGGGCATAGGTGAACTGCGTTTTGACAATAGCGAGAAGAGAGGCCTGACTCGTGGCCGATGGATGCAAACCGAAGCCATTATCATCCGCACGCGTATTGAGTAGTGGTCGCGTTGTAGGGGTTATTGGAGGCTCGTGTTTCATTTGGCTCATAAGGCTATTCTTGGTGTGATTCTGGCCATAGGTGTGCTCTAGTGCCAACTACTCGAAGACCAGAGGGCAGCGGAGGCTTCCCCTTAAAACCTTCTGCCTTTAAACTGGCGGCTTTAGCGTTGCCCTCGAGTTGTTTGGAGGGCTATATAGGTAAACAATTATGCCGTGATTACTGTTAAGGGGTCTACGGTTTGTTGACGGTTTGTGGCGTGAAAATGCCTGCCGAAATCAAAAGAGAGCAAGTTTATGAGAAACGTCGAAGTTGCATTGAAAGTAAAGGCCAAACTAGGCGAGTGCCCGCGTTGGGACGAGCGTACCCAGCGGCTGTATTGGGTTGATATTAACGCGTGTCAGTTACACCGCTTAGACCCTGCAACAGGGCGAGATGAATTCATTACTTTCGATGAAGAAATCGGCTGTTTCGCGCTACGAGAAGACGATAAAGGTTTTATAGTGGGCATGAAGTCGGGTTTTCACCTATTAGAGGGGTGGTCGCCCGTGCTACACGCAATTATAGACCCAGAAGCCGAACTCGAGCATAACCGTTTTAACGATGGTCGTTGCGATGCCGCCGGGCGTTTTATTGCGGGATCTGTTTACCCGCCAAAAGATCACGATGGTGCAAACCTGTGGTCGCTGGATACAGACGGCACCACGACTAAACTAGCCGATGGGTTGCTCACATCCAATGGTGCTGGGTTTAGCCCAGACAATAAAACGTTCTATTTTTCAGATACCCCTAAGCACGTTATTTATCGCTGCGATTACACCCTTGAAACCGGCAAAATTGGCAAGCCTACTATTTTTCACCAATTTGAATTTGGCAATGGTCGGCCAGATGGTGCAGCGGTGGATGCAGAAGGTTTTTATTGGACGGCCTTGTACGAAGGCGGTCGCATCGCGCGTTTAAACCCCGCTGGCGAGATTGTGGAAGAAGTGGCGGTTCCGGCTAAATGCCCAACGATGGTGGCTTTTGGTGGTGACGATTTAAAAACACTTTACATCACGAGTGTCGGTAATCGCCTACAAGAAGAATTGCAACAGTATCCAAATTCAGGCGCGGTTTTTAAAGTGCGTGTCGATGTACCGGGTTTGGTCGAGCATCGCAGCGCGCTTTAACGAACGGAAAAAAATGAGCAGCCATCATTTTTTTTGATGGCTGCTATCTTCCTATATGATTTCAACGATATTAGGCCATTATCCCTTCGAAAAAATCTCCACGAACCGTTAGGCGACCGGCTAAGCTTCCGTCGGGTTAGAATAATGCTATTGCCAGAGGCTCTTTCGGCGGCTTATTACATAAAGGTATTAGGAAGCATCATTATACGTTATCAGCAAAAACAGCGACGCACCTTAAAGCGCACGCCCCCCCCTTTATATCCATAGGAGCAGTGTTAAGTGTGCCCTCATGGTTTAGCCTTAGAGGCCGCTTAGGTTATGCGTCTTCTGGTCATTAAGCACAAGTCGATGCTAGATTTACGCCGTAAAGAAAATGAATACCAATAAACGGCTTATAATGGTTGGTTTCAAGTGCCACTAGGCTAGCGTTACCTTAACGGCGTACTCTTGCAGCGTGTGCCCTAGCATTAAGCGACGTTTAGNTCGTTTAACNTGTGAGACTCTGCGGTTTAAGTCTTCAATATTCGATGGCGGTGAGTACAAAATACGACATAGGCTCTGATATTAATCCAAAATATTCTAGCCAAGAGTAAAATACGGTCTTCAACCTCTGCCTGCGGTACTCATCAGTCAAGGTAGCTAATTAGAGACTGTTGCTAATTCGTCAAGTAATTTACAGTATCCTAAGATGAGGCTAAAAATACCATTTTGGGTGCAATGTAAGTATGGAGGTTGTCTCGCTCGGGTATTGAACGTTGCCGAAACTCTAATTCAATGCGGAAGGCTTTGGCTAAAAGGCTTTAGA
>Ga0065722_104327_pt1 | contig 33309 bp, 29 predicted proteins | sample BansetMetagenome_FD_59109 | JGI IMG/M metagenome (GOLD analysis project Ga0065722, IMG submission 59109) | Bankia setacea gill microbial communities from Puget Sound, Washington, USA - Caecum Enriched | ecosystem: Host-associated > Mollusca > Digestive system > Ceca | place: United States... | reverse complement strand
TCGCCAATTTCTTCGAGCATATTCAGAACTGCTTCGTTGGCGCCACCGTGAGCAGGGCCCCAAAGTGTGGCAATGCCAGAAGCGATGCAAGCAAAGGGGTTCGCGCCGGATGAGCCCGCAAGTCTAACGGTTGACGTAGAGGCATTTTGCTCGTGGTCTGCATGAAGCAGGAAGATTGTGTCCATGGCTTTGGCGATCACTGGGTTAACATCTGGATCGTTGCAAGGAGTGCCAAACATCATGTGCAAAAAGTTTTCGGCGTAGCCCAAATTGTTATCTGGGTACATAAATGGCTGGCCTTGAGAGTGCTTGTAACACATGGCCGCCAGTGTGGGGAGTTTTGCTATGAGGCGATGAGCAGAAATAATGCGATGTCGTGCATTGTTGATGTCGAGCGAGTCGTGATAAAACGCCGATAGTGCGCCAACGATACCGCACATCATGGCCATTGGATGAGAGTCGTAATGAAAGCCGCGGAAAAAGCGAGAAATAGACTCGTGAACCATGGTGTGGTTGGTGATTATGGTTACAAATTCGTCATATTCACTCTGCGAGGGTAGTTCGCCGTGTAAGAGAAGATAACAGGTTTCCAGATAGTCTGAGTTGTTGGCGAGTACTTCAATAGGGTATCCACGGTGGAGGAGTATCCCTCTGTCGCCATCAATATAGGTGATTTTGGACTCGCAGGATGCGGTTGATACAAAGCCGGGGTCGTACGTGAAATAGCCTTTACCTGTTAAGGCGCGAACATCTATTACGTCTGGGCCAACGGTACCTGAATAAACGGGTAGCTCAATGGATTCATCCAGGCCGTCGACCGTAAGGTTAGCTTTCTTATCAGTCATTTTGGGCTCCTGTTTTGCATGACATGTGGCGTATTCAAAGCGATATGCGTCGATTATGCCAAAACTAATTTTGCGCAACTGCTGGGTACGCAGGCACGTGGGGTGCGAAAGGCACTATATCGGCCCTTCGGATAATGTCAAATAAGATCAGCTTTGAAGGTTCGCTAAAAAGCTAACACTCGCTGTGGCCAGACTTCTTGAGTGCAGTGCAGAGTGGCTGGCCGGAAGGAACATACCAATTACCACATCGGCGCACGCAGCCTAGTTTAGCACTCTTGGCTGATGCCTGCCTCGGCGAGGAGGCCCGATTATAGAGAATTTTGAGCGTTAGGGTGTAGCTTTGCTCTGAGCAGAATCAAAAAAACCTGCTTTAATTGTACTGCAGTGGGTGAAATTATGACCACTGTGTGCTGTTATGGTGAGTTTTTGACGGAATATTCCAAATTGGTGCGTAACTTCAGGGAACATGTTACCAAAAGTTATCTAAGTGCTTATAAATAATTGTAATTTTACTGTCTCATAACTATAATTTCGCGCGTTTATTGAGCGCGTTCGCGCACAGATGTATTGGCGTGAATATCGTTACTTTAGCCTTCCGCAACACATTCGGTAAAATGCTTGAATGGCTGCTATTTTTGGGTATGCACCAAGCTGCTCAATAGCTAGTCGAATTTCTAATGTGGAATCTTCAGCTGACGCAAAAAGTAGGTTTACTCTGTCGTATGCCAAATGAGGCTGTGTGTTTGTTTGGCTTGTTTGGCGGCACGCCCCACAATGTAGGTGTCGGTGAGCGTTGTGGTAAGCGCATTGTTTTTATAAAAGGCATATAATGCTTGGTTTTATGCTACCTGTTAAACGTTTAGTTTGTAGTGTGAAGCAAGAATACTCATTGATATAAAATACCTTGGTATTACCGAGGAATAAAAAACTAACCCCCCCAGATATGCAAGGTGTGACACTAAAGTGAAAACCAACCGACCTGTTAACCTGGATCTCTCCACCGTTAAATTTCCTATGACAGCTATTGTCTCCATACTTCACCGCATTAGTGGTGTTGTTTTGCTGGGCGGCGTACTTGTGCTGCTCTATATGCTAGATATGAGCTTGTCTTCAGAAGAGACCTTCAATCGACTTGGTGAGATGCTCGCCATGCCTGTTGCCAAGCTCGTTGTTTGGCTTGTTCTCGCCGCTTTAAGCTACCATTTTGTCGCCGGTGTGCGTCACTTAATAATGGATATGGGTATTGGTGAGTCTTTGAAAGGCGGCAAACTTGGCGCAAAATTAACCTTGGTATTGTCCATTATTTTAATTCTTTTAGCAGGGGTATGGGTATGGTAACCGCGGTAACGAGTTGGGGGCGAAGTGGTCTCTATGACTGGCTGGCACAGCGTTTTAGTGCGGTGGTTCTGGCACTATACACCCTGTTCATTGTGGGCTTTATTGTCGCTCATCCGGGTATGACCTTTGATGATTGGTCGGGTTTATATAGTCAGTTATGGATGCGGGTTTTTAGTTTACTCGCATTGCTTAGTACCATCGCCCACGGTTGGATAGGGTTGTGGGGTGTTCTCACTGATTATGTGACGACTCGAATGATAGGTGATTCTGCGTTGGTTTTACGTATGATTGCCCTTCTTATATATGCATTAATCAGTATCACCTTCCTAGTGTGGGGTATTGAGATACTGTGGGGGTTTAATTGATGGCTAATATTCGAACAATTTCCTTTGATGGAATTGTTATTGGTGGTGGTGGCGCTGGTATGCGCGCAGCTTTGCAAATGGCCCAGTCTGGCTTCAAAACCGCGGTGGTGACGAAAGTATTTCCAACTCGATCACATACAGTTTCTGCGCAAGGCGGTATTACCTGTGCGATTGCAAGTTCTGACCCCGATGACGATTGGCGTTGGCATATGTACGATACCGTAAAGGGTTCAGATTATATTGGCGATCAGGACGCCATTGAATATATGTGTTCGGTAGGGCCTGAAGCTGTTTTTGAATTAGAACATATGGGTTTGCCCTTTTCACGGACGGAAAATGGCCGTATTTATCAGCGCCCATTCGGCGGTCAATCAAAGGATTTTGGTCGTGGTGGTCAGGCGGCAAGGACCTGCGCGGCGGCAGATCGTACCGGTCACGCGTTATTGCACGCGCTGTATCAAGGGAATGTGAAAAACGATACCGTATTCATGAACGAATGGTTTGCTGTTGACTTGGTGAAAAATCAGGATGGCGCGGTTTGTGGTGTTATTGCTATTAATATGGAGGATGGGGAGGTCGTTCATATTCGATCGAAAGCCACTGTGCTCGCCACGGGTGGTGCGGGACGCATTTATGCATCCACTACCAACGCCCATATCAATACCGGTGATGGTATTGGCATGGCTTTACGTGCTGGCTTCCCAGTGCAGGATATCGAAATGTGGCAGTTTCACCCAACGGGTATCCATGGTGCTGGTGTACTTGTTACTGAAGGTTGTCGCGGCGAAGGCGGTTATCTGGTGAATAAAGATGGTGAGCGCTTTATGGAGCGCTACGCACCCAATGCAAAAGACTTGGCGGGTAGAGACGTGGTTGCTCGATCGATGGTTCTCGAAATACTCGAAGGTCGCGGTTGTGGTGAGAATGGCGATCATGTATTTTTGAAGTTGGATCATCTTGGTGCTGATACCCTTAATCAACGCTTGCCGGGGATTTTGGAATTATCCCGGACATTCGCTCATGCAGACCCGATAAAGGATCCTATTCCTGTTGTTCCAACCTGCCATTATATGATGGGAGGTATCCCTACCAACGTGAATGGGCAGGTGCTTACGCAAGATGCCGATGGTAATGATCAGGTGGTTGAGGGTTTTTATGCTTGTGGTGAAGTTGCCTGTGTATCGGTTCACGGCGCTAATCGCTTAGGTGGTAATTCGCTGCTCGATTTGGTGGTTTTCGGTCGGGCTTCTGGGCTTTATATAGAAAAAGCGTTGCGAGAAGGGGTTGATTTACGTGCCCCTTCTGAATCGGACCTTGAGGGCTCAATGGCACGTTTGAACAAGGTGAATACCACTAGCGGTGGCGAAAATGCTTCAGTTCTACGTAGTGAGCTACAAAGCATTATGCAAAATCACTTTGGTGTGTTTCGGAAAGGTGAGTTTATGCAAGACGGCATTAATAAACTTGCCGCGCTGCGTGAGCGAGTGGAAAATGTTACCTTGGCTGACAACAGTAATGCCTTTAATACGGCTCGTATTGAGGCCTTGGAGGTTCAGAATTTGTTTGAGGTTGCCGAGGCCACAGCGATTGCAGCTGATGTTCGTAAAGAGTCTCGTGGCGCCCATGCTAGAGAAGATTTCCAAGACCGAGACGACGAAAACTGGCTGTGTCACTCTATGTACTTTCCCGGCGAAAAGCGTGTTGGGAAACGAGCGGTGAACTTTGCCCCAAAAACCATGGAAGCCTTCGAACCGAAAGTTCGTACCTACTAATATCGTACCGACTTATTTAGGGTGCTTGTTACTATGTTGAAAGTTGAAGTATATCGCTACAACCCTGACACGGATAAAGAGCCGTATATGAAATCTTATGAGTTAGATACTCAGGGTAAAGATTTGATGGTTCTTGATGTGTTGGAGTTATTGAAAGCAGAAGACCCTTCGTTGGCATTTCGCCGTTCTTGTCGGGAAGGCGTCTGTGGTTCGGATGGTGTTAATATTGCGGGCAAAAATGGTTTGGCTTGTGTAACGCCATTATCGGAATGCGTAAAAAACAACAAACTTGTATTGCGACCACTGCCTGGCCTGCCTGTCATTCGTGATCTAGTTATCGATATGAGTCAGTTCTATACGCAATTTCGAAAAGTGGATCCTTTTTTACAAAACGATACCCCACCTCCTGCAATTGAGCGGCTGCAGTCTCCAGAAGATCGTGAAAAACTTGATGGTTTGTATGAGTGTATTTTGTGTGCTTGTTGTTCGACCAGCTGTCCTTCATTTTGGTGGAACCCCGATAAGTTTATTGGGCCAGCGGGATTGTTACAAGCCTATCGGTTTTTAGCGGATACACGTGATACCGCTACTAATGAGCGTTTAGCTAAGCTTGATGACCCGTTTAGTGTATTCCGTTGTCATGGCATACAAAATTGCGTCGACGTCTGCCCAAAGGGACTCAACCCTACCCGGGCTATAGGCCATATTCGCAGTATGCTTCTGCATCGTGGAGCTTAACCCCTAATTTTATTAATAGGGGCAAAGCCGCTAGGCTTTAAAAAATGTGGTTGCCGGAGCTTCGTGTAAACGCCGCTCCGGTTTGTTTGATAGCAATAGAAGTTTTTATACTGATACAGTGCGCTTAGTCAATAGTTACTCAGTTGCCTATGAGTTCGAGCCGCCAAGAAGAGCGACGATGGGTATATGCGTAATTAAACGCTCAATTCGAAAATTGACGTTTTTTAAAAGTATCAGTTTGAGCTTGGTTGAATAGAAACGGGCGTTAGAGCCTAGAATTTTATGAAATGTGCCTGCCCTACTTCTAAGGTAGGCGATAAAGCGGTGAGCAAATAATGCAAGAAAGTACGATGGAGTTACTCTGGAGCACTGCCCATATGTCTGGTGGCAATGCTGCTTATGTGGAAGATGTTTACGAATCTTTCCTGCAGGATCCCAGTACTGTATCTGAAGAGTGGCGGGAATTTTTTGAGCAGTTGCCAAAAGTAAATGGTGGCACGGGCGTTGACATTCGTCACTCCGAAATTATTGAATATTTCGAATTGCTAGGTCGTAATCGTGCTCGACCTATGGTTGCACCCGGAGCCGGCGCGGCTAATATTGCTCACGAGCGGAAACAAGTTGAAGTGGTGCAGTTGGTTAATGCTTATCGCTTGAGCGGCCACCAAAAAGCTAATTTGGACCCATTAAACTTGCGTGACAAAAAAAGCCCGCAAGACCTAGACCTTGACTTTCACGGGTTAAATAGCGCAGACCTTGATTCAATTTTTCAAACCGGTGACTTGTCCTTTGGTTATAAAGAAGCCTCTTTAAACCAAATCATTGGTGACTTAGAAAAAACTTATTGTGCAAATATCGGCGCAGAAGTTATGCATATGACCAATTACGAAGAACGTAGATGGTTGTTGCAACGCTTGGAAAGTAGTAGAAGTTGTCCTGACTTTGGCCATAAAACAAAGCGGTATTTACTTAAACGTATGACTGCTGCTGAAGGCTTAGAGCGGCATTTGGATAGTAAATACCCGGGTACCAAACGATTCGGCTTAGAGGGGGGCGAGAGTCTTATCCCACTGTTGGATACGTTGATTAATCGCTGTGGTAACTACGGTGCGAAAGAGATGGTCATAGGTATGGCCCACCGTGGACGTTTAAATTGTTTGGTTAATGTGCTTGGTAAAAACCCAGCAGCGCTGTTTGACGAATTTGAAGGGAAGAGGTTAGTGGACACCTCGGGTGATGTGAAATACCACCAAGGATTTTCTTCTAACGTGATGACACCCGGTGGAGAAATGCACTTGGCGTTGGCATTTAACCCCTCTCATTTGGAAATTGTTGCGCCCGTAGTTGAAGGTTCTGTTAGGGCACGCCAAGATCGTCGCGACGATGTTCGCGGAAATCTTGTTGTACCAGTCGTTATTCATGGCGATGCAGCATTTGCCGGTCAGGGTGTTGTGATGGAAACTTTCCAGATGTCCCAGACGCGAGCCTATAAAACCGGTGGTACGGTGCACTTAGTGATTAACAACCAAGTGGGTTTTACCACAAGTTTGAGAGAAGATTCCCGCTCCACGGCTTACGCTACCGATGTAGCAAAAATGATAGAGGCACCCATTTTTCATGTCAATGGTGACGACCCGGAAGCAGTAGCCTATCTTGCCAATCTTGCAGCCGATTATCGCAACGAATTTGGCAAAGACGTTGTCGTTGACCTTGTGTGTTATCGTCGCCGAGGTCATAACGAAACAGATGAACCATCAGCTACTCAGCCGGTAATGTACAAGGCTATTCGTGCCCATAAAACATGCCGCACACTTTATGCAGAGCAGTTGGTAAGTGAAGGTGTTTTAAGCGCTGAAGAAAGCGATGCCATGACCAATGAATACAGGGCAGCATTGGATCGATGCGAGCATGTGGCGATGGGGTTAGTGAGTGAGCCCGATTCTTCACTGTTTGTTGATTGGACCCCGTATATTGGACACGACTGGCAAACCCCTTATGACAGCCACTACCCATTAAAAGAACTTCAGCAGTTGGCGGAGCAAGTTAGCCAAGTGCCTGACGGTATTCAAGTGCAGCGTCAAGTGGCAAAAATTTATGATGACCGTCGTAAGATGGCTGGCGGAGCAGTCCCCATTAATTGGGGAATGGCCGAGACCTTGGCTTACGCCACCTTGCTTAAACAGGGTTATCGTGTTCGCTTAACAGGACAAGACGTAGGACGGGGAACGTTTTCACATCGCCATGCTGTTGTGCACAATCAGAAAGACGGCGAAACGTATATTCCACTACAAGATATCGAGGAAGGACAGCCACCATTTGATATATACGATTCCTTTCTATCGGAGGAAGCCGTTCTGGCATTTGAATACGGTTATGCGACTACAACGCCGGGTGGGTTGGTGATTTGGGAAGCGCAGTTCGGCGATTTTGCCAATGGTGCTCAGGTGGTGATAGATCAATTTATCACCAGTGGTGAGCACAAGTGGCAGCGGCTGTGCGGTTTAACGATGTTGTTGCCCCATGGCTATGAGGGGCAGGGGCCTGAACACTCTTCTGCGCGTCTTGAGCGTTTTATGCAACTGTGTGCGGAGCATAATATCCAAGTGTGTAACCCCACTACACCTGCTCAGGTCTACCACATGTTGCGTCGCCAAGCCATTCGTTATATGCGCAGACCACTTGTGGTGATGAGTCCAAAATGGATTTTACGGCATAAGCTGGCGACTTCGTCTTTAGAGGAGTTGGCTAGTGGCACGTTTCAGTCCGTGATTGGTGACGATACGGTGCCAGCCGAAAAAGTCAAACGCGTCATATTGTGCAGCGGCAAAGTGTATTATCACTTGCTAGAGGCTCGCATGGAACGGGAGCAAGAGGATGTTGCGCTGGTGCGTATTGAACAGCTCTATCCTTTTCCTGAGGAAGATATTCGAGTAGCGTTGAAACCCTATGTAAAGGTGAATGATGTTGCGTGGTGTCAGGAAGAGCCAATGAATCAAGGGGCGTGGTATGCAAGTCAGCATAGGATGCGTCGAGTTGTCGAACGCGTAAATGAAGACGCATACTTGCGCTATGTTGGTCGGGCTTCATCGTCTGCTCCGGCGGCGGGCTATATGTCTACCCACTTAGACGAATTAAATAAATTTGTAAATGCAGCGCTGGATACCAGTGTTTAATAGATAAACGATTTTAGCTACAAAGCGAAAAGGACAAATCTGGAATGAGTAACGAAATAAAAGTCCCGACCTTTCCTGAATCGGTTCAGGAAGGCACCATTGCCACCTGGCATAAAAAGCCTGGTGAGGCCTTCGCGCGCGATGAAGTCATTGTTGACATTGAGACCGATAAGGTTGTTCAAGAGGTTCCTGCCCCCGCTAATGGTGTTTTAAAAGAAATTTTGAGAGAAGAGGGTGATATCGTCACCAGTAATGAGGTGATTGCGACCTTTTCCGAAGGTGATGCCCCTGCTGTTGATGGTGCTGGTAGCGCTAGCACAGGTGTTGCGAGCGATAGCAGCGCCGAACCCCAAGAAATTTTGGCTGCACCGGCGGCAAAGAAATTAGCTGAAGAGAAAGGGATTAATTTAGCCGATGTTGTGGGTACAGGTAAAGATGGGCGTATAACCAAGGAAGATGTTGCTAGCTTTGTTAAGGTTGCTCCGGCGCCAGTAAAAGCAGAGGCCCCAGCTCCAGCCCCTGCAAAAATGGCCGTTCGCTCAGAGCCTTTGGTGCAAATGGTCGGTGATAGAGTAGAAAAGCGGGTACCGATGACGCGGTTGCGGGCAAAGATTGCTGAGCGCCTGCTGGAAGCAACACAATCTACGGCCATGTTAACCACTTTCAATGAAGTGAATATGGCACCCGTTATGGCGTTGCGTGCTAAATACAAAGATCGTTTTGAAAAAATACACAATGGTACTCGGCTGGGTTTTATGGGGTTTTTCGTTAAGGCGGCGGTAGAAGCTCTACGCCGAATTCCAGCTGTGAACGCGTCTATTGACGGCAATGATGTTGTCTATCATGGGTATCAAGATATTGGCGTGGCGGTATCTACGGAAAAAGGCTTGGTAGTACCGGTCTTGCGCAATGTTGAGAATCTTAGTTTAGCGGAAATAGAAAATGGTGTACGTGACTTCGGTTTGCGTGGGCGCGATGGAAAAATCGGCATCGAGGAGATGTTGGGCGGCACTTTTACCATTACCAATGGCGGAGTGTTTGGTTCTCTCATGTCCACCCCCATTCTCAACCCTCCTCAAGCGGCTATTTTGGGTATGCACAAGATTCAAGATCGGCCTATGGCCGTAAACGGTGAAGTAAAAGTGCTTCCTATGATGTACCTAGCGCTCTCTTATGATCATCGTATTATCGATGGTAAAGAGGCTGTACAGTTCTTGGTCGCTATTAAAGATATGATCGAAGATCCTGCGCGAATTCTTTTGGAGCTATAAAGGCTTCCTTTACCTTTCGATGAGCCCGTCAATAGCGGGCTCGTTTCTAAAAATTCTAATGTTTAAAATGCATACATAATTAACTTTTTGGGGTTATTCCAATGTCTAACAAATACGACGTTATCGTTATCGGTTCTGGTCCGGCAGGTTATGTTTCTGCTATTCGTGCAGCGCAACTCGGTTTAAATGTTGCCTGTATTGAAAAGTGGCAGGGGAAGGATGGCAAAGGCGTAAACGGCGGTACATGTTTGAACGTCGGTTGTATTCCGTCAAAGGCGTTGTTGGACAGTTCCCACAAATTCCACGAAGCGAAAGTTTCTTTTTCCTCTCATGGTATTGGAACTGGTGATGTATCCATTGATGTCCCATCCATGATTGAGCGTAAAGACCGAATTGTTAAACAAATGGCTGGCGGTGTTTCAGGGCTTTTTAAAGCAAACAAAGTCACATCGCTGTTTGGAACTGGCAAGTTGTTAGGAAATAAAAAAGTTCAGTATGTGAATTTTGAAGGCAAAGAAGAAATTCTTGATGCGGAAAATGTTATTTTGGCGTCTGGCTCGATCCCTGTAGCCATTCCAGTGGCGGTGGTTGATAACGAAGTGATTGTTGATTCAACTGGAGCGCTAGAATTTAGTGAAGTGCCCGAGCGTTTGGGCGTTATCGGTGCGGGTGTTATCGGTTTGGAGTTGAGCAGTGTTTGGAGCCGGCTTGGCTCGAAAGTTGTTTTGCTTGAGGCTATGGAGTCGTTCTTGGCTATCATGGATCAGCAAATCGCTAAAGAGGCTCAAAAAATCTATAAAAAGCAGCATCTGGATATACGTCTCGGATGTCGAGTGACGGGTAGTGAAACGACCGAAAACGCCGGTAAAAAGGAAGTTATTGTTACCTATACCGATAAAGACGGCAATGAAGCGACGGAAACCTTCGATAAGCTCATTGTCTGCGTTGGTCGCAGACCGTTCACTGATGGCTTGCTCGCTGAAGACAGTGGTGTGAAGCTTGATGAGCGTGGTTCTATCTATGTTAACGATCTTTGCTCTACCAGTGCACCCGGTGTGTGGGCAATTGGTGATGTTGTACGTGGCCCAATGCTAGCGCATAAAGGTTCCGAAGAGGGTGTAATGGTTGCAGAACGCATTGCGGGTCAGAAAACTGTGATGAATTACGACATTATCCCTAATGTTATCTATACCCACCCGGAAATCGCAGCTGTTGGGCGAACAGAAGAGCAAATTAAAGCTGATGGCGAACCGTATAATGTGGGAGTTTTTCCGTTTCTTGCTATCGGTAGGGCTGTGGCTGCAGATGAAGCAGATGGCATGGTGAAAATGATTGCTCATGCTGAAACTGATCGTATATTGGGTTGCCACATTGTTGGCCCTAGTGCTCCAGATTTGGTGCAACAAGTCGCTATCGCCATGGAGTTTGGCTCTAGTGCAGAAGACATTGGTATGACCGTTTTTGGGCATCCAACGTATTCTGAGGCGGTTAAGGAAGCTGCTTTGGCTGTGAATGGGCATGCGATTCATATGCCTAACCGTAAAAAGCGTAAATAATAACAATCGCGCATTCAGGGGGCGGTTATTCTCCCTGCTTTAACGCCGGCTAGTGGATTATGTTCGTAGCTGGAAAGTTTTCATCACATTTCTACGTGCGTTGATGAGATTTACGTGAAGTAGAAAAAATGGGAAGAAACAATGAATTTACATGAGTATCAAGGCAAGCAGCTTTTTGCTGAATATGGTTTGCCTGTGTCCAAAGGCATAGCCGCCGAAACTCCCGCTGAGGCTGCTGCCGCAGCCGATATCATCGGGGGTGCTATGTGGGTCGTGAAAGCACAAGTTCATGCTGGTGGTCGCGGTAAGGCTGGAGGGGTGAAGCTGGTGAGCTCAAAAGCTGATGTTGAAGCTTTTGCTAAGCAGTGGTTGGGTAAAAATTTAGTCACTTACCAAACTGATGAAAATGGCCAGCCAGTGAGCCGAATATTGGTGGAGGCGTGCACCGATATTGATCAGGAATTATACCTGGGCGCAGTTGTTGACCGCTCTACTCGCCGTATTGTGTTTATGGCGTCTACTGAAGGTGGAGTGGAAATTGAAAAAGTAGCGGAACAGACGCCTGAAAAAATCCTAAAGGCTACCATTGATCCGCTTACGGGTGCGCAGCCCTATCAAGGCAGAGATCTTGCATTTAAGCTTGGTCTTAAAGATAAGCAAATAAAGCAGTTTACTCAGATCTTTTTAGGTTTGGCGAAAATGTTTCAGGAGCGAGATTTGGCGTTACTTGAGGTTAATCCTCTAGTTATTACTACCGAGGGCAATCTTCATTGTTTAGATGCGAAAATTAATATCGATAGTAATGCGATGTATCGTCAGCCTGCCTTGAAGGAAATGCATGACCCTAGCCAAGAAGATGAGCGCGAAGCGCACGCCGCCAAGTGGGAGTTGAACTATGTTGCCCTCGACGGCAATATTGGCTGTATGGTGAATGGCGCGGGTTTGGCGATGGGTACTATGGATATCGTTAAGCTTCATGGTGGCAAGCCAGCGAATTTTTTGGATGTTGGTGGTGGTGCAACCAAAGAGCGCGTTGTTGAAGCGTTTAAAATCATTTTGTCAGACGAAAACGTATCAGCTGTGTTGATTAATATTTTTGGTGGAATTGTACGGTGCGATTTGATTGCTGAAGGAGTCATTGGTGCAGTACAGGAGGTCGGTGTTAAAATTCCGGTCGTATGTCGTCTTGAAGGTAATAACGCAGAGCTAGGGGCTAAAGTGTTGGCCGATAGCGGGCTAAATATTATAGCCGCGACTAGCCTAACCGATGCTGCTGAGCAAGCGGTAAAAGCAGCGGAGGGTAAATAATGAGTGTTTTAATTAACAAGGACACCAAAGTATTGTGTCAGGGGTTTACGGGTTCACAAGGCACCTTTCATTCGGAACAGGCTATTGCATACGGAACGAAAATGGTTGGTGGTGTCACGCCAGGTAAAGGTGGGCAGACGCATTTGGATTTGCCTGTGTTTAATTCGATGGATGAAGCTGTCAGCGCAACGGGTGCGGAAGCCTCGGTTATCTATGTACCCGCTCCGTTTTGTAAAGATTCAATCTTAGAAGCTGCACATAGCGGCGTGAAGCTTGTTGTTTGTATTACCGAAGGCATTCCGACAATGGACATGCTTGAATGCAAGGTGAAATGTGATGAGCTAGGGGTGCGTTTAATTGGCCCTAACTGCCCTGGTGTTATTACTCCGGGAGAGTGTAAAATTGGCATTATGCCTGGTCATATTCATCTACCCGGTAAAGTGGGTATTGTGTCCCGTTCGGGAACATTGACCTATGAAGCTGTAAAGCAAACCACAGACCATGGTTTTGGGCAGTCGACCTGTGTCGGTATTGGCGGTGATCCTATTCCTGGCTCTAACTTTATTGATATTCTCGAATTGTTTGAAAACGACCCGCAGACCGAGGCAATTGTAATGATCGGCGAGATTGGTGGTACTGCAGAAGAGGAAGCCGCAGCCTATATTAAAGCGAACGTAACTAAACCTGTCGTATCCTATATTGCCGGCGTCACAGCGCCTCCAGGTAAGCGCATGGGGCATGCAGGCGCTATTATCTCTGGCGGAAAGGGCACAGCGGATGAAAAATTTGCTGCCTTGGAAGATGCGGGTGTGAAAACCGTGCGCAGTCTTGCTCAGATAGGGGACGGCTTGAAAGAGATTACGGGTTGGTGAAATGGTTGTAACGCGCAACTAATGTTGAGTTAGTGTTACCTGTAGCCGGTATTGATTGCCGGCTTTTTTGTGTCTGTTTATTTCGTGCGAAGGCTGGGTGTATCTTGGCCTTTAAGTAGCGCCCCAACGAGCCTTATCGATAGTCCATAAATGATATTTAGGTTGTTTGAATGTGGTTTTTGTGTGGAGCTGTAACTAAGCTGCTAGATCTTCTTTGGGGCTTGGGATAGCTAGCAGCTTGAAGCTCAAGGCGATTGTCAAAAAGGGAGGAGGTGTGCAGGCTGGACCTATCTGTATGTTTTTGGCCGATCGTACGGAGATTATTTTGTGATAGAGGTTTGGATGAATTCGAAATCTCTAACCATATTTATGGAGACGTGCCAATATTGCGTCAAAATGCACAATCATTTTCGATTGTCTTGCCTTAGAATGCAGGGTTTTCGTCGCAAGCATTTTTAACCGGTGTTTAACAATAGGGGAATTCCCATGGGTATTTGTAATATTTCACGTTTAGCGCTATTACCAGTTTCAGTCGCACTTGTGCTCTCGGCTTGCACCTGGGTTAAGCCCGAAGAGGGTACGGAAGCGGTGGCGTTGGTGAAGCCGCAGGTAGTACAAAATTGTCAGAAGCTGGGCCAGACAAACGTTAAGGTAACAGACAAGTTGGCATTCATAAATCGGAGCGACAAAAAAGTTGCGCAAGAATTGCTCACTGAGGCGCGAAATGCCGCGTTATTAAAGGGGGCTGATAGTATTGTGGCTGAAGGTGAGGAGGTCGACGGTAAGCAAACTTTTGGTCTATATCGTTGCCGTTAGGGACTTTTAGTGACCTACCTTCTCTTCGGGGTCGATGTTGAGGGAGATGAAACCCTGCATTTTTTCGATTGACTGAGGGGGCCACCAGTATCCGTGGTTTCCCTCAAGAGCCGAGCCTCTACACTGTCAATTAAGTGCCCTTGCGCGCTCTTTTGTTGGCAAATATAGCCCGACTATACGCCTACAGAGGACTGAGTTGGCATCGCAACCACAGTTTAATGTCTTATCCTCGTATCTTTTCCCCTTGAATTTTCCATCCTGAGCTCCATATAAGCCTGCAACTTTTACATAATCTTGGCATCTGTAGAGCCAGCACTACTTAGGAGAATAACTGATGACTGTTGAGGCCACTAAAGAAACGCGTGGATTCGAAACAGAGGCGAAACAGCTTCTACACTTAATGATCCACTCTTTGTATTCCAACAAAGAAATATTTTTGCGAGAGCTGGTATCTAACGCATCAGACGCCGCAGACAAATTGCGCTTTGAAGCGCTGCATCAGGGTGAGCTCTATGAAGATGATCCTGAGCTCAAAATTGTCGTTGGTTACGATAAAGAGGCCAATACGGTATCAATTTCCGATAACGGTATCGGTATGAGTCGAGATGAGGTGGTGGAAAACTTAGGAACTATTGCCAAGTCTGGCACTGCCCAATTTTTGTCTAAACTTACAGGCGATGAAAAAAAGGATTCTCACCTGATCGGCCAGTTTGGTGTTGGTTTTTACTCTGCTTTTATTGTTGCAGATAAAGTAACTGTAGAAACTCGGCGAGCGGGCGCGGCCCATGAAGAAGGTGTTCGTTGGGAAAGTGAAGGTGAAGCTGAGTACAGCGTTGAGACCGTAGATCGGAAGGAGCGTGGAAGCTGCATAACCTTACATCTTAAAAAGGATCAGCAGGAGTTTGCCGATGGTTGGCGATTGCGTTCCATAATTAAGAAATATTCGGACCACATATCGTTACCCATCGTAATGCTTAAAGAAAGCGTTAGTGATGATAAAGAAAAAGACCAGGATAGCCCCGAAGAAGAAACGGTAAACACTGCAACAGCCTTGTGGACACGTTCACGCAGTGAAGTTAGTGAGGAGGAGTATAAAGAGTTTTACAAGCATATATCGCATGACTTTGCAGAGCCTGCCAAGTGGAGTCACAACCGAGTAGAAGGCAAGTTGGATTACACCAGTTTGCTATTTTTGCCGGCAAAAGCACCCTACGACCTCTTTAATCGAGACGCGTCGCGAGGCTTAAAGTTATATGTTCAGCGGACGTTTATTATGGATGATGCAGAGCAGTTTTTGCCTTTGTATCTGCGGTTTATAAAGGGCGTTGTGGACTCTAACGATTTATCGTTGAATGTATCGCGAGAGATTCTTCAGAAAGATCCAAACATTGATAGTATGCGCTCGGCACTGACAAAACGCGTGCTCGATATGCTTGAAAAGCTCAAGAAAAACGAAGCCGATCAATACACCGAATTCTGGAAAGAGTTTGGTCAGGTACTAAAAGAAGGCCCAGCCGAGGATTTCGCAAATAAAGAAAAAATTGCGAGCTTGATGAAATTCGCGACTACCCATAACGATACTGCTGAGCAAACCCAGTTTTTGGAAAGCTATATCGAACGCATGAAAGATGGGCAAGATAAAATCTACTATGTTGTTGCTGAGAACTTTAATACCGCCAAAAACAGCCCACACCTTGAAGTTTTTCGAAAGAAGGGAATCGAGGTTTTGCTACTGTCGGATCGGGTAGATGATTGGTTGGTAGGGCACCTAGCAGAGTTTGATGGTAAGCAATTTCAGGATGTCGGAAAAGGAGAGTTGGATCTTGGCAAGCTAGATTCCGAGGAAGAGAAGAAAGAGCAGGAAAAAGTTGAAAAAGATTATCAGGACTTCGTTGCTCGGGTACAAGAGGTATTAAAAGATGAGGTTGAAGAGGTGCGTGTCACTCATCGACTAACGGAGTCACCCGCGTGTTTGGTGGTGGGTGAACACGATATGGGTGCTCAGATGCGTCGTTTATTAGAGTCCGCTGGGCAGCAAGTCCCCGATTCAAAACCCAGTATTGAAATCAACCCTCAGCATGCCCTCGTGCAAAAAATGGATGGAGAAACGGATGAAGAGCGCTTCTCTGACCTTGCTCACGTGTTGTTTGATCAAGCTAATCTTGCCGAAGGTGGGACGTTAAATGATCCTGCGGCTTACGTACGACGTTTAAATAAGTTGTTAATGGACGTCAATTAAGCATAAATAGAGAGTGGTGGTGTTGGGCCACTCTCTATTTTAAATGATGTATCGCTTAAATCGTATTCAGTGTGCTTATGTTCTTTCGTTGATAAAACGATTGATAATCTCGCCTATTTAGCCGGAGAATGAAGCGCTAAAAGCAATGTTTTCCGTAAATCTTTACCCATACCCTATCTGAAGCTAGCCGCATAAACAGGACAAAGTATGAGCGATGCACTTACCGTAGCAGTACTTGGCGGAGGAAGTTTTGGGACGGCGATAGCGAACATTATCGCTGCCAATGGCAATAATACCTATCTGTGGATGAGAGACAGCGAGCGAGCGGCTCGGTGTCAGAAGGCACGCGAGAATCCTGAGTACCTGCCTGGCTACAAACTGCACGACAACCTAAAAATTACAGCCAATTTGCTAGAATGCGTTGAGGCTAGCGATCTCGTTACCCTGTCTGTGCCGAGTAAATCTTTTCGAGAGGTTGCACGCCTAGTGGCACCGAAGCTTCAAGTAAATACCATTGTTTTGAGCACAACTAAAGGTATTGAGGGAGAAAGCTTCATGCTGATGAGCCAGATTCTAGAGGAGGAGTTAAAGCACGTAAGAATTGGTGTGTTAAGTGGACCAAATTTTGCGAAAGAAATCATTCAAAATCAGTACACGGGCAGTGTTATCGCCAGTGAGCACGATTCTGTTATTCAGTGTGTTCAGCGAGTATTCGCGTCTGAAACCTTTCGGATATATAGCAATCATGATCGTTTTGGCGTAGAGCTGGGTGGAGCGCTGAAAAACATCTATGCAATAATTACGGGAATGGCCGCAGCGCTGGGCTGTGGGGGTAATACTATTGCAATGCTTTTAACTCGAAGCCTAGCAGAGATGAGCCGTTTGGCGACCGAGCTGGGAGCAAATTCGATGACATTTTTAGGCCTTGCGGGCGTTGGAGATCTAATACTGACATGTACATCAGACCTTAGCCGGAATTATCGTGTAGGCTATGCTCTAGGCAAAGGAAAAAAACTTGAGGAAACGCTTGATGAAATCGGTCAGGTCGCCGAAGGGGTCAATACCTTAAAAATCGTAAAGGAAAAAGCCGACGAAATGGGTGTTTATATGCCTTTGGTCTCGGGTTTGTACGAAATTTTATTTAACGATCAGGATATTATGCAAGTTGTTCAGGGGCTCATGACCGGTGAAATGAGCAGTGATATTAATATGCAGGGGGGTATGTGATGGATGAGCAATTGAAGTCCAATTTAACGTCTAGTAAGCACTGGTTACGACTTGTTTATATGCTGTTATTTGCGGTTTTTTTACAGGTTGCCTTGGCTGTTATGTGGGTTCTAGTGGTCATACAGTTTTTGTTTGCACTCATTACCGGCAATGATAATGGCAATTTGCGTAATTTTGGTCATTCCTTGTCGCGCTTCATCTTTCAGGCAATACAGTTCCTTACATATAACAGCGAAGAGAAACCTTTCCCTTTTGCGGATTGGCCTGAGGCCGAGAATCTCGTTGATTCACAGGATGAGGTGTCTCAGCCAACTGCCGCCGATCAAGAGCCTGTTAGCGTGGAGGAAGAAACGCCGGCTTCGGGGGCGGACGGAATTGAGGGCGCTGAGGATTCTGCTGATAGCACCGAGCCGCAAGATCATAAGAAAGTTGACAGTGAAGGTTCTGGTGCCAAGGAAACAAAAGAGGGCTAATGGCGCCTGATGCAGATTTTAGTATTTAGGCACGGTGAGGCTGAGTATACTCTTGGTAATGATTGTGATCGTGAGCTAACTCAAAGGGGTAGGTTGCAGTTGGCGGCTAATATTAGCGCTAAAAAACCCCTTCTTACCGGTGCGGATTTATTGCTGAGTAGTCCTTACATTCGAGCTGTGCAGAGTGCAAGGGAAGTCAATGGTCAGCTTTCGAGACCACTAACGATTTCCGAAAGGGATTGGTTAGTGCCTTCAGCTGTGGCAAGTGAATCAATTGTCTTTTTGGACGACCTTGTTGGCCAGAAACAAAGTCAGAGTGTAGTGATCATTACGCATCTTCCATTTGTTGCTGCTTTTATTGAATGTTTGTGTGGCCTTGCTTCTGGAACCGTTCATATGGGAACGGGCAGTTTAGCTGTTATAGACGCCAGCGTGATCGCTGCAGGTTGCGGTGATTTGCGTGAGATTGTCCATGCCAGCTAGCATCTCTCATTAAGTGTCAGTTGTCCTTGCGCTACTTGCAGCGCACCGCGGGCATTCACATTCTGAGTTGTGACGCTTTGCGGCGAAAGCAACACGTCTGTATTGCGCGCCTTGCAGGCAAATACCCTGAAAGCCAGAGCCCTTCACCCTTCAAGGCTTAGGGAGTGGCTCCTTTAGTGAACGTATGTCATATCGCGGGCAGTGAATTGGAAAACTTTTCGTCAGGTTTCGTCATAAGAATTGGTGTTGGCGCTTACTGGAAGTGCGGGCTTGTCTTTGAAGAATTCGGAGCATAGATGGGTATCACCGCGGGTGTGGAGATTGAGTTTCAGGTCAATGGTAATAAGATTTCAGGTGTGCGTTGGGGCGATAAGGAGGGAACACCTTTTTTCGCCCTTCATGGCTGGCTTGATAATAGCGCCAGCTTTCAATTTCTCGCACCTCTCTTAGAGCATAGCTGTTTAATTTCTTTAGACCTTCCTGGTCACGGCCACAGTTATCATCGCACGCATTTGGGCGCATACAATATCTGGCAAGATATCGCCGAAATTGTTGTGATTTCAAACCAACTTGGCTGGAAAAAGTTTGGTCTAATGGGGCATTCACGGGGAGCGATGGTCGCGACACTTTTTGCCGCCACATTTCCGGAAAAAATCTCCTCCTTGGTATTAATTGAAGCGGTAGTGCCGCAATCGAATGACGCAGAGGAGTCTCCGTCCCAGTTGGCGTCATCGATTGAGAGTATTGTTCAGCAGAGCAAGCGTTCGAGGCATTATTATAGAGCCTTTAGTGACGCTGTGGCTTCCCGGCAGCGTGGCTTCGTGCCTCTGGGCAAGGAAGATGCAACTGTGCTAGCTGAGAGAGGGGTGTTTGAGGATGAAAATGGTTTTTATTGGGGGAATGATTATAAATTATTGTCGCCATCAGAAGTGAAGTTTACTTCCGCGCAAATAAACGCTTTTCTACGTTGTATCAGTATGCCTGTGCTACTGATTGCAGCTCAAGATGGGCTTATTCATGAAATGTGTGAATTACAATCGTTGTTATCAAAAATAGCGAATATCACCTTGGTGGAGCTGGACGGAAACCATCATTTACATATGTCTTCAAAGGCCGTTGAGCTTGCGGAACGTATTAACGAGTTTATTGTGCAGGGCTAATGTGTAAGGCTAGCTCTGCCAGGCCGGTATTAGTGAGTTTATAGTATGGAAGTGAGGGCCTAAAATGTTTTCTGTTTTAGGCCCTTGTGGCACTTGAGGGCTGAGCAATTTGGTGGAGTAAAATGGGGGACTGATTGAGTGCTTTGGGAAAGTTATCTATAGAAATATGTTGGCTGTAAAAGGCTTGTTTGTTTTTCAGTAGTTGAGGTTTTACGATAGGGGTGCTTTGACGACCCTATAAATTTAGGCGCTAATATGTATAACAGATTAATTATTTTACTAACGGCATTGCTTTGGATTGTAACGCAGGGGGCAAATGCAGTTGAGCCCAGTGAGTTTTTTCCTTCGGCAAAACTCATGTATTCTCAGGATTTAGAGTCGGTCGATTATCGAGTTGCGCTTTCAGTACCGAAGAAAGTCAATAATGAGTGGGCTTATGCAAAGGAAAAACGCGTAAAAGGGTCATTGAATAAGCGTACCCTTGAGTTAGATAACGGCAATAGTTATGCCGACGCATTAGCTAAACTCAATCTATTTTTTGATGATCAAGGCGCTAGACGCATTTTCCAGTGTGAAGGCCTCGATTGTGGTAGTAGTAATGTTTGGGCGAATGAGCATTTCAATGTGCGGCAGCTCTACGGTCTTGATCAGTCCCAAGCTTATAATGTTGTGCAACTGTCGGACGGTTCTCAAACACAATACCTTATGACGTATCTTTCTCAGCGGGGAAACCGGCGCCTTTACTTGCAGTGGGAGCTTTTGAGTCCAAGTGATCGTCATGCCAAGGCGGATGCAGAGGTTATTGCGGCTGACGCAACAGTCATCGTTTCGTCGTTACAGCAAGCGGGTTATTTTGTGCTATCCAGCTTTTCCCCTGAGACTGCCTCGGAGGAGGAGTTATTATCCATCGCAACAGCATTGAAAGTACTTGTGGCGAAAAAGTTTGTGATTGTTGGGCATAGCTATGGTGAGCACTCTTTGGATGAACGTATTAGCGCCTCAGAGCGGCTTGCAGAAAGTGTATACAAGCGACTGTTAGACAAGGGGGTGGCCGAAACACGCCTTGCTTATCGTGGGTTAGGGTCGCTAGCGCCACGGGATAGGTCTGGCTTGGTGCGTGTTGAGGTGGTGGTGCAATGAGCCTGTTTAAGCTTCCTACATCCTTTGGGTCGTGCATATTTAAATACCATGGTGTCGAGGTGTGGCGCACCCCTGAGTAGCTGCGGAGTCATGTGTCATGAGTGTTAACTAAAACTCGACGATATTCCTGTTGATTTTTCTAACTCTGTCTAAACTTAATCAAAGTATTGGTATTCTATGCCTTTATCCGAGCTATCCAGTATGCTCGGTGTTTATCAGATCTATGCCATTCGGTTTTGGCTAGATTGGGGTCGTTCAATCTGTATCGCGTATTTTGATCGGTTAGTTGGTGCAGCTTAGTGGGTCAATATAGCTGGCGTCGGTACGTCCATTATGGGTTTGTCTATCGAAAAGCAATCCTAGGCACGGCTTTGCGGAGGTTTTGAGTTGGTTCAAGAACGTTTGTCTAAGCCTAGGTTTATGGTGAACTGGAGAGCTAGAATTATGGCTCGTGATCGCCAGTTGCAAAATGTATTGATTAATGAAATTGCCGTTGGAGGTGTTGCTATACAGGCTCAGCAGGCGCTGCCGGTGGGTGCGGATGTTAATTTGGAGTTTAACGTAAAATACCGAGGAGAAAATGAAAGGATTCGTGCTAAAACCAAGGTACTTTACTGTCGTATTCAGTCGGGCTCCAAGGGTGTGGTATTGGAACTAAAAATTGTATTTTGCGCGAAAGAAGAAATGCATGTATTCAATAACATCCTGCAAATATTCACTAACGCCAAAGAGTTTAAGTTGCAAAAAAAATGACACTTTTTTCTTTGGCGCTATTCCGGCGCCAGACGCGTATTTATCTGTTATTTCCTATGGTTTGGAGCTTCTTTGTTGCGATTAACCCCGCTCTTTTATTGCGAGCCCAATAACGATAAGAATTCGCTGCGGGTACTGAGGTTATTGCGGAAACAGCCGAGCATGGAGGAGGTTTTCATGGTGGAGTTTTGTTTCTCCACTCCACGCATCATCATACAGAGATGCTTTGCTTCAATGATTACGCCAACGCCTGCAGCGCCAGTGACTTGCTGGATAGTCTGGGCAACCTGAAATGTAAGCTGTTCTTGAATCTGTAGCCTTCTTGCGAACATGTCAATGATTCGAGCAACCTTGGACAAACCTAGCACCTTCCCAGTAGGAATGTATCCAACATGGGCTTTTCCAATGAAGGGCAGCATGTGATGTTCACACAGCGAGAACAGCTCAATATCTTTGACAATGACCATGTCATCGGAGTCCGACGGGAATAAGGCATCGTTTACAACATCCTCAATAGACTGGGAGTATCCACTGGTGAGAAATTCAAAAGCGCCAGCTGCCCTGTAGGGTGTATCTTGAAGGCCGGGGCGTTGAAGGTCTTCCCCTGTTGATTCGATGATCTGTGCAAATAATTCATTCGTACTGGTGTTAGACATAGTGGCCCCGTGCATGTGTTTGACACAGCCCCTAAACCTGCATGATGTTAAAGTCGTTAGGCGCAAGGGGCAAAAGGCGCTAGAATAGCGGCCTTTTGCCGATTTGCCAAAAAATATGACTAATAGCCCAAAAAACGACCTTGTAACAGTACTTGATTGGATACGCTGGGGAGCCAGTGAGTTTGCAGCAGCAGACCTTTGGTTTGGCCATGGTACTGATAACGCTTGGGATGAATCTGTTGTGTTGGTGCTGTGGGTGCTTCATCAGCCGTGGGAGATGCTCGATCGCATTTATGATGCAAAGCTCACTGCCGATGAGCGTCAGCGAGTGGAAACGATCATTATAAGGCGTATTCAAGAGAAAACGCCGGCCGCTTACCTTACCGGTGAGGCGTGGTTTGGTGGATTGCGCTTTGAAGTGACTCCTGATGTGTTAGTGCCGCGTTCTCCTATTGCGGAGCTCGTGCTGGCCGGTTTCCAGCCATGGGTGGTCGAATACCCCGATAGCATTCTCGATATGTGCACGGGTAGTGGCTGTATCGGCATATTGTGTGCGGAAGCTTTTCCTGAGGCGGATGTAGATATTAGCGATATATCGTCTAAAGCCCTCGCGGTAGCCCAGCGCAATATTGCCAGCTACTCCTTAGCGTCGAGAGTTCGTGTGATCGAGTCAGATTTATTCAACGACAAGTCCTTTGGTGAAAAGCGTTATGACCTCATTGTGTCCAACCCTCCCTATGTGGACGCCGTGGATCTTGCATCAATGCCAGCAGAGTTTCACGCAGAGCCTGCACTTGGTTTGTCGTCCGGTGACGATGGCTTAGACTTAACTCGGCGTATTCTGCGAGATGCTGCAAAGCATCTTAACCCCGGGGGGGTACTGGTCGTTGAGGTTGGCAATAGCTGGGAGGCCCTTGAGGAGGCTTACCCGGAAGTTCCCTTCTTCTGGCCAGAATTGGAAAATGGTGGGCATGGTGTGTTCTTGCTGAGAGAAGAGCAATTACTTGAGTGCGGTTCGTTATTTAGCGGCCATTAATATTAGTTAAAATGAGATCTATATGTCTGGCAATACCTTCGGAAAACTGTTCACTGTAACGTCTTTTGGTGAGAGCCACGGCTTGGCTTTAGGTTGTATAGTCGATGGCTGCCCCCCCGGTATCGAAATCTCTGAAGTTGATTTGCAAGGCGACTTGGATCGACGTAAGCCGGGCCAGAGCCGCTATACCACCCAGCGACGAGAGGCTGATCAAGTAAAAATTTTATCGGGCGTGTTCGAAGGGAAAACGACGGGGACTTCTATTGGAATGCTCATCGAAAATACGGACCAGCGTTCGAAAGATTATTCCAAAATAAAAGATCAGTTCCGGCCAGCACATGCCGATTACACCTATATGAAGAAATACGGTATTCGAGATTATCGTGGTGGCGGACGATCCTCGGCCCGGGAAACGGCTATGCGTGTTGCCGCTGGAGCCCTAGCTAAGAAAGTACTGAAAACGCTCTGGGGTATTGAAGTCCGTGGCTATCTTTCTCAATTGGGCCCCATCGCTATCGAGAGTGTCGATTGGTCGCAAGTCGACAAAAATCCGTTTTTCTGTCCTGACCAAAGTAAAGTCGCTGATATGGAGAGTTATATGCAGGCATTGGGGAAGGAAGGCAACTCTGTTGGTGCAAAAATTACAGTTGTTGCTAGCCATATGATTCCCGGTTTAGGTGAGCCAGTGTTTGATCGCCTTGATGCAGACCTTGCGCATGCTCTTATGGGTATTAACGCCGTCAAAGGGGTTGAAATCGGCGCAGGCTTTGGCTGTGTGACGCAAAAGGGTAGCGAGCACCGCGATGAGATTACGCCAGAAGGTTTCTTGTCAAATCAAGCTGGCGGTGTGCTTGGCGGTATATCAACAGGCCAGAATCTAATTGCACACCTTGCACTAAAACCAACCTCGAGCCTTCGTCTTCCGGGGCGCAGCGTTGATGTCAAGGGTCTGCCTGTGGAGGTAGTCACTACGGGTCGTCATGATCCTTGTGTTGGTATCCGAGCTACACCGATCGCTGAAGCGATGATGGCTTTAGTTATCCTCGATCATGCGCTACGCAATCGCGGGCAAAATGGCGAGGCTGGTGCCTGCATCGCGACTATCCCAGCTGGCCCATCAGGGGTTTAGCACCGGTTTCAACGCTTGCATATGCCATATTGGCGCTTATCTGGGTTATATTTTTTCTACTTTGCTGTAGTGGGTGCACTCTCTCCCTACTGGGGGCTCTACCTGGAATCTTTGGGCTACCAACCTTCAGAGATTGGTTTGCTATCAGCTATTCCAATGCTGACCAAGCTTGCCGCACCGAATATATGGGGTGTATTAGCGGATGTTAGTGGCAAGCGCCTCAGCATTATACGTTTGGGGGCAGGTGGGGCCTGTCTGTTGTTTGTTGGCATATTTTTTCGCCAAGATTACACTTGGTTAATCGTTGTAACCGCCGCATACAGCTTTTTCTGGAATGCTATTCTCGCCCAATTTGAGGTTGTCACTCTCGCATACCTTCACGTGGATCCCCATTACTATAGCCGTGTGCGTGTTTGGGGTTCAGTTGGCTTCATCGTGACTGTCGTTGTATTGGGGTATTTACTCGAAGTTATTCATATTCGTTATTTGCCACTAATGATTTTCCTATTCCTGAGTGGAATATTCTTTACCGCGTTGAGTTTACCAGCAGATAATTCATCAAAAAGTACCGCTCAACCTTCTGCGAGCTTCTTGCACATAGTAAAGCAACCTCAGGTACTGTGTTTTTTGCTGACCATGACCTTACTCCAGCTCAGTCATGGGGTGTACTACACTTTTTACAGTATTTATTTGGAGGATCATGGTTATTCTCGAACGGTTATAGGCCTTTTGTGGGCGGTTGGGGTAATTGCCGAAATATTGATTTTTCTAAAAATGCCGCTGCTATTTCGTCGGTTTTCGCTAGCGTCCCTCTTGCGTATGAGTATTTTCTTAACTGTCCTGCGGTGGTATTCGATCGGTTGGTTCGCTGATATGCTATGGGTGCTAGGGTTTGTACAGCTGCTTCATGCCTTTTCATTTGGCGTATCACATGCTGTCGCCATCGACTATATTCGTCAAACCTTTGAGGGGCGTGCGCAAGGGCAAGGACAGGCGCTATACAGTGCCGTTTGCTTTGGTGGTGGGAACGCTATTGGCGCGTATGTGAGTGGCTTAATTTGGCAGCAAAAACCTCTTTGGGCTTTTGGTTTTGCGGTGCTGGTGGCCATTGTTTCGTTTCTTTTCTCGTTATTCTGGGGCGGAGGGCAGAGCGATTATGGGAGACGATCGATTTAAAGTATTCATACGCCACATTCTAGCTATCGAAAACCCATTATTCGATGTAAATCAACAGTTTTTTAGGAGATTCATGACTGGCGTCCTTGTTCACATATCAGAATTAACTAAAATGATAAGTGGAAGCCGTAAAAAAATGCTATATGGCGCTTAAATCACTTTTATCTAACCGGTAATTTGATCTATGAAAATAACTAAATGCGTAAGGCTCCTGTTGGGGATAACAATCCTGCCGTTGGTGGTTTCTGCAGAATCAGAGCAGTGCCCCGCGATAGATTGTGACTGCGGGAGTTTACCGAGAGAGGCATGGATAGAAACTTGTAAAGCGCACGAATTGGATATTAAGGCGAACTGTGTGGCCAACGGCAATACGCCAGCGGATTATTGTTCTCTACACGGTCCATCGGCAAAACCCTTGCCTTTGGCTATGGATTTTGCTGAAACTACTGTCTTGGTTGAGGAGGAATTATCCGTTAAAGCGGCAGAAATTGAGGCCCTTTATAAGGCGTCGTTTACTGATCTCGCTAGTATGAAGCTTAAGGTCAGTAGCCTGCAGTTTAAAGAGGCATTGGCTCTCCTGAAAAGCTTAGACAGTAATGCCGATGCGCTGTTTAGTCTGCAGCGACAAGTGACAACTAGCTGGTTGGTCTACGAAAATGTCGGTGAGGCTACTTCAGCTTGGAGGGATTATGCAGGCAGCTCTTCAGATATTGCAGTAAAATATTTTGCCTATGCCGAAGAGTTGTGGGGAAAATATTCAAACACCACTAACCCGGCTGTCAAAAAGGCCCATAAAGTGATGGCTTTTAGGTTGTTACGAATTGCCGGTAAAACCTTTGAAATGTCTGCTTATGCCTATGCCGGCGCAGACAAAAATAAGAATGCGGCAAAAACTTGGTCACAAGCCTCTGACGTTTCTAAGGTGATTTTGGCTGCCAAGCAGGAATCTGGTGCTGCTGTTAGTCATATCAATTATTATCGATATCAAACGGCTGCCCGCTTGCACCGAGCAAGTTATTATTGGGCTGTGGAAGGCAAGCAGAATGATGCGTTGAAAACCTTAACAGACGCTAGGGATATCTCGCCGATGGATGAATTGAGCGAACTCATTGCCTTGGAGGAAAGTCAGGAGGAAGACAGCGTTGTAGATCGTTTATTGCAGTAGCTTTTGAGAGCGGGTGTTGTACTAGGTTGATATTGGATTTTAGTACAAGATGTTTAGCCTGTTAGAAACAGACTAAAAAAGGGCCATAGAGGCCCTTTTTCGGTTTATACGAGTTAAAAATGTATTGCAACGTTGAGGTAGGGGCCGTCGTAGCTAAGGTCGGCATTTGCATCATCAAACTCGTTGAGCTCCATTTTGAATTGACGGTAGCCGAGTTCGGCGCCTACATCCAATACGCTTTCAAACATCCACCCGAGTTTTACGTCAACATCACTTATCGTACTGTTATCGTAACTTATGTAATTGAGTTGGCCATCGGCATACAGCCCTGTTAGGGGTAAATCGAAACGGAATTTTCCATATAGCATTGGCAGTGCTCCGTTGAGGTCAGTTTCCTCCTCAATAACCTCTAAACCGTCTGGTTCTGAACGTATGCTGGCGTAGCCATCGAGTATTTTTGCCGTCAAACCAAGGTCTAGGCTGACCCAGTTATCGAGTATTTCATAGTACAGAGTAAAATCGGTTTGTGTTAAGTCTAACTTGGTGGTGGTGAGTGCTTGAGCGGGAAAGCTAATGTCCTCCCATGTGAACTCTCTTTCAACCACAGCACTGCCTGTATTCTCGAGTTGCGTGTGCTGAATACGCACATTGGGAATGATGGGTATAGGGTGCTCAAGGGCAAGGTAAAAGAAGTTGCTTTGAGTGTCTTCGATTCCTAGTTCAGTAGTCGTAATGGGGATTTCGTCCACCCCAAATGAACCGTCAATACTCACATCCCATACACCCGCACCACCGTATATTCCGAGAATTGTGTCTGCTGAAACAACAGAAGGTAGAGTGAGCGTTGTGCCGGCTAATAGCGCTGTTTGGACGAGCGGATGTAGTTTTTTCATAGCGAAACCTGTTTCTTGTTTTATGGGCTATCTAGTTATAGCACCACTAATGGAAAGAGTGAAGTTTAGTTGGTTGGCGCATGTTTGACGCGTAATGCCTTATAAAAGGCGATTGCGGCATTACTTAACGTTCGCTTGCTATGGGTTACAACCCCTAACTTGCGTTCAAGATAGATATTCTTTATAGGTATTTCAGCAATTTGATCATCTACCATTGAGGTTGGAAGTACGCTCCAGCCAAGGCCTACCGAAACCATAACTTTTATGGTCTCAAGGTAGTTGGTGGCCATGTTTAGTCTGACAGTGAGGCCTGCACGATCAAAGCAGTTTTTCACCAGCCGACCCGTAAAAGTGTTTAGATCCGGGAGTATGGCCGGTGATTTTGCCAATGTTTCAAGGTTAATATCTTTTGCGTTTATCAGTGGGTGGTGCGGAGAGGCAACGAAGGTCAGGGGGTCGGTCCATAGAACCTCTCCTTTGAGTGGTTCTTGTAGTTTGGGGGCAAGAGTGACGACGGCCATCTCGCACTCGCCTTTAGCAACGCGGTCGTGGGCAAGTTCAGAATCTAAAAACTCGAATTGTAAGTTTACATTTTTATGGTTCGAGGCAAAAACCCGCAAAATGGGTGGCAAATGATGAAGCCCAATGTGATGGCTGGTTGCGACATTTAGGCTGCCTGAGATCTCACCAGAGAGTTCGAGAATGCTGCGTTCAGCTTCGTTGATTGACTGTAATATGGCCCTAGCGTTTGGTAACAGCTTTTGCCCGGCCTCGGTCAGTCGTACCTCTCTTCCGAGCCTGTCGAATAGACTATGATTTAGATGCTGCTCTAATGCAGCGATGCGCTTGCTAACGGCCGGCTGAGTCAGGTGGAGGTTTTCTGCTGCGAGAGAAAAGGAGCGGTTTTCAGAAACAGCGAGAAAAGCTTTTAAGGCTTCGGTATCCATAGGGCGCAGGGTTTATGTCTTTCATTGAATGTACAGGCATTGTATTCCATTTAGGAATGCAAAACATGAAAATAATGAATTTGAGTTATTTGTTTAAGCTCCCTAAAATAGCGGTCAATTCCATAACTCGCAGACCCTGAGGTTTATAATGACTGCCCGAACTCTTTACGACAAACTCTGGGATGATCATGTCGTTTCAAGCCGCGATGACGGTTCGTCGCTTATCTACATCGATCGACATATCGTACACGAAGTTACTTCTCCACAGGCGTTTGAGGGCTTGCGTATAGCTGGCCGTAAACCCTGGAGGGTAGATAGCGTGATAGCTACACCCGACCACAATGTGCCGACCACGCAAAAAGAGCGGGCGTTCGGTGTAGAAGGTATTGCTGACCCAGTGTCCAGAATTCAAGTAAAAACACTGGATGATAATTGTGATGAGTTGGGTATTGTTGAGTTTAAGATCAACGATCAGCGTCAGGGTATCGTCCATGTGGTTGGCCCAGAGACTGGTGCTTGCCTGCCGGGTATGACGATTGTTTGTGGTGACTCTCATACCTCCACAAACGGGGCGCTCGGAGCGCTATCTTTTGGGATAGGTACCAGTGAGGTGGAACACGTCATGGCGACTCAGTGTATTGTCGCTAAAAAAATGAAGAATATGCTAGTGCGTGTTGATGGTGAACTGGGGAGCGGTGTTACTTCGAAAGACGCCGTGCTAGCCATAATTGCAGAAATTGGAACTGCTGGTGGAACCGGCTATGCCATCGAATTTGGCGGCCAAGTGTTTCGTGATATGTCGATGGAGGGGCGCCTCACCGTGTGTAATATGGCCATTGAGGCCGGGGCTAGGGCAGGGATGGTTGCAGTGGACGAGACCACACTTGATTACGTAAAAGGGCGAGCATTTGCACCAAGTGACGATGTTTGGGCGCAAGCCGAAGCGTCTTGGCGAGAGCTTAAGTCTGACGAAGGCGCGGTATTTGATCGTGTTGTAGAAATTGATGGGGGCGCCATAAAGCCCCAGGTGAGCTGGGGGACATCCCCAGAAATGGTGCTGCCAATTGACGGTGTTATTCCAGACCCAGATGCTGAAAGCGACACAGTCAAATCTAGTGGTATCCGTCGCGCCCTCGACTATATGGGCCTTACGGCGGGACAGCCTATTGACAGTATTCACGTAGATCGTGTGTTTATCGGTTCTTGTACCAATTCTCGCATCGAAGATATCCGAGCGGCAGCTGCTGTTGTAAGCGGGAAACAGAAAGCTGCATCAGTGAAGGAGGCCATTGTTGTGCCAGGGTCTGGTGCCGTGAAGGCCCAAGCCGAAGCAGAGGGGCTAGATCGTATTTTTCGCGATGCAAACATTGAATGGCGGGAGCCGGGTTGTTCGATGTGCTTAGCGATGAATGCGGACAAGCTGGGTGAGGGAGAGCATTGCGCCTCTACCTCCAATCGCAATTTTGAAGGCCGGCAAGGCTATGGGGGGAGGACGCATCTAGTTAGCCCGGCCATGGCAGCAGCAGCAGCGATTGCAGGCCACTTTGTAGACGTAAGAAAGTTTTAATCCATTTGGCAGGAGTGCATCATGAAAAGTTTTACTACGCATTGCGGCTTGGCCGCCCCAATGGATCGGGCCAATGTGGATACGGACCTTATTATTCCAAAGCAATTCCTTAAATCCATCAAGCGTTCTGGTTTTGGTCCTAATTTGTTTGATGAGCTGCGTTATCTCGATAAGGGTGAGCCGGGAAAAGAAAATGTTGGACGACCTTTAAATAATGACTTTCCTCTAAATTTTGCCCGGTATAAAGGCGCCAGTATTTTGCTTGCGAGGGAAAATTTTGGTTGCGGGTCAAGTCGAGAGCACGCGCCTTGGGCCTTGGATGAATATGGGTTTCGAGCGGTTATCGCACCGAGCTTTGCCGATATTTTCTACAATAACTGTTTTAAAAATGGCCTTTTACCCATTGTCCTAGGCGAGTCAATGGTGGACCAGCTGTTTGAGGAAATGTATTCGGAGGTGGGTTATCAGCTGACGATAGACCTCCATACGCAAACAGTGAAAACCAAAAGCGGTAATAGCTTTGGGTTTGATGTTGACGAGTTTCGAAAGCATTGTTTGGTAAATGGTTTTGATGATATCAGCTTGACCTTGCAAGACGCCGAGAAAATTCGCTCTTATGAGGCATTACGGCGATCGCAAAAACCTTGGCTTTTTGATGCCGTAAATTCGTAATTTATTTGATCGAGAGGGAATAATCTTGAGTAAAAAAATTGTATTGTTGCCAGGTGATGGTATTGGCCCCGAAATAGTAGCTGAAGCGCTAAAGGTGCTGAAAGCAGTTGATGCCGAACACAAGTTGGGTTTGAAGTACGAAGAGGAATTGATTGGCGGTTGTGCGATCGATGCTCACGGTGTGCCATTGGCCAACACAACGCTGGAGAAGTGTCAGGCTGCAGATGCTGTGCTTATGGGCTCTGTAGGTGGTCCCAAATGGGATACGCTGGACTCGAGCATTCGACCTGAAAAAGGCCTGTTAAAGATCCGCTACGAAATGGGGTTGTTTGCCAATTTGAGACCGGCGATTCTCTATCCCCAGTTAGCCGATGCTTCTTCTCTAAAGCCAGAGCTGGTGGCCGGGCTTGATATTCTGATCGTTCGGGAGTTGACTGGAGGTATCTACTTTGGCGAGCCACGGGGCATTCGTTTGCTCGAAAACGGAGAACGTCAAGGTTATAACACTTATGTGTACGCGGAGCATGAAGTTGAACGAATAGGTCGCACGGCTTTTGAAATGGCGATGAAGCGTGACCGACGTGTATGCTCCGTAGATAAGGCCAACGTACTTGAGGCAACAGTGTTGTGGCGGGAGGTTATGCAGTCTCTCGCTCGGGAATATCCTGATGTGGAGCTGTCTCATATGTATGTGGACAATGCGGCAATGCAATTGGTGAGAGCGCCAAAGCAGTTCGATGTATTGGTCACGGGCAACATGTTTGGCGATATTCTTTCCGATACTGCAGCAATGTTAACTGGCTCGATAGGTATGTTGCCATCGGCTTCGCTGAATAAGGATGGACGTGGTTTGTACGAGCCGGTTCATGGCTCAGCACCTGATATCGCCGGGCAGGGTGTAGCAAACCCACTGGCAACAATACTATCCGCAGCAATGATGTTGCGTTACTCCTTGGATGCGCCGCTCGCAGCCGATGCCATTGAAGCCGCAGTGGGGCGAGTATTGGATAAGGGGTTACGGTCTGCAGATATTTATTCAAACGGTATGCAAAAGGTCAGCACGGTTGAAATGGGCGATGCCGTTTTAGCAGAATTAGGCTAAAAGTGATTAACTCCGATAGTTGGCTTTTGGATGCCGATGTAATTATTTAAAGTGAAAATGAGAAGAGTAGTGATGATGAAAGTAGGATTTGTTGGTTGGCGTGGAATGGTAGGTTCCGTGTTAATGGGGCGTATGCTGGAAGAGAATGATTTTGAAGGTATTGAGCCTGTTTTTTTCACAACCTCCAATGTGGGTGGCCAGGCGCCTAATGTCGGTGTCGATGTCCCGGCGTTAAAGGATGCGTATGACATTGACGCTCTAAAAGCTGTAGATACGATTATTTCCTGTCAGGGTGGAGACTACACCGCTGCGGTCTTTTCTAAATTGAGAAAGGATGGTTGGCAGGGGTATTGGATTGATGCCGCTTCGTCGCTGCGCATGGATGATAGTGCGCTCATTGTTCTTGACCCCGTAAATGACAGCGTTATCCGGGAAGGCTTGGCGGCAGGGGTAAAAAATTACATTGGTGGCAACTGTACAGTGAGCCTAATGCTGATGGGCTTGGGGGGGCTTTTCAATGAAGGTTTAGTTGAATGGGCTTCTGCTATGACCTATCAAGCGGCCAGCGGAGCGGGAGCGCAAAATATGCGTGAGCTGATCACTCAAATGGGTGAAATTCGCGATAGTGTAGCGGTTGATTTGGCTAATCCTTCTTCGGCTATTTTGGATATTGATCGAAAAGTGGTTGCGACCATGAGGGACGGCTTATCTATTGACCGCTTTGGAGCCCCTCTTGCGGGTAGTCTCCTTCCCTATATCGATAAGCAACTCGATAGCCGGCAAAGTAAGGAGGAGTGGAAGGCCGAAGTTGAGACTAATAAGATCCTCGGGCGCACAGATCAGCCAATTCCTATTGATGGTATCTGCGTTAGAGTCGGAGCGATGCGGTGTCATAGTCAAGCGTTGACGTTAAAGCTCAATAAAAACGTACCGCTCAACGACATCGAAGAGATCATTGCCAGTGCGAATAATTGGGTGAAGGTTGTTCCCAATGATAGAGAGCCCACTTTGCAGGAGCTTACGCCTACGAAAGTTACGGGCACCCTCTCTATTCCGGTTGGACGTTTGCGCAAAATGTCTATGGGGCCAGAATATCTAAGCGCTTTTACTGTTGGTGATCAATTGCTGTGGGGCGCTGCTGAGCCTCTGCGTAGAATGTTGCGTATTTTGCGAGAGCAATAAGCCTAACGAAACCAAACCCGTGGCCAAATTGGAGCTTTTATCGCCTTCATATTTGGCCATTTCTTTTTCTGGAGTCAATACTGTTATCTGGGGATGGGGGCGATCATCACAACTTTTTCCTTTGCTTATCTAGGTTTGGCTGAAAAATGTACACCAAATTGTGCGTTTCAGTGAAAATTTCTCGCTGAGTATGTTTAATTAAGGCGAATTGATCTGCCTAGAAGTTGAAAAAAACCTATTTATAATGAATACTTA
>Ga0065722_101812_pt1 | contig 33591 bp, 28 predicted proteins | sample BansetMetagenome_FD_59109 | JGI IMG/M metagenome (GOLD analysis project Ga0065722, IMG submission 59109) | Bankia setacea gill microbial communities from Puget Sound, Washington, USA - Caecum Enriched | ecosystem: Host-associated > Mollusca > Digestive system > Ceca | place: United States... | reverse complement strand
GCACAATTAGTGTGAATTCGTTACAATCAGCAATGTAACATTCCAGTGTAATCACTTCAATAAACCAGGTGTTTAATGCGATGTTAGCGATTCGCTCGGATGCCCGCTCAGCATGGGTGTCAGTGCAATAAAAATAATCGGATACAAAAATAATCGGACACCCATATTAACGAAAGGAATGAGATGGCCACATTAAGGAATAATTGGCGCACCATACCTTCGGTTATGAATAATGTGTTTGATAGGCGTCAAAATTTAAGTGAGTGCCGGAAGGTCTAATGGGTTTAATACTTAAGGTGGTAGTGGTGTGGTTTTTACCACCTGTTGTAGTTAGGGCTAAGATCATTTTTAGTGTGCGACGATTACGTGTCTAGATTTAGATATGTATGTATAGGTGTTGTTGAAAACGGTCTTGTAGACGATGAATAAACTGTTAAATACTACGGGCTTCGACTCAATGAGTGAAGATTACGCACCTTACATAATGATTATATTTTTTTGTTCTCTTTGGAGCGGGTTGGTTCTGTGTTACCCGAGTACTTAAGAATATGGCAAATATGGAGGGCCCGGTATTAGATAATGTTGGGTCTGTGGTGAGCTCTACTGGATGGGACGTGGAAATGTCAATGGCGTGGAGATGCGAAATTGTATAAGGCTTGTCACATATGAAGACGGTTATCTTTTGGAAACAAAGAAGATGTTCGGTGCGGTAAGCGTTGGTTGCCTAGGGCTAAATTGGTCTTAGTTAAGGAAACGGCTAGAACGTTTTTTAAAGACAGAAATGTTAGTGTAGTATCTGGAGATGATTCAATATTGTTGTACCGTAAGCTGATCGAGGCAGTGGTCATTTAACAAAAATCTGCACCTGAAAATTTTTTCTACGCTCAATTGTGTATGTCGCGTAGCTCCATTTTACACAATTTCTCTCCGCAAAAATCGCAGGTTTTCTTGGCGCTAGGAAAAAATTTAGGGTCAAGCATGGATAAAGGTTACCTTTTGAATATGGTTAAGTTCCTTCTTCCTACCGATCAATAAGAAGATACTCGTGAAATAAGTGTATTAGGCTTGGAAAATTTAGGTTTATCAATGCCTGTAATGCTTTCTTATAAGCAAATAAATGACGTCGCCAAACCAGAATATGCTCAAGATCAAGTTGACGAGGCATTTTTCTCATTTTTTACAGATAACGACTCTGAAACACTTAAAGACCTTATATTTAATAATGCCTTAAATGACTTTGATATTGCCCCATGGGAAAAAATGATAGAGGAGTGTTACGAGTCATTTTTTAATAAAAGGTATTTAGTTGTTGTTCCAACCTTGATAACTGTCATTGAAGGCTATCTATCATTAAAGATTGGTACATTTAACACAACAAATGTACGCATGATCACTCCCACAGAAACTAAGGCGCAAGAAGCCCATTTGCACAGGCGAGATAAAACAACTTGGCTATCAGTTCCTGAAATTGTTGACGCGCTTTATCAGAAAAGTGATTTAACAGGGAATGAGCCTAGCAAACTGAATAGGCATTGGATTTTACATGGGCGTAGCACACCGTTAGAAGCCAAAACAGACTCAGCTAAATTATTCATCCTACTTGGGTCTCGGGCAATTGCCTAACAAGGCCAAGCACAATCGTGCATTGAAAAAAACGCATTACACTGGACAGCCTACGCTGGCTTCGCCAACTTTACCCCAAAACTCCACTCCCGCAAGGCGGGCAATTTAAAAAAGCGTTAGGGCAAACATGAATTTAACGATCATACTGTTCGGGTTACTGTTTCTTGTCGGGTGCATACCTCCTAGTGCGATGCTTAAAACACAGAATATACAGGCTATAGAAGCTGGTTTTATTGCAGACAGCGAAACAGGAAAAATACTTTCGTCGAATCAAGAGGTTGATTCATTGGCAAACGGTGTAGTAAAGACACTTGAGCTAGCAGGATTTAGAAAAACAAACCAAAGTGTTTCTTTTGGGCTTCTTCCGGCAACAGGGCATACTCAAAATTTAGGCTTCTATTTAGTTGAAAATGAATATGTACAAGCCTATGTAGAAATATCTAAATCAAGTATCAAAGTTATATTTCGTGAGATGGAGATGGAGCATGGCGCTAGCAACTTTACAACGAGCGAAATAGAGCGGGAAATGGTACGAATTGCTTCTGCAACGGTAAGCCAGTACTTAAAGTCTACAATTGGGAAAAGAAGCATCAGGATTGTGGTTTACGATAATCCGTAAAAGCCCTAACAAAAATCTGCAGCTTATAAATTTTGCTACGCTCGTTTTTGTGTATGTCGCGTGGCTCTATTTTATACAAAAATTCTGCCCGAAAAATTTTCAGGCGAGTACGGCGTTGATTTCAATCAATAGCGAGTTATATACATGAAAGTAATGGCATTGTTTCTATTGTTTCTATTTTTTCTCTTGGCTGGGTGTGGGGTTACTTATTCAAAACTGAATGCGGTTGAAAATGGAAATATAATTACAATTGAAGATACGTATGCATACTCTAAGATAATCGGGTTATTCAAAGAGCAGTGGTTTTATGGGGTAGTAAAAGGTGAATACATCGCCTCAGCATATGATAATAAAGGTGTGTATTATTTGGGTGACCCTCGTGCGGTCATAATTTTGTACGATCATTTTGGCGAAAAATTTCTTAAAACCGGCGTGCTCCCTACCGAAAAAGAAAAAATCGCGTGCTGTCACGGCCCATGGTTCAATAACTCTGGTGGTGTTTGGATTCCAAACGATACGAATGTATTGCCTAAGCTGTTCCTAGTAATGTCATCTAAAGGTCAAGGCTTAAGCGCTCAATCCCAAGATAATATCGCCGCTTTAGGTGCGCCGGTACTACACCTGACAGCGCCCATTGCTAGATCTTTAATGGAAGGGAAGGTTATATTTGGGCCTGAAATTGACGATGAAAATCTTTTGGGTATGTTAGTGCCTAAATAATTTAGCAGGTTATTCTACAAGCCACCTGTTACAAATGCGTATCAATATTTGGGCGGGTATACTTAAGTATATTCGAATACATTGAATTATTTTACAATTCTAAGAGAAGCCACTCCGCAAATGGTTTAGCGCTTAGGTAATACAACCCCGTTTTCTCTTAACCTTTCTGGTTTAATGGGCCAATTATTTCGCTGGCCCATCATTTCTGCCAATGTCATCACATAATGGCTCGTTGATAATCGTATGGCGGCTTATACAGCATGCCATTGTGGAATTTACTTTACGCTGATTTACGCAGGGTAGGCGCAGCTGTACGCACCAGTGCTGCTCGTCACCGTCATTTAAATTAAATTCCCCACTTTCTTATCAGGATTTTTTCAATGAAGAATAATATTTTTTTTAAAACGCTTATTTTTTTATGTTTTAGCCTCACAATTTCTGGGTTTGTAGTCGCCGAAACACAGATTATTGGCGGCCAAAATGCAGTAGAAAATGAATTTCCTTGGGTCGCGGCCATTAGAATTAGAAATAATAATAATTGGCAAACCAACCATCATTGTGGCGGGGCACTGATTTCAGACAATCTCGTGGTGACCGCGGCACACTGTGTGTATGGTCGCAATGCTTCAAGTTTTCAAGTGGTGCTAGGCGAGCACCAGCGTTCGAATAACTCAGGTGATGAGCAGGTTTTTAACGTTAGGCGCATGCACCGGCATCCGAACTATAACCATAATAATGCTACTTATGATTTAGCCGTGATTGAGCTAGATGGTAACGCAACAATTGTTCCGGGTGTGGTTGAAATTGCCTCAATAGGCAATGGCCCTGCAGAGGATGATCTAGTGACTATTATGGGGTGGGGGCTTACGTCAAACCTTAATATTGCAGGCCAAGTTGCTAGTAATATTTTACAAACAGGTGAAGTTACCGTGCTAGGGTGGGACGCATGCACTAATTTACGCAATATTCACAATAGAGGAAGGCAAACATTCTGCGGCCAATCGGACTTCACTAATACCTGTTATGGCGATAGTGGTAGCCCTGTAATGCGTTTAAACACGAACGAAATCGAAGGTTTAGTTAGCGGTGGAAGTGCAGGCTGTACAGCAGACTACGCGTTCTATACAGATTTTGGTAATAGTTGGTACTGGTTGCAGGCGTGGGTGGATTTTCATGAAGATCAACATACAGCGTCTATCTCCTGCTATACGGCTGGTAATGCCGCAACGTCTTGTAGTAATTCCGGAAGTTATTTGCGTGGAATGAGCTACTACTGGACCAGTTCTCGCTACGGCATGCCCGTGGTTTACCCTAGTTATGGTAGCTTTCCTTATACTACTGATAACAGCCGAATTATTTTTACACACTCGGGATATAGCAGCTGCCCTAGCGGTACCCGTATTTCACTCACGACTTCTTTTTATGGTTACCCTGTTGGTAGTGATAGTTTTACTTGCCGTTAAATTTTACGGTTCTAGTGTTGCGTGGTGAATTAAGGGGTTCGTGTCCATTGATTCGCCCTGGCTGGCCGATATAGCAACTATGTCCTTCAGTTAGTGCTTCATTGCTCTCTACCCTATGGCCTTCGTTCATCACGTTGGCTGTAGGGCTTGCTTAAAACACAACTGGCCGGCAGTTTTTGATAGGGTAGAACAGGTTTACCCTTCAATGCTGAAGCGCTTCTCTTCCATATTCGCCATTATCACGGCTTCCACGTTGAACCACCAAAGTCTTCTGGGTGGGGGATATTGATACGTTTATATTCACCGCCCTTAATATATAGCCCCTTGTCTTTGGAGGGTTGTGGGAGTTGCTGTCAATGGCAACTCAATCATTGCAAAGCTTTGGGGTTGAGAGCCATTACATGGTGAATATAGGGGGGCTTCTTTATTTGAAATATTATTTCCTTCGAATTCCAAACAATACTCACCATGTGAATAACCGGCTGCTACCATGCCCGCCCTCAAGGTTACCTTTCCGAAAAACCTTATAATTACAGGGAAATTAGTGTTTGATATTGTGGTTAAGGAGGCCCACAGAATAGTGCTTACGTTAGGTTTTTCACGGATATGCCGCACGTATTCTATGTGTGAGTAAAGCGAAGGAGAGCTTGCATTAAAGCCGTGTTTTTTGCAAAGTTATGGTCAGCACTGGCTTAGTGATTTGTCTGCCTATTCGCGCTAGGTAACGCAAACAAGGTAGTGGGTATATACAAAGCTAAAGGAAAATATTAATGCCGTACGAAGAGTGGAAAATAGATTCAAGTAATAGGGTGACGGGTAACATTACAACAGCGGTTACCTTCGATGGTGATGTTTCGAATATTGGTGGCCTACCGAGAATTGGTGGCGCAAAAGTGACTCGACACCATATTATTGATATTCGAACAATACAAGATGTTTGGAATCAAGCGTGTGAGCTTGAGGATGACCGTGTGATTGTAGCTTTATGCGATTGGGCTGCGTGCCCTGTGCGTCAGTTTAATCTTTTATTCGGTAATAAATCGGTTAAACCGATGCGGTTAATTCAGGGGATTTGCTGGAATCCTTTCAATATTGTGGTTGGCCCTGGTTCAACGGTTCGTGTTGGCAACCCCGGTGAGCGCGAATTTGATTATATTGCTTTTGTCGATCAGCGAGACCTTCATGTAGCGGAGCAAGAGTTTAATTCCCACCTAAAGCGGCTTAGAAGTATAGAGCTATACATGAAAAAATATTGCGACTTGGAAGTGCCCTTGAGTTTGGGTGGGAGTATACGCGTGCTCGATTCGGACACGGAAATAAGTGTTGATGATCATCTGTATGAACGCGACTTGGCCGTTAATAATGCGACTGTGAATAGCCTTGTTTCGCTCTTGTCGTCTGACAAACCTACGTCCTACCCCGCATTATTTACAGCGCTTCGAAGCAGGGTTAATCCAGCGATGGCGGAAGTTAACTCTACCAATGACTTAAAGCGGCCTGATAAAGCGTCAGTTTTCTCATTGGCTTTTATTCCCGGTAGTTTGATAGACCCGCGTCTTTGGTCTGATGATCAATTATCCAGTAATGCCCAATTTTCTGGGCCACCTACCTATTAACCGTGACGTTGTTTTGTTGGCCGAGTAGGCTCGCTGGTTTTGCCTGTCACGGGTAACGCGCCAACATTATTCAATGTTGGCTGCGGCAATACACGTTAAGCCGCTATAGCGCTGTTTTGTATAAGCCATGCAAGCCTATCAACCGGTTAGTTTCTGTCGCAGTCGAACCCTTTCGGCTGTGGAGCGTGCACCCCATTCCATTGTTTCTTGTAAGAGTTCCTACGATGAATCATCAACGGTCATTAGTTGCCGTTAGTGTGAGTTTTCAGACGGCATTACTTTTAAAATATTTTATTGGCTGAAAGGTTGTTATGAACAGGGTGGCGCGAAAAGGTTGGTTGTTGTCGCCTAAATATTAGCCTTTCACGGTAGTTTTCTTTGTTTATTGTGACGGTGATAAACGTATAGGAAGCGAATTGGTTGTAAGGAGTCTATTCTTACGGCGTTACAGCCATTTACGGTTTCTTGAGGAAATACACCATGACGGACCATAAAAATTATTGTTAGGAAGCCCGGCGTTGAGTGAACGTACTTTAGATGTCGGGGATCAGTTTTTTGATTCTGACTATACTCTTATCGAAAAAATAGGTGAGGGTGGGTTTGCGCAGGTATACAGTGCAAAAAATAAAAAAACGCTGCAACGAGTGGCAATAAAAATAATTACAGTAAACGACGGCTATAGCAAAGCTAAACGACAGCGCTATATTGACAGGTTTGAACGTGAAACTTCGTTAAGTAGCCGATTACACCATCTCAATATCGTACGTCTTTTAGATAAAGGAAGGTGTGGCGATAATCTGGTTTTTGCGGTATTCGAATATATTGAAGGTGAAACGTTACGAGACCGGTTGTTTTCCTCTGGAGCATTAATGCCGGAAGACGCTGCCGAGGTTATGGCTCAGATATTAGATGGTTTAGTGCATGCCCATGAGCGGGGAGTTGTGCATCGAGATATTAAGCCTGCGAATATAATGCTATCAAAGATAGATGAAAAAATTCATGTCAAAATAGTGGATTTTGGTATTGGTGCATTGATAAAAGAAGCGCGTGACTTCGATTATAAAACCATCACGTTAACAAACGAAACCTTGGGAACGCCTTCCTATAGCGCGCCAGAGCAGTTAAGGGGTGAGCCTGCAACCCCAAAGACAGACATCTATGTTTGGGGGCTTGTTCTTTTGGAGTGCTTAACAGGTGCGCCCGCTATATCGGGCACTAGTGTGGCCTCTATTGTACAAAAGCAGCTGAATTCTACTCATGTTTCATTGCCTGCAGGTTTGGTGGGGCATCCGTTGGGTAGGTTATTGCGTGGTGTACTCAATAAAAACGTGAACGATCGTGTAGGCGATACAAGCTCACTGTACCGTTTATTTACGCAGTTAAATTTTTCGTCACTTGTTGGGCGTTTTCAGCCTCCTCTCTTGCAGGGCAAAGGCCCTATAGGTTCGAGTGGTGAGGTAACCAATACACTATTATTGGATGGCAATGGCCGTCGTTCTGGTTTGGCTGAGCAAAAACATATTACGGCACTGTGTATAACGTTAGTGAGTTATTCGACAGCGGGAGCGTTAACGGATAAAAATGCGGTTGGTACTTTTCAACGGGATCAAATGTCGAAATGTATCGATATAGCCACACGGTTTGGCGCGACTCACGCTGGCACCTTGGCTGATACGTTGTTATTTTATTTCGGCTACCCTCGTGTAAGTGGAAGTGATGCGCGTCTCTGCGCACGGGCGGCCTTGGAATTTATTGGTTATCTGCAAAAAAGACGCAGTCTACTCAATAACACCCAATCATTATTCAATGATGCAAAGATAGGTATTCATACGGGAATGGTAACCGTAACGGCCGAGGAGTTGCCGGAAGGCGATACGCCCAATATTGCCATGTATTTAGGGCGAATGGCGAAGCGTAATCAAATTTTATGCTCAGAGAGTAGCCGCAAAATGCTCGAGAGTTTTTTTGATTTTGAAGCCTCCACGCTTGTGTGTACAGGAATGGACCTTGTGGAAATTCCCGTCTATTCCATTGTTGGTGAAAAAGTGGTGGGAGAAATGGGGTTTTTGAGTGACCATAAAAGGCATCGCAATTTTTTCGGTCGGGAATACGAAGTAAAAGCGCTAATAGGTGCTCTTTCTCAGAATGTGTTGTCGCGCAGTGTTTATGTGGGCGGCGAAGCCGGTATGGGCAAGTCGAGGCTAGTCTTAGAGTATTGCAATACTACGCGAGAACACTTGCATACGGTAATTCAGTGCTTTCCGGAAAACAAAAATAATGCCCTATTGCCGGTATTGGCCATGTTAAAAAAGCGGTACGCGTTATCGGGATTACCGCCTCATGATGCCATTAATCGGCTAACATTTTACCTTCAGAAATCGGGCGATATAGATTGTGCCTTGGCGATCCCCATTTTGTGTGTGTGGCTGAATTATAGTATTCCACCGGAATACCTAGTGCCATCACTACCCCCTAAAAAACTAAAAATACTTTTATTTGACACGCTTTCATTTCTACTTGCTGAGCCAATGGGCCAGCTTAAACGCAATACTCTTTTTCTAGTCGAGGATATTCACTGGGCAGACGAGACAACATTAGCGTTTTTAGCAATATTTATAGCGCAACAATATTTTATAAAGAACGAACATCGTTTCATTTGTACCTCACGTGAATCGCTTCCAAAGGTGCTAGCAAAGGTGGTGTCTTTCCCAATGCTCCTTACACGATTGAACCACGAGAGTGCAAAGGCATTGGTCTCACAGTTGTTTGAAGGTAAGCCCGTGTCATCAAATATTTTGAGTATTATTGATAGCCGTGCAGAGGGTATACCGCTCTTCATAGAAGAGCTGGTTAGGTTGTTAACGCAGCGAAACCTTGTGCATTTTATTAACGGAAAAATAGACCTTATTAACACGCGTAGAATAATCGCGATACCAGAAACGCTTAACGAAATACTACAACAGAAAATAGATGCACTTAGCGTAGGAAAAGACGTAATTCAGTTAGCATCGGCGATGGGTCGAGTATTTCGCTACGACATACTTTCGTGTATTACAAGTAAGAATCCTGTTCAATTACAGTGTGAGATAGATGAGTTAGTGGGTGCAGAGCTAATTTATCGGCAGCGAAAAGTAGGCGGTGATTGTTATGTATTCAAGCATGACCTAATCCGTGATACGGCTTATGCAAGTATGCCGTGTATCAATAGAAAGCGTGCCCATAGACATATCGCTTACGCTTTAGTGGAAACGCTATCTTTAGATGCGGTAGCGGTTTCCGCAGGCACTATTGCGATGCATTTTGGGGAAGCGGCTATTTTTGAAAGAGCGGTAGAATATGGGCTTGTAGCCGCAGAATTTTCATTGGCTCGATACTCTTCTCACGAGGTAATTATTCAGGCAGAGAAAAATAAGCAATGGTTAGGCTTGTTGGGAAAGCCTGCACCAGTCGAATGTAGTATTAAAAATATCCGGTTGTTAGCGGTAGCCACTATGAAACGTAAAGGATTAGCCTGCGAAGAGCTACGCCGCTATTCTGATGAGTACGTTCGGTTACTACTAGAAAATGAACGTTACTATGAACTAGTAGCCACGCTTTGGTGGCGTATTCTTACGAGTGTAGTGGGTAATAATGTGAACGCGGTAGTCAAGTTATTGGAGCGGTTTGACATAGCTAAGAGTAAAGATAGCGTTAAAGACAACGACCTAAGTAAAACGGTGAAAAAGTGCGCGCAAGCATGCTTTTTTTTTGCAAGAGGTTCGGGTCAGTCTTACCCGAAAATACGTCAACTAGCGCTAGCGTGTCTTGTTAATACCCCGAAGTGTAATGCGTTTGGTGAAGGCGAATATAGGCAAGCTGAACGAACAGCCACAAATTTTTACAATGCACTTTTATCATGCTCATTTTGTCCGTCAAAAGATATGACGAAATCGATTACGGCCGTCGCTCCTGTACTCTCCCGCGCCAGTATAATGAAACGTATTCCCTCGGTGGGTAGGGCGCTTATGTATCTAGCCGAACTGTACAGTATTCTTTACAATCGCCATACATTGGCATTGTATTCGAACGTAGTGGATTATCTACCCGATAAAGGCGTGCATGGCGTGTGTGGTTATTACGACAACCTTTACTATCGGCGAATACGTGATGTTTATTGGGGACGGAACGATAGTTTCGTGCTTATTAGCGGCGAGTCTAATTACACGTTATCTCACTATCGCTCTATGTATTCTGGTACGTTGCATGGACGGGAAGATCACATCAAAACGTTAGCCAAGCTGAAGGCATGTGTCGTTGTAGATAACTACATAAGGTTAAGAGCTTGTAAAACTCAGATGCGTGTTTTAACCGCGAAAAATGTCATTAGCGTTGATAGTAGCAATCAGTTATCAACCGTAATGCCTGAGGGGGATGATGACGCGACCCTGTGTGCACTTTGGCGTTAGTATTACGTAATCAACGCCCCTTAATAGAATTTAAACGATAATAAATGGGCGTTATTCTATGGCTATTATTGTTAACAAAAAAACTAATCTGACAATAACATTACACGTTAATCATACTTTTGGCCGCGACTGTAAGACGAATATTACGTGTTTGCAAAGCCCCGGTGCTTCACGTAATCATGCGTCCATTGCTTGGAATGGCGACACATGGCTTCTCAAAGACACCAGTTCAAACGGAACATTTGTAGAGGGGGTCCGTGTGTCTAGTGGGTGTTACGTGCCGATTAATGCTCATGTCAATATTCAGTTTGGTCATTTGTCTATAGACACGTGGGAACTTTTGGATCTGTCTGCGCCAGTCACCTGCTTAATACCGTTGTACGCAGATCTCCCCTCTATTCCCCTGCATGACGTTGAGATCCTAACGGTAGACGGTGACGATATTATGATTTATCTAGCGGAAGGAGGGCAGTGGGTCTGTGAGAGTGATGCTGAAATAACGCCACTGAAAACGGGATACAGAGTGGGCCTTAACGGCCAATATTGGATGTTTATGGATGCGCACCCGTGTGGGCCTACCGCCACCTCGGATATGTTGCCAGCGCTCGATAATATTGAGTTTTGTTTTAATGTAAGCCGTGATGAAGAGCATGTATTGCTTCATATACGGGCTAACAACGAACGTATCGATTTTGGTGAGCGTAGCCACCATTACTTACTGTTGCATCTCGCAAGGCAGCGTTTAACGGACCATAGGCTTGGTTATAGTGAGCCCGAGAGAGGTTGGATAGCAACGGATCAATTAGCAAAAGATCTTGGTTTAAGTATGCAGCATGCCAACACTCAAGTTTATCGTTTTCGTAAATTGGTCGCCGAGAAATTGCCAGAAAACTGTACTTTGCAGCAAGTTATAGAACGCCGACCAGGCCAGCTGCGGTTTGCCTACAATAATATTCAGATTGCCGGTGGAATTCAGCCCTGCCAAAAAAATAGTAGATCATAGTATAGGGGTACGTCTTACTGTTTTTTGTAGTGAAGTGAATTGCAGTGGTGATGGGGGCGTCATATAGTCTAAGCGCGTCATTATATTTAGGGTTTTGCGAATGAATACTCATCTTGGTTTAACGCGTAATCAGGCACAACATTAAAGTCGAAATTCCACTGGCTTTCGTTTTTGGTGACGATTACATCAATCACAGACGCACTGGTTGGAGGGGTGTATTTTACCGACCGAGAAAAACACTGAACGGTATAGTTTTCATCATTAATAACGGGAGATGCCACCATAAAGTATAGCGCGGGCTCATATTCAAATGTGCAGATCATTCCCACATCCTGGTCGGGCATTGATACTACTTTACAGCCACCCACATACCAGCAACAACTGAGTGTTTGGCCCGGGTTCGTTTTGTTGGTTACACCGTGTTGAGATGTCATTAGGTATTTAAGCGATTCGGAACGTGGAGCCGCACTTACGCGTGGTGATAGGCCGTTACTTGAGGTGGCGTCGAGCAGTTGATGTGTATTTGATCTTACAGGATGAGAGGCAATAAGTGACGCGTTCTTATAGCCTGTTACTTCTACAGAAACGGATACATCCTTACTGGTTTTAAACGTGGCTTCCGCCCCAGAAGATAACTCTAGATGTTGCCAGGCATGAACATTAAAATTTTTGCTGGGCCTTAACGGTCGCAAGAAAACTAATACAGATTTGGCGGACGGGTTTTCGGCCTGCATTACTACTCGTATAAAGGGCATACTAGGTCACCATTTTTTGGCTAAAAACCCCCTCAGACAACGTTCTTGAGGGGGGAATACAATTGAATTACTTTGCAGAAAAATCGAATGTCCAAAGCCCATTGACTTTGGTGAGCGTTACATCAACTTCTGTGGCAGTAATGGGCATTACATATCGCGTCATATCAGANAAGTTCTGAACGATATACGTTGTGCCTATCATTGGTGGCGATGCTACCATGAAATAAAAGTTTGGTTCATACTCGAAACTACACGTCATGTTTGCGTCGACGTTTGGCATTGTCACAACGGGACGTTCATTGACGTACCAATTGGAATCGATCTGAATGAATGGTTCAGTTTTATTAACCACGCCACATTGGCTAGGGGTAAGTTTAGATTCCGCTAAGGTACGGGGTGCTGTTTCGAGCTTGGGTGACAACCCGCCTGGGCTGATGGCTTGCATGAGCTTACCCGGCACAATAACCTCTTTTGACGAGTTAATAATGTTGCCCGTTTTCTCGCCATCGCTGGTTACATCCGTCGATATAACGGCGTTGTAATCAAAAGATTCGGTTGAACCTGCTGAACCTGTTAGTACTTGCCATGCATGAATTTTATAGTTNCGTTGAGGGTTTTGTGGCTTCAAAAAAACGNGAACCGTTTTTCCTTCCATTGAATCGACATCAGTTGTTACGTTAAATTTTGCAGTCATAATATTTCCCTTATTTGTATTCGTACGTTTTAAAAATTTCTACACCTTTAAAAGGTAATTTAAAATCCAGCCAGTTAAAGGGCCGACACTTACATGACGGGTGGTAACGTATGTTCGTGAAAAACTAAATGGTGTACAAAAATATTTTTTGGATGTGATTAGTGTTTATGGAATGTTGGCACAATCTTCTTGTGAGTTGACTGGATTAAAATTACTTTGGTAGGTAGTCCATTCAGGCCACACAGTAATCTGTGACGAGAGATTATTGGGAACAGCATGGTTTCCCCCGTGCCTAACATTATCGTGCCCAAACCAATTATCATTGGTAGAGTCACGATTGGCGAACATGGGGTCTATGTTCCAAAAGAGCTGCGCGAAGGGTACCCAAACTGTTGGTATAGGGTTATCTTGGTCGTCACGCTTGTTTGATTTGTAGAATAAATAATAGCGATAGTATGCCTCCGACGAAACGCAAAGATAATCATCGTCTAAAGGGTTTGACGGCGAATCCTCAAATGATCGATTAAACTGATCCCCCGCATCACTTTCGCGAGAAAAGTTATAAAACCAGCTGTTATCTTCATCACTATCAAAATCTAGAACATAATCCCCTGCTGTAGAGGTTATCTGCTTTGAACTATCTTCTCCGTCTATATCTTTAAAGTTTACTAGCTGTGCGTCTCCGATTGTGCCTGCGCAATCCCCCATCGTGACTGAATACCGGATTTTTACGCCAGCTGCGCCACCTATACCACCGCCAAATTCAAGTTCTGGGTCGTTGTCGGTATCAGGAACGATATTGAAGCCGTCTACAGCCCTATTGGTTAATGTATGGGTAGGTATTTTGACGTCGTATAAGTAGGATTCTTCAATGCCCATTTGGTCTGTAACTGTTATACGATATCGCCCGCTCTTAGAAAAGTAGAATGACATGTCTGAGCTAGAGCGTCCCCCCTCTAACAAGGTAAGAGGGGTGAGAGTGCCTGTTTCAATGGTTGTTTGTGGTTCATCTACCACCACGTAGTTACTAATGGCGATAGTACGGAGGTCGTCCACAGTATTGTCGGTATTAAGATTTTGTGCTTTCCACGATACACCTTCAAATGAAATGTTTTCGCCTGCACACACATCAATGGCTTCTACACGAAAAATATTTAGAGATAGAAAAAGGAAAACACTAATATTTTTTGATTTATTGCCGAACGATAACGTCATGTTAGTCTCCAAAAAATAGCATTGGTCAACGGAAAAATAATGGGAAATATAAAGTGGATAAATTCTATGTTTAACGGTTACTAATGTTCAGGTTTAATGACTTACGTTACCTTCTTACGGGTAAAACACACCTCTTGTAATAGTACCTTGGTCATCAGTTAGAAATATAAGCCGGGTAAAGTAAGTAGGCTCCACTAAAGTTGGCGTGCGTGTGCTGGTAGTGCGTTTAGGAGGTTCTTTATACTGCAATTTAGAGCCTGAAAAATGAACTAGCCAACCGTTTTTGGGGCTATAAAGGGGTTCTTCTTCGTTTTCTGCATCGCGCTTGAAGGGCATAGCTAACCCTATATGTTTCGGTTGAATTTGTATTTGCCCAATATCGATGGTGTCTATTGAGCGTGAAACACTCGTTAAAATATCGGCAATAGTTTTCGGGTATTGTTTTTCGGCTACAGTGCTAAGTGTCCAACCATCTTCATTAACAATATTGATCAAGGCGGTGCTTTGATTTTTTATTACCGGCGTTATCCATTTTTGGGGTGTGGTTTTTGGGGTGAAAGCAGTAACCAAGTTAATGTCTCTATTCCCTGTTACATGGCCAATCATTACATTCACGGGATACGCTGTTATTGCGCTACCTTTTTTGGTTAGGCAAGGTAGGTGATATAGCCAGGCAGAATTGACTGAAACATGGGGTTCGTTATAGTTGAGGCCCATGTTTCGATATTGAACCCATTGATAAAAATCTTGCGGGTTTTGGCCCTTATCTTTTTTAATGTTTGTTCGGTACTCTTGCCAGCATTCTGCGTCTACGCCAGAATAGGATTTTATTGTCTCAATAGTACTGAAGGCCGTGTATGTTGGTTCGGTATTGCTAGGCTTCCAGCTAATGGTACCTACATTATGGTAGGCAGGCGTGGAGGCCAATACGCTCGGTGCTAGTGCAATAGTGCACAGTAGCAGTATCGATAGGGTTGTAGTATTCATTTTTATCTCCTATTTTATTCTGCATACCATGTAGCAAAGTGGGTGTCGGAATTCGCCGGCGACTTTTCAACATGCCCATTAACAGCGCTGTCGCGTTCTGTCGACAAACCGGTTGCAGAAAAATCTTCACCGACTTTTCGGGCTTCTGAATTGCGGAAGTTATTTTTGTTATCTTCTACACCGGGAACATGGTCCTCTTCTCGGTTGTTAACTTCCGCGCCGTAGTATACGGCGTTGAAATTTGCGTTATCAAAATTTCCTTCCCATACGACAGTCTTGTATACGACACCGCCATTCGTCCATTCGGCATTATTTTCTTCGTGGCTTACTTGATAGTTTTGGCCTTCCGTTGTTGGTGCTTCACCGAACCCCATACGCCACACGTCATTTTGTGTGGTGTATTCCCAGTATATTTTTGCGGTTTCACCTGGTCTCTGGCCCCATCCGGTTTGCAGCCAGGCCATTTGATCGGCATTATTATTTACGCCGGCCCACGCGCATACATCTGCGATGATCGCTGTGGGTTCTACATATTCGATAGTCGATTTTACGCCGTCAAACCATGGCTCTTCATCTAGAACATCGCTATACCCTTCATAACCTCTTTCCGCTAGCGTGGCCTGGCTCGCTAGAGCGGCATTTATGACCAGTGCCAGACAGGGTAAATTTATGTTATGCATAACGCCTCCCTAATTATTTGATGTATAACTATGACGGAGATAAAGTAAAAGCGTGAATTTTGATGTGAAAATTTTAACTTTAGTGAAAGGTGTGGTGTCTATTCGATTCGAGAAGGGGGCGCTAAGCCGCTATGCGGAAACGAAAAGTGCTACTACGTAGTTTGATTTGTTTGAGCACGAATTAAATAATTAACATAGGTGTTTTTCGCCCGTGTTTCTGTTGCAGTTCTAACGGGTTTTGCCGCGTCTACGGTTGGTGCAACGGCCTCGCCGGTCTGGGCTTCAGTATTTACTTGGCCATACAGTGGCGATACATCTCCTCCTATTCCACCGAGTGTCGTTTCTACATATGGGTGAACGTGCTCTTGAAGTGCGTCTGCTTGAATAGAGCCCACAAAATTTCCTGACCAGGCACTGGGGTTTGAGTTTGCCTTTCTATCATTTGCATTTGGGTCATTTAATGTGTGACTCATCTCTGGATCCAGAGTGTTTTCTGCATCGTGATTTACGCCCCGTAGAAATTGTCCTCTGTAATCTGGGAGATAGAAATGTCCCTTATCTTTTTTTCCATACACAAAGCCTATAGCTTTATAGAGTTCAAAAAATTCTGCTACCGAAACAACTGCGCCATCACATAGTAGCCAGCCTTGGCGAGCGAGTGCCAAATTGTAGGTTTTGCTATCTAAGGGTGCAAAACCCGGAGGCACAGTATTGCCATTGGCATTTTCAGTGCTCGTTACGATTCCCGCATAGGGAATAATACTGCCGACTGGAAGTTTAAAAGGCATAGTGGATTACCTATAAATTGATTGCTGTGATAGTAGACTGTAACGATGTGTTCCCTTGTATAAGCGTTATTCGCTCGCAATACAATTCTGTATGCAACTAACCGTTGTGTTGGCGGCAGCTGTAGTAGGGTCGATTGGAAAGCACGGTAGTGAATGTTCGCCTTGTAACACCATCATTGTAGTTGCAAGCTCCATATTCCAGGTCGATAGGTTGCCACAACTATTAAGTGCGTTATTAGCGTTCTTCCAACGGTTGGCCAAATCGATACTTTTCTTGTACACCGGTGTTAAGGTGTTATGCCCGAACCAAAACCGCCCCGCAGAAAGGATATAGAACATCATTGGCAGTACATAATCGTACTTAACCGAAACCATTACTCGAGCAGAAGCCGCCACTAAAAATTCTTCCCTATCGCTGCCCGGTTCCAGTTGTATCATTTTCAACCAGTCGGGGCGCTCGTTGGTTTCGTCGCTATAATTTTCCGGGTTAAATTCTGTGATCATTTCATTCCACGATATTGCTCTTTCAAAAAACGGAATCAGATTGAAGTTGATCACATCATTTTTCCATGATTCATCGTTACCAACGGCCCATTGCGTTTTGAACAAATCTATAAGCTGTTCAATGCATTGACGCTTTAAACAGCGTTGATAGTGCCCCAGTGTATCGGTTTTATTTTTTTTATCTAAAGCCAGAAATATTGTGTCGAATGATTGGATATAGGCCTGCCTGCTTACATTGTAAGCTGCAAGAATGGCGTGGTAGGTTTCGTTTTGCCAATTAACAAACACTTGCGAGTCTTCAAGGCAAACAGCGGTAACGGTTACAACAACGGCGTATTGCTCAGCTTCGCAAAGCAAAGATACGGCAATGTTCCCCGCTAATTGGCTGCTGCTTATATCGGTACTCGTGCTGGTATTATTGGCTTCGGCCGTAATCAGTTCTGGCCCTATCAGGAGTTTGGCTGTTGCTGTCTCGCCTTTATTCGCGATATACGATACGACGATAGAGTTGGCCCTATAGCCGTCGGCAATGGTAATGTTGGATCGGTCAAAAGGGGGAGCGCCCTGAAACGCAACGTTGTATGTTAGGTTGGCATTTGGAGGGGCAGGTAATATTTTCCCCTGATAACGTTGCGTTAACGGCTGGTAGTTATCTCGGGTGATATCACTAGCGGATTGAACGCCTTCTATTGTTGTGCCCTCAATTATTTCATCTTCCCACGGTGGAACCGCAAGTACGAAGTTTGTACCCTTAAATTGTTGCTCTCGCTCAATAAGTTTTTTTGCAGGGTTTGGTAGTGAAAATTCTAATAGTAATCTCGCGTCTTTCTTTTCCAGAAAAATGGCGTAACGTTCGTTTACCCACCGGTACTTTCCGCTAATATGCTCCGTCCCTTCACGATTATCAAAGCTTCGTGTGTTTTTTATACGGAACATTGAATGGCTTAGTGTAGATCGAGCGCTTCTAATTTTTTTATCGGATAGATTTACCGATTTGTCCAGAATATGTCTGGCGAAACTCTCGGCGCTGTCAGTTGGTGTAAAAGTACTGTTACTCGTATCAACTCGACCTGGGGAGTCGAACCAGCCGCCCGTTATGGCGCTGGAGAGGCCGTCACTATTGTACGCATTACTTAAATCGTTAAATACTCGTTCTACAGCCATTAACGGCTCGATTTTACTGCTGCCATCTAAGCGGTAATCTGTGCGTGTGGATGATAGGCTGTCATCTGCGGTTTCACTTATTAACCGGTCTTCGTGTTTGTTTTCGTACACTCGTTCCCTAAACTCGCTTTTCATCACGTTTTCAACGTGAGCTAGCTCTCCTTCACAATACTCTAGAAGTTGCTGGCGTAGTGTCATTACATCCGAAATACCGAGTATTTTTACCGCAGTGGGGTTTTGCCCGATAGCATTTTTTTTACCCGCTTCGGCTTCAGGCAACGGTATAGGGAATATTGAGTCACTGAGAACGGCATTTGCTTCAAGCAGGTCGGCTATGGCATCTTCTGTCCACGACAATTTTTCTTCCGTTGTTACGCTATCGGCGAGATTGAAAACCATTAAACTGAGCAGCAACGCGTCGATGTGACGACCGTTTCGGATGCCGGATACTAACCATGCTATAGCGCTATTTTGCAGGCGGGATAAGGTCGTTAAATAATTTTTATCAGTACAGAATTCTGAAGGGTGTACACCGGTAAGGTGTTTAAAGGCGAGTTCCATTGCCGTTATGCTGGTATATTGCTGGTTGAGAAATACAGAAATATTCGGTTCCACTAGCGTGTTATACGGTACTGGTAAAGATGAAATGTTAGCCACATATTGCCCCGTATAAGGGGGTTCGCCTTTGAGGTACTGGTTGGCAAGGAGGGTCATTTTATCTCTAGTACCTGAGCTTGCTGTTCTGGCGTTGATTAGCTCTATTTGGAAATCTGTTAGGTTGTCTATGTTGAAAAAACGACGTTCTACTTGCTTCGAATCTGGTGTTTCAATAGCACCGGGGAAGGTAAAAGACGAGAAATATTGGGCAGGCCTTTGATTACCAATAATCACCATTTTGTTGTCGGGTTTTTCGGGCAGTGCGGGGCATTCTGCTCCGGGCCAGTGCGTGAGTATTTCGTCTAAGACTAGGACGGTAGCGCTAGGTGTGCTGGCAACCAGTTTGGCTACATTTTTATGGTCTATTGTGAGGGTAGCGCCGCATTCCAGAAAACTTTTGGGCGCTGCGCAATTTGTCTTCCAGACAAGGCTTTCATTTGGCGATAGCGTTTCTGAGTGATAGGCTTCTGCCCCATGGGTTAAGGTGACGAGCGCGTTTACTACGGCTCCTGCTTCACCAAATACTCGCCACTTGGCTTTCCAGTGATCAGCTAATTCAGTCATGTCTGAACAGCTTTGGCCGTTGATTATATTCCATTCATGAAGTTGTTCAATCTGCTCGTTATAGTGCGTTATGTTAGCGCAGATAGAGAGCTCCACGGTTGTGTTCAGGCATTCTGTCAAGCGGACAGAGCCGGCGATTACTAGAGAGCGATTGAACGAAAATGTAAGTGTGTCTCCAATATGGAGCGTACGCTCGTCCATTTCGTCGTCCCTATAAGAAACCACGATACACAGCGTATGTTGGGTGTCGGGTATCTCATACCAACGTACTGTAAGCCCGTTTTTTGACCATTCATGCCAAAGGTTATTGTCGTTGCAGACGGTTTGAGTATTCATGTGATATCCGTATTCATTTAATGATCTAGCATTGTGGTAAGACGAACCGAAAATTACTTTGTGAATGTTTTCTATGCGTTCATTTTTCTATGGCGTCCTTCAATTCTTTTTTCGCCTGTTGAACGCGCTTTCTGGCATTATCCTGCGTAATATTTAGCGTTGCGGCTATATCGCTATAGGGCCATTCGTTCAAAACTCTTAATTGATACGTTATGCTCATTTTTTGCGGCATTCTATTTATAGCGTTAGTCACGAGAAAAGAGAGTTCTTCGCAATTGAGTAATGCTTCTGGGTTTTCCCCATAGTGAGTGGATTCGCACAGGGTGTGGTCATCAGAAAGTGATTGGCCAATCTCTTCGAGATACTTCCTGTTTTCACGCCAAATATCCATACAGATATTGCGCGTTAAACAAATTATCCAGGCTAAAGGGTTGTGTAGCTTTCCCGCGTAATTTGAATATTTTGAAACACCTCTTAGTGCCGCTCGGCTCATCGCATCTTCCGCATCATGTTGGTTTCCTTTCATCCAGAAAAAACAGCGTTTATAGATTACTTTGCGGTTGTTGGTCCATACGAACCAAAACTCTTCTTCTGGCGTGGAAAATTTATGGGGTATATTGATAAGTCCATTGTCTGTTTTTATGTCATTACCTACGTCCATACGATAGAGCCTTTCCTTAGCGATAGTGTATCCAATCGGTACTGGAGTGTTGGTCGGTTTCTAACTCCATTCATGCGCTGGTTGTTTTAATCTTTTAACCTGCTGGTTATATCATTGCACCTTCTCAGAAACTCGCCTATCACACGCGATAACAGATCCTTTTTTACACATCTTTATGTAGCCGTTTTACGGAACGTTTTTGTGGCTATTACTAGGGCTGCCTGGGGTTTTAGGCGGTGTTTAAATGTAGAGCAGGAAGACGTTTAGAAACATCGCGGTTGGCAGGTATTTATTGTTGCGCAATAAACCGCACATAAAATATGTACTGTTTATTGCGTCTTGCTATACGCGGCGTTCTATCAAACGACAGAATGCTTGTTGTCACGCTATTTTATTAATTTGTCTGTCAGTTATCATGTAAAGTACTGGCGTTTATTGTGATACGTCAATGAAACATTCAGGGCAATAAAATGAATCGCTGGCGGGGTGTTATCAGTTAACGGTGGGAATGCTGTGGCGGTATACCTTCTGCGTTTGGCATAGCTTGAGTCTTAGCCTAAAAGCGTTACTATTCTATTTGTGTGGTGCTCAAACTCTCGTTGGAATTGCTTAAACGAGAGGCAAATGAAAGATAAACGTTAACGATAAACAGGAGAATATTGTGAATATACGTGAAAAAGACGAGCTGTCTAAAATGGATGCTATAACGCTATTGATGGAGCGTAGCCATGCAGAGGCGCAGTTATTCTGGCAGCGTAACAATTTTCTATTCTTAACGAATACGGCGTTGCTCGGCGCCGCTTTTTACTATTTTTTTATTAACGTGCCCGTAGACAGCCCTTCCTCGGAAATTAAAACGGTGGTATCCATTTCGGGGCTGTATGTGTCCTTAATCTGGTTCCTTTTTAATAAGGTTGGGCGAAGAATGAACCACGTGTATATGCAAGACGCGAAGAACATTGCAACATCAGACCCATTATTATTAACACTTTTTGAAAACAGCCTAGGTGACAAGGTGCCGTCTGAGGCCGTGAGCAAGGCGGGCCGGCCGCTTGTTGATAAGATCAACCATAACCTTTCAGCAACGATGGTCAATTATACGTTTATCGCCGGTTTTTTAGCGGGATGGGTTTACGTGCTATTGCGGCCGATAGGAAGTTAAGGGTGGGCGCTCTTCTTTTGGTAGGGCGTACCGGTTATCGATAGGCCGTAAAGCGTAGTCATTTATGCCAAAAGCTGCATTGCCCTAAACATGGCGCCAATATTTTCATTGTCCTATTTTTTTGAGCGAATTAGGCGTACAACACTAGATTAATTATGGTGTTTCTTTTCAATGAATCTAAAGGTGTGGAGCCTCGTTGCGCGTGTAGTAAGGCGCTATTGATGCCATCTATGAAACAGGACTGGAAAGTATGCGTACTCTCGATAAAAACAAAAAGCTAATCCCAAAATTGAAAGCTGCGAACGCTGTAATGCCGCCCAAATTAGCCGGCCCGAGGCTAGGCGAACCCTTTAATGTATGTGCACGGCGCGCTATCGGTAATAACGGTGTGCAACGACAGTTACAGCGCGATGAGAGCGGCGCTGAAAACCGTACGGGGTTGCCGGACAATCTTAAGGCGGGGTTGGAGCGCCATTCGGGTTTAGATCTGTCGGATGTACGCGTGATTCGTAATTCACCTAAACCGGCTGCGCTGAACGCACTGGCTTATACGCAGGGCCGCTCGATTCATCTTGCGCCCAACCAGGAGAAACATTTGCCGCACGAAGGCTGGCATGTGGTGCAGCAATTACAGGGTCGTGTAAAGGAGGCTGGGCTGCACATTAACAATACGGCTATTAATACAAACCCACGCCTCGAAAGTGAAGCGAACAGGTTGGGCAGGCAAAGTGCAAACCCGAATGTTGCCGCTCAGCCACCACCGCGCACCTTAGCGAAAGCCTGCTTCGCGCGTTCGGCTAAGCAGCCCGTGCAGCGTGAGGTTAGGGTAGGTGGGGGCAGCGCCCGGGTAAAAGAGGCCGACTATCTGCTGGGTGGACGAAAAAGCGCCGAGGGCAGCCGGTTTCCTGTACGCGCACTGATAAAAGATAACGTACGACGTGTCTTTAGCAGTGTCGCGGAGCTGGAATCGTACGCTAATGGCAAAACCGACTATATCGGCGATGTGAAGACTTCAGCCGCTGGCACGCTGTGGTATCGATTACCGGAGAACAGGCTCACGGTACTGGGTGAAAGGCATCATAACCCTAACGGCAACGTAGAGGACGTGATTCTGGGCTTAAATACCGCCCGCTTTATGTATGAGCCTTACCATGAATTTACCGACGTTCCGCCCATTGCCGGTTGGCAGCTAGGCGACAGCACACAAAAACGTATGCAACAAATTGAGAGCGGCCTAAGTATTGGCTCCCGCGTAAAACGTGGACGTTTTGAACCACACCTTGAGAATATTGTTATCAAGGCAATAACTGGCGCTGCAATTACGCGAAATGAATTTATAGCCGGTAATCCCGCAACTATGCGGGGTCTAGACAAAAAAACCTGGAGCGCTCGTGCAACAACGGGAGACTACTCCTACGGAGAGCGCGTAGCGTTGTATTTATCGATGGCTATTCATATTGCCAACGATATTTCTGCTTTTCATTTTGGCCCAGAAATTTTGATTGAAAGCCTTTATTTTAATAGTGCGCGGAAGTTATCCAACTATTATCGTGATAACCAAGGTGTACTGGATGCGTTCATGAACACCAAAGATAACGACGATTTAATCGGTATTTTTGAACTGACAGCTAAAAATGGTTTCGCAGACTTAAGAGTGTTTAAAATGTTCACCTTAAAGTTTCACGAGTATGCTTCACGCTATATAGAGCAACTTGGCGTGCAACAGAAAAATGCCGTGTTAGAGCAATCTGGGCAAGCTTTGTCTGGTAATCTGGGTGCCACGTTGCAAACGTTAAGCCCTGCGCGTGAAGAAATTATGTGGGAACGGGTTCTGCACGGGACTAAACACAACTATTTAATTGCCGGTATGGGCGATGCACACCGCCAGAATTTAAAGGTACGTTTGAGTAAAGCCAGTATTCGGCACGAAGAGATTGAACAGGGGCTACAGGCACAACAACGTCGAGTGAATAGCCGGTGGGTTTCGTAGTGTTAGGCCCTCCAATTAATTGTGAGCATAAGCGAAAAGAAGCTCGAGCGCTTAGCGTAAAGGCGCACGAGAGAGAAGCACAAAGGGACTATGATGCAGCCCTGAATTTTTACCGGCAATCGTTAGCACTGTATAACGACGAAGCAGTAGAAACGGCCTATTACACATTGTTGGCCATTACGGGCCCTCAGTAACAGCGAAAATAATAAAAAAGGAGTGTGATATGCACGACGTAAAGGATCATGGCAGCCTTAATACCGATAATTCGGCTGACGGGAACAGTAAAAATGGGAAGCTCCATGCCGATTATCGTGATGCCTCGCTAGATCCTATCATTCAGCGAAAATTGTGTACTACAGCAACAAACTTTGGCAATAAAGAACAGAATATACGTCAGAAAAAAGGCAATAATACAGGCCTGCCAGACACTCTTAAAGCAGGCATAGAAAATCTTTCTGGCTATGCAATGGATGATGTAAAAGTTCATTACAATTCCCATAAACCGGCCAAAATTCAAGCGCATGCCTATGCACAAGGTAATGCTATACACGTGGCGAGTGGCCAAGAAAAACATCTTCCCCATGAGGCGTGGCATGTTGTTCAACAGAAGCAGGGTAGAGTACAGCCTACGCTGCAGATGAAAAAAACAATGGCCATTAATGACAATAAAGCACTCGAAAGAGAAGCGGATGTAATGGGGGCAAAGGCAGCGTCTTTTTCAGCGCAAGCGAAAGCTGCACCTTTAAAAAAAATACCGGTTACGAAAAATGTAGTACAGCGATTTTATGTCGAGGCTGATAACCCTGATGGCTATAAGTGGCTCGAAAATTCAGAATGGGATGCACGGTATTACGAAAAAAGTAGCCGCCAACCTTTTATAATGCGTTCACTTTATAGAAGAAATAATACCGCAAGGCCCAGAAGTACATCTATTGAGCGAAAATGGTCACGTCAAACCAAAAAATTCGGGCGTTCTTTAAATAGACAAAAGCGATCCTTCTCTGATTTTGTACCCGGTAGAGCCGAAGATAATCTGCTTAAAAATATTCCAACAACACGCAAAGTGGGTGAAGACGTATCGCATCGACATGACATGGGTGAAATTCACAATCAAATACGAGACGCCGCTTTACCCGATTATGCTCAGGCGGTAGCCATGTCTATTGCAGACCGGGAAGACAAGGATGTAGGAGAAGTACGGTACATAATTTATACACTACAAAATATGCACTCCAGAACTATAGACGCGCGCGCCTACCAAAACCTGACAAGAGCGATTGCGAAAAGTGTAGCAGGGCTTGCCGGCGAAGATAAAAATAATCGAGTAGAAAAATTACGAGAAATGGTTGAGCGGCTTCCAGAGCATTACAGAGAGTCCGTTGTTAATATGGCGCATAAAGCAATTAACCCACATGATCGACAAATATCGGTGCCGGACGCGGTTTTCTTAGGGCCAAGTAAAGTAGAACACTCATCTTTAGTAGAGGCATTTGAAGAGCCGTCAAGTGTTAAAGCTAAAAGCTCTGCAGATGACCACCTGCATATTAGTAATAGAGGTGTTCAGCAGGTGGTTCGCATAGAGGGTGAATTGTATACGCCAATTTACATGAGCGTTTTTGCCGATGCATCGGGGAAAAAAGGCAAGCCGGCCTTTAAGGACTTTGAGCAGGATGAAAACGGCCAAATAAAAATTCATACCGGTGGCAGTGGCGACAAAGAAAATACACTTTGGATAAGTATTGGCCGACCGCTACGGCAAATAAAGTGGATCGAAAAATATGGTAGCCAAGGGGGTACCCCTTTAATTCGTTCGTTTTTAATACCGCTGCCCGTGGCTAATATTATTTCTGGTGAGACGGCAACAGAGCATAGAACCAAAGGGTATGATGTTGATTTTAATGTGGATAAACATTACGAAATGAACCAAACCGGCATTAACAAAGCGGCCTCGCTTGAAATGTTACGGCGATACGCCCTGCCAGGGTCTTTACGCACCTATAGTGACCCCCGCGTTTTCGTGAAAAAACCACCGCCTAACGCTTGGGGCGATACGCGCAGCCTTCATGAACTTAATGAACAAATGGGTATTCCGAGCGAACGCTTGAAAGATTTTGACGTTTTTGTTGACCATACTGGACAAGATTTCACCTCTCAAAAAGAGTATGGAAGGCAAGCCGATGATTTGGCTAGAATTTACGCGTATTACCATAAAAATNCTAGTTTGCTTCCCGAAGGTGAGGATATGCCGATGGACGCAGACAGGCAGGTGAAAGACTTTTACAGTAAACACCGGCCGCGAAAAAAAATTAGCCTAAGAAACTTTATTGAAAATTATGTAAGGCCGTGGGCATCTCAAGCGCAAATATCCAAGGTGATCGCTGATGATTATGAAGATATTGTTCAGCACCCAGAGATGCTTCCAGAAGAAGCGCCCAAAATCTCACTTAGCTCAACGTCACGCAAGCGCCATCGCGGTGAGCGACGTTCCGCATCGGTGGCGCTATCACGACATATACAAACACTCATGCAAAGTCGCTATCAATTTCTGCAACAAATTACTGCAGCCGCAGGAGAGATTGTAAAAGTTTTTGGCGATAAAACGTATAAAGGAAAGGGTAAGCGCTATCTTGGGCCTATTAGGGATTGGGTGGGTACGGTACAGAATAATTACGGTTTTTCCAGCGGTAATATTGAATCGATTAAAACGTATCTACCCCAATACCGAACGCAAATTGTCGATCACTTAGCTGTATTGGAGCAACACTGTTCCGGTGATGCAGGGCTCAAAGCCGTTAAGCAATGTCTTCAGGATGCGCTCTTTATTCAATTAGACACCTCCACAGTAAAGCTCTCGGGCTATTCCATGCCCGTTAGCTTTAGTTCTACTGGCGATAAAAGTAAACGAGTGCCGTTGGAACCAGATGCCGAAGTGCGAGATGGCCTTAATCGTGTATTGCAGGTAAACAACACCGCGGGTGGCGGAGACTGTTTCTACCATTCGCTTCACGAGGCGCGAAGTGGTAATCGCTCCAATCGAGTCGCACAGCAAACTATTAGAGATCAAATTGTTAGAGTATTGCGCGGCAACCCCAGGCTTGCGGCGTCTCATTTCGGCGGCGGGGCAGGTGGGTTGGCATCTATGCAGCGCTTTATTACTGAAATTTCCACACAATCCACGTGGGTTCCCGATCACGGCCCTGCGATTATTGCCGATGCACTACGTCTTCGTATTATTATCCATAGGCCCAATGGCTCAATTTATTATGATGCACAACCCAACGCAACAATTGTAGGCCCTGCGCAAGGGGTTATCCATGTTCAATATACTGGGGCGCACTACAACTCTTATACCTTGCTGGGTGTGTAGTGCTAAAACATCTTGGCAATCAATCTTGATTATAAATTTTCATTCTGAGGGAAGGTTGCGGAAGCGAATGTAGATAAAAGGTGTCGCCTACCACGCATTAGGTCGGTAGGCGAGGTATTGTAAATGCCGTATGGCGCCTTTGAAATAGTGCGACACCTTGATGAATGATGTCGTTTCATGCGCCGTTATTGGCATTAAGTGGCGAATAATGAATAAAACGTCTATATAATTTTATGCTCTGAATTTTAGTAGAGCGTAACGTTTATTTTGGGTATTAGAGCGGTAACGTGAGTGTTTAAAGCCAATAATAAAGGCAATGTAATATCTTATATGCAGGAGGCATACTAATGGAAAATTATATCGATACTATAGATGTGAATCAGTATTTACCCGCGATTGTGGCGGGGGCTACTAACGTTTTATTTGCGATTGTTATATTGTTGGTTGGGCTATTTGTTGCGAATAAAACGAGCACCATAATCTATAAAATAGGTGGGCGATACGAAAGCTTGGATGATACGTTGTTTCGGTTTTTGGGGAGCGTGGCTAAGTATATTATCCTAGCCTTTGTTGTAATTGCAGTGCTCAATCGCTTTGGTGTGCAAACGGCGTCAATTGTGGCGTTGCTGGGTGCTGCAGGCTTAGCCGTAGGGCTCGCACTGCAAGGTGCGCTTTCTAATCTGGCGGCTGGCGTTATGTTGCTTCTATTTCGACCTTATAAAGCGGGTGATTTTATTGCCGCTGCTGGCCGGTTTGGTAATGTTCAAGAAATTGATTTGTTTACAACTATTCTAAAAACCTTTGACAATCAACATATTATTATTCCCAATAGCCAAATTTGGGGCAGTCAAATTATTAACCATTCACATCATAGTGTTCGAGGTGTCGATATGCATTATGGTGTTGCCTATAAAGAGAATACTGATGTGGTTCGGGGCATTATTCAAGCCGTTCTGGATTCCCACCCGCATATTCTGAAAGAGCCAAAACCTTTCGTAGAGGTAGAAACTCTCAATGATAGTTCGGTGGACTTTCTGGTGCGGCCGTTTTGTATGGGTGAACATTATTTTGAGGTGTTGTATTCTATTCCTGAGCAAATAAAGAAAGCGCTAGATAAAGAAGGTATAGAAATACCGTTTCCACACCGTAAACTTATTATTGAAAAAGAGTCATCAATAGATTGACACGCAATAAAATAATTTTCAGGTTTAATGTAGCGTCGCTGTTGTCTTTCTCGGAAAGAGAGTTGTGTTAAAAGTACCCATAGTGAAAAAGGAATACAAATGAGTCTCTCATTCCAACTAAATTTTAATGGCGACTGTCAGGAAGCCTTTACCTTTTATGCCCAACACCTAAACGGAAATGTAGGGCTTCTGCTATCGTTCGAGCATTCACCGGCAAGTGCGAGTGTGCCAGACTATTGGCAAAGTAAAATTGTACATGCCAATATTGATATAGGCGGTGTTGAAATAGCCGGCGCAGACGTTATGCCGGATCAGTATGTAAAACCTTGTGGTTTTTATGTGTTATTGAGTGTTGAATCTGAGAGGGACGTTAATAACGCGTTTGACACGTTGAGTGTTGGTGGGGAAACGATATTACCCCCACAAAAAACATTTTGGTCGAAGCGCTATTGTATTGTCATTGATCGTTTTGGCGTTCCCTGGAAAATAAACTGCATGGCGCAATAGCGTTGCTGTAGGTTTTTTTGGTTGAATCGGCTAAAAAAATTTGGCAAAAAATCGGGAGCAGGGTGGGATGTTATGTGCCCACCTTTCACGATTATTGTCTAGCACTATTGTAAGCCTTTTCGCACGATACAATATTAGTTGGCTTTGTTCAGCTTTTATCAATTCGTTAACGTATACCATACGGCTATAACCGCTTTACTCGTTCCCCCGCTACCGTTCCTTTCACCCGACCGTCACACTGCTAACCCTATGATTGCAACCGGTTACATTCGTATAGTGATGCGCTGTGCATTCATGTGTTTTTTGTGATGCCTTTGCATTAAACGTAATGCATGCAGTGTTGGCGGTGTCTCGAAATCGCTTGATATAGGCGCTATTTTTTAACGATTACTATTGTGTGGTTTCCGCGCTGTATAGCGAAGAAACCTAAAAACTTATTGGGAATATTACGGAATAAATACTATGAGCCGTTCGTTAAACCGTCGAACATTAGCCACAATGGTTGTGTTCCTAACGTCGATTGTAATTTTAGTAACATCGGTATTAATGTTTATTAATCGTTACAGCAATCAAGTTGCGACTGTCCATATTGTTGTGGGTTTTTTGTTTTTGGCCTTCGCCCATTGGCATGCGCTCAATAATATAGCGGCGCTTAAACTCTATCTTAATCCTAAGAATCTACTTAAACTTTCATCTAAACACGGGCTTGCAACGTTTGTTGCTGTTGGTTTCTCGGTAGGAATCGTTGTGCTTGCTGTTGTAGAGTTCGAGCCCTTCAAACGTTTTCACCAGTGGGGAACAATTATGAGGCTGTCTGGCGAAGTGGAGGCTAGTGAGGGTGAGGTTATATCGTATCGAATCGTTGATTATGGTAGCCAGCATACTGGCCGAGAACTGAAAGTTGATTTTAAAATGGGCCAAGCATTTCATTGGCCCCAATATGCGATTTGGATAGAAAGCCTTGATGGCTCGTTTATACAGCCCTTGTTTGTTACGGAAAGTGTGGCGACTAATACCTTTAAAAATAAAGTATGGTTATCGGATAGCGCCACAGTACTGAATTCGAACCCATTCGACAAAAAAGAATTTGAATTCGAAAGCCTTTTTTCTGAAGACTACAACGAAAACGCCAGTAATAATAAGTTTAGAGTGGAATCACTGCCGGTATTTTTACATAAATTTAACAAAACAGATTCGGCTGTTGGTACAGAGGGGGATACAGAAGGAGACACCAACGGTATACCTTTAGACGGCTATACGGGGGCAACGTTGTTCGATAACTATATTCTCTCACAGAAAATAAAGAATACGGCGATACAGCAGTTTAATGTATTTTTTGAGATCAACCAGTCATTTGATTTTAATGAGTACTACTCGAGCGATCGATTCCCCCGCGATAAAGTCTATTCTGGTGATGGCTTTAGCGCTCAGCCGTCAGTTATTTATCATGCTCAAATAGATTTCAATTCGCCTACCACCTTATACCCAATGTCTTTAGCAGGGCATGGCCACCACTCGGGCCAAAACGGCGAGATACATCCCGAGGTTGGCAAACTTACAACTGCTCTGAAGCTTGTTGACCGCATTTTAATCGATGTGAGATAGGGCAATAATATAACGTGCGTTAAGGTAGTTCGTCATCTAGCGCCTATGCTATCCTCATTTTAGTGACTATATTAATTAAATGGGTTTGCGATGAAATTATTGAAGGTTGTTGTTGTAGCGTTATTATTATCTTCCTGTGCCGGAGTGCCTGAAGGTGTTGTACCTGTATCAGGTTTTGAGCTAGACCGGTATCTCGGTAAATGGCATGAAATTGCTCGCTTAGATCACCGTTATGAGAGAGGGTTGGAGCAAGTGACCGCCACCTATTCAATGGCCGATAATGGCTCCGTAGTAGCGCTTAACCGAGGTTTTTCAACGAAGAAAAAAGAATGGAAAGAAGCCAAGGGTAAAGCCGTATTTTCGGCTACTTCTGATATTGGTGATTTTAACGTTTCCTTTTTCGGGCCATTTTACGGTTCATATGTAATCTTTGAGTTAGACAAAGAGAATTACCAATACGCATTTGTAACTGGCAATAAGCATACCTTGTGGTTACTGTCTAGAACGCCATACGTTAGCGAAGAAATAAAAGAAAGGTTTCTACAGCAAGTTGAGGCCCTAGGTTACAACACCGAAAAACTAATATTCACCACTCAAAAATAGTATTACGGTTTAGATAAAGTGGTTTTTTGTGAGCCTGCGTAGGTTATAGCCTGCGTAGGCTGTAATGGTATTGTTTTTGAGTTGATTGTGTTTAGGGGTTTGCTTTATATTGCGTGCTAGGGGGGCACCCCGGCCAATTTCGAAATGCTCTCGCTTATAGTTGCGTACCAGCCCGCCAGCCTTTATCAATACTCCCAATCTTCGTGTGCCAACGGCGCTGTATTTAATAATTTTTGCAAAGAGAGCCAATTAGGGAGATTCTTTTCCATTAAGCTTTTAAAACGCTCGTTGTGGTTACGCTCGTGCAAGTGAATAAGTTCGTGTACAACAATATATTCCACGCATTCTAGCGGCTTTTTCGCCAACTCCAAATTCAACCATATGCGGCGCTTTTTAATATTGCAACTACCCCATTTGGTACGCATTTTTCTGATACCCCAGTCCGCCGCTATTTTGCCAACCTTGGGTTGCCACTTTTCCAATAGACTTGGAATAGTGGCTTTTAGTTGGCCTCGATACCATTCGGTGATTTGCCTTTCTTTTGTGGTCACGCTAGCACCTGATTTAACAAACAATTTGAGCTTGCCCGCTTTTAAATGCTTTACCTCTGGCTTGCCTTCTCGCTCTATCACCTCTAAGCGATATCGTTTACCTAAATAATAATGGCACTCACCAGAAATGTATTTTCGCTCTGTTTGCCGCGGCTGGTTTTTAAAATCTTGCTGTTGCTTTTTAATCCAGCTTAATTTAGATACTACTGCCAAACGCACATTATCGTCGGTAATGTTTTCGGGTGCGGCCACGCGCACATGGCCATTGGGTGGGTATACCGCAAGATGAAGGTTTTTGATGCTTTTACGTACAATCTGTACATCAATACCGCTAACTAATAAATTCGGGGAAATATATATGCTTAACAAATATCATCGCGTTAATTTTTTAATAGGCACAGTAATTTTAGCTTCTTGCTCAAGTCATTATAAAGTTACGAAAATTCCTGAAAATGTACCGCGATTTCTTAAGGGCGGCGGGGCCTACTACTCTTTACCCAAAACTCAAATAGTTGTTCAGGTGCCGGTAACGCAAATAGAAATAAAACCTGGAAAACTAAGTTTTAAATACAAACAAAATGTTGCCAAGTGCAAAGCAAGGCAAAGCCTTCTGGCTCCTCCAGATGGGGATTTTACGCCCGGTTACAAACTGGCTCCAGGTAACATTTCGATTTCATCAATCGCCGTTCCAGACGAAGAGCACCGATACCGTTTAGAAGTCGACCCAAAGGCATTTAGCTCTTTTAGTCACACATTAGCCACTAGTAAAAGTGGCCTCCTAACCAGCTCAAGCACCTCTGTTAAAGATGGAGCAACTCAAGCAGTTTTAACATCAGCCTCCTTGATTGCTGAACTATCTTCAATCTCTCAAGGTTTCGCAGCAGCCGCAGCTGGAGCCGCAGCTAGTGGAGGCCAATGTGACGAAATGCTCGCAGCAGACGCCGTACTTAATACCCATAAATCATCAATTGATAAGCTAGAAAAAATACGAGAAGGTCTATTATTTAGCTCTGGTCTCGCTTCAAAATCTGACACCCTAAAGCTATCCCTTGCTCATATTGATAAAGCTATTGCCTCTTTAAAGAAAAAGCACAAAAAAGCTCTCGAAGATACGAACCCCAAGAATAAGAAAACTATGCATTTTGCTTTAATTGCGACGGTTGAGCCCGGCGAGTTCGCGACTTTGAGTTCTTAGCTAGCTTTTGATGCGATCGCAATGATTCCGCCACCAAAAGAAAACGATAAGTCTCCGACATTACCGCCAATACCGGACAGCAATGCTTTAACTGTTGCTCAACTAGTCGATATATCAAAAGTACAGAAACTTGTTAATAACTGGGGGACTACCATTGAAGTAGCACCAATTATTACTTACGAAGCCTGCAATCAAAATCGCAATGATGGTTTCAGCTCTGGAGGATATAGGTATCGCCTACCAGCTGACGGAACTGTCTCCATCAAGCGAAACGTCAAGACCGGCAGCCAGTCCGCCCAACTAAAGGAGGTCGCCAGAACGACGCTACCAATCGCTCAATATGGCCCTCTTGCGGAACTGCCTTCTGACTTTTCGGGAGGGGATGGAAACATTTCTTTCAGTGTATTCACTGATACCGGTACGATGCAAAGCTTAACTATCGGTGTGACACCTAAGCTGTCTGAAAACATTTCTGCTGCAGGTGACATAGTCAAGACCTACCGCACTGCTGAAGAAGCAGAAAAAGAAAAGGCTGACTTATTAGCAACTGATACGGCGGCAGCAGCTGAGGCAGCAGCAAGCGCCGAATTGGAAGTTCTCAGGAAAGAAAAGGAGCTACTGGAATTGCAGCGCGATATTCAGAACCTTAAGAACGAATTAAGCGGCGCCACCCAGAGCGATTAACTCAAGAGAGCTTTTGTGTAGAAGGTCGCCATATGCGTGATACATATAGCGATTTACTCTTTAGTTTATAAGTGGCGTTAATCTTTGGGTGCTTGCTAACCCATAGCTAACCCCAGAAGCCAAAAAGGCCACTCTTAAAGAGTAGCCTTTTTGAAGTTCTTCTTATAAATCAAGAAGTTATTTGGTGGAGCCTAGCGGGATCGAACCGCTGACCTCAACACTGCCAGTGTTGCGCTCTCCCAGCTGAGC
>Ga0065722_104326_pt1 | contig 33862 bp, 24 predicted proteins | sample BansetMetagenome_FD_59109 | JGI IMG/M metagenome (GOLD analysis project Ga0065722, IMG submission 59109) | Bankia setacea gill microbial communities from Puget Sound, Washington, USA - Caecum Enriched | ecosystem: Host-associated > Mollusca > Digestive system > Ceca | place: United States... | reverse complement strand
TGCTCTGGTGCTCTGGTGCTCTGGTGCTCTGATGCTCTGGTGTTGCGATCTGAGGCTAGAGCTTAGAGAGCTGGCTGCGTTGTTTTTCCAAAAGTGATTGGAAGGGCTGCTCAAAACCTGCAACGACTTTGCGCCCATCTTCGGAGCCAACGTCCAAAAATCGCAAGCGGCGGGTAATCAGTTCATCTGAGGCTGCCTGAGACTCAAGTACTAAGCCGGCTATGGGAAGGTTGGCGGGGACTAAATCGAGCTGATTTGCAGAAACAAAAGCGCCTAAATCCAGAGGTACATTGTTGGTGATACTGGCGAGTTCAACCACTAGCCAAGCACTGCAAGCGGCTCTAAACAGGGCTTCGTTGGTGGCGTCATTGGCATAAAAGGTGAGCCTCAGTTGATCCTCGTCGAGCTGATAGCCGGCCCCGTTGTATAGGGCGAGAACGTCACTGATAGTGTGCTCAACTGTGCTCATGGTTTTGCGAAAGTTTTCGACGTTGAGCTGTTGTTTTAACACCGCTAGGTTTTTGATGTGAATAATGCTGTATACCTTGGTCTGGTCTTCATCAATTTGTTCTTCATTATTCTCGGTAGTGCCTGTGGGGTCAGGGCAAGCGTGATCGGTGTGTTTGTTCCACTCCAGCTCAAAGATATTGTGGCGATAGATCTCCATGGCAAGTACTAGAAACAGGGCGACCAGAAATAGGGTAATTAGCCACTGCTGGGTATCGTTGACGGCGTAGTAGGGGGAAAGGCTGACACTTAGGTAGCCGGCAATACTGTCATGTAGAACGATGGGGGCCGTAAAGGTGTTGACGGATTCTAATGGCGTGCGGGCATCTCCGGCCTGTACCAGTAAATTGTTCTCCACATCGTGAATGGTGGCTAACTGCGTTGTGGGGTTTTCCATAACATCTTGCAGTATGACTTGCAGTCGTACTAAGTCATGATTAAAGGCGGCATCAATGGCTTGATTCGCGGCCATTGTGGCGATGGCGTTGCCGTAGTCTTGGCTGTACGTTGAAGCCAGTTTATGCATGTGTGGTAAGTTCAACACACTCACTAGCGCAATGCCAATGATCAATCCAAAGAGGCCTCCAGCTAAGGGGGTAAGGCCGTGAAAATGCAGTTTCAATGGTGTTCCTTTTGCGTGCTTTGCCTGCACCCTATTGTAGTGGAGTTAGGTGGCGGCAGGTGAGAAGCTGAGGTTGAGTACCATAGAGGCTAATGGAGATGTTGGCAATATACGGATGTATATTGTGGGCGGTGTCCCTAACAATATTTTTTCATCGTGATCCTTTATAATGCCGCACCGCAAATATTGAACTGAAAAGGCTATTGTTGTGCGTGAACTAATCCTTATAAATATATCAGGTCGGGATAGGCCCGGTGTGACCTCTGAAGTTGCCGCCATTTTGAGTAAAAACCAAGCGAATGTACTTGATATTGGCCAAGCCGTAATTCACGACACGCTGTCACTGGGGATTTTGGTGGAGATTCCCCCCGGCAATGAGTCCTCACCGGTGGTCAAAGATATTCTGTATCGCGTACATGAAATTGGTATGCAGGTTCGCTTTCAGCCCATCACTGAAGACAGCTACGGGGATTGGGTGAGTCATCAAGGTAAGCAGCGTCATATTGTTACGCTGTTGGCTCGACAGATTACCGCTAGTCAAATTGCCGCACTCACGGCAGTTGTGGCTCGGCATAAACTCAACATTGACAATATTAGCCGTTTGTCTGGGCGCGTTGCACTGGATACAAAAAATGAAAATACCATTGCTTGTGTGGAGTTCTCCGCTCGGGGTAGGGCCGAAGATGTGAATCTTTTGCGGGCTGATTTTGCTGAGCTGGCTTCTGAGCTGGATGTGGATATCGCTTTCCAAGAAGATAATATGTTTCGCCGTACACGGCGCCTAGTGTGTTTCGATATGGACTCTACGCTCATTGAGGCGGAAGTGATTGACGAGCTGGCAAAGGCCGCTGGTGTTGGCGAGCAGGTGTCGTCGATAACGGAAGCTGCAATGCGTGGTGAGCTGGACTTTAATCAGAGTTTCAAACAGCGAATGGCTTTATTAAAAGGCTTAGACGAGTCTGTATTGGCCGATATTGCACAGCACTTACCGGTAACGGAGGGCGCTGAACGTCTTATTTCCACGCTCAATAAATTGGGTTATAAAACCGCGATTCTTTCCGGGGGGTTCAACTATTTTGGTCGTTACCTGCAGAGGAAGTTGGGTATCGATTATGTGTACGCCAATGAGCTGGAAATTGTAGATGGCAAGGTAACGGGTGACGTGAAGGGGGATATTGTCAATGGCGCACGGAAGGCTGCGTTGCTAGAGGAGCTGGCTACCCAAGAGGGTATTTCCCTTAAGCAGGTAGTTGCGGTTGGCGATGGTGCAAATGATTTACCGATGCTCAGTATTGCGGGCTTGGGGATTGCTTTCCGGGCGAAGCCGTTGGTTCGCGCGGAAGCCAAGCAATCTATTTCAACGCTGGGCTTAGATGCTATTTTATATTTGATGGGCTTCCGGGATAGAGAGATTGGAGAAAGCTGAGCCCGGGAGGCAAAAGTAGCGCTAGCTTTCGGTGTCAAAGTCGTAGTTCATTGCATCGCTAGGGCCTTGTAAATAGTAGCCCTGAATATAATGCACGCCAGATTGCCACAGTTTTGACAGTACACTGGCATTTTCAACAAAGGGCACAATGGTAATTTTGTCTTCTTGGTGCAGTTGGCTAACCAGCTCATTCAGTGCTTCTGCGGCTTCTTCGCTGCTGTTTTGCAGTTCTTGAGTGAACGAGCCATCAATTTTAACATGGCTACAGGTTAGGTGTTTGAGTGCATTTAAAGGGTTCAATGCACAGCCAAAGCGCGAAATACTGCAAGAACTACCCAGTTTTTGAATTTGCTCAGTAAAGCCCGAGGCGACATTAAGATGATCGTTAACATCGATTTCTGCCAGCTGAAAAACGATAGCATCTGCGGGAAGCTCAGCCGCTTTAAAGGCTACACCTAGCCATGGGGGTAGGGTAGAGTCGAGCATGGATTCTCGGCTCAGGTTTACCATAAGGTGGGTTTGATTGCCTTTTTTACGGTGTTCTGAAAGAATCTTTATTGACTCCAAAATTACCCATCGGTCAATCTTGGTGGTGGCGCCAATTCTTGCTGCGGTAGTCAGAAATTCATTGGGTGAAATTTCATTTTCACTGTCGTCGACCATGCGCAGTAACACTTCGTAGTGCTCCTTGTCTGAGCCCCGCAAACTTAATATGGGTTGATACAGCAACTTAAAGCGACCGTTATCGATCGCATGCTGAACCATATTCGAAATGTCTTTTTTATCACTGCCTTTGGCTTCGGGTTCGTAAATGCGAACGGCTGGTGTGTCTTCTTCGCCAAGCTTGTCTGCCGATTCGAGAGCCTTGAGGGCTTGGTCGATAGGAATTTCGGCGTTGGCTGTTGTTTCGTTAATCAGCGAAATACCAATACTGTATTGAAATTGCAGTGTCGAGCCATCAATGTCAACAATATGAGCCGTGAGTTTTTCGCATAGCATTTTAGCGCGTTTTAATGCTGTTTCTGGGTCAATTTTTGGCACTAACAGCATGAAGGAGTTTTCGCCGTAACGACATAAAGTGTCGTTTTTCTTTACCAGTGTTTTGGTGAATGCAGCGATAGACCCAAGTACAATATCCGAGGATGTGGCGCCAAGCTTGGCGCTAACAATTGAGGCGAAATTGCTTATGCCAATATGCAGCAGGGCACTGTTGAAGTTGCCTTCGGCGGCTTGATCGACAACATGGTGCAGTGCATCCATAAGATAGCTGCGATTGAATAAACCGGTGGCAAGATCTTGGCTTTTTATCTGCTCAAGCTGGGCTTCTAACTCTTCACTGTTGCCGGCACTGGTGCGAATCAGAAACTGAATGCACACTTCCTCTTCATAATTTGATTTTCGAACATCTATTTTGAGGGGGCGCTCAGTGTTGTCCTCCATCATGGCTGAAAATTCAAGGGTATTGGTGTCGACGTCGCTGCCTTTGAGGGTAAAATCTTTTAAAAACCGTTTTACCTTGTCTTGGTCGCTTTCACGGATAATATCAATCACCGGCATGCACTCAAGATCATCTCGGCTTTCGTGGCCAAGTAATTCCGTAAAGGAGTCGTTGACGTAGAGGAACATGCCATCCTGAACAAAGGCAATTGCGTCTCGGGAGCTGTCTAACAGTTGCTGATTGCGTCGTTCTATGTCTTTGTGTCGGCGTTCGGCAAAACGGCGTAAATCGCGTTGTTCTCTATTGAGGTATTCTCGCTGAATAACCAGTAGAAGATGTTGGTCTTCATCGACTTTTACCACGTCGGTGGCGCCAATTTTTAAGCCCTCAACAATGGTTTGGGCGCCCTCTTTGTCGCTTTGTAGTATTAGGGGAACATCTTTGTTGAGGCGGCGTATGATTCTAACGGCTTCTACAGGCTTTAGGTTCTCGGTGGTATCCAAGCCGATCATCATGTCCCAGAGTTTTTCTTGCAGAAGTTTTTGCAGGGCTTCTTCGTTTTCAACGTGTTGTGCGCGCACAGGTCTGCCTGCGTTGTGCAACATACTGATAAGACGTTCTGCTTCAGGCCGCGAATCGTTTAGGATTAACAGCCTGATAGTTTTGGTTTGAGACATACTTTATGAATGCTTTGTTATCAACCATTTATAATTAAAGTGCTAGAGGTAGTTGAGTCTGCGATGGCGTGCGGCCATTCCTTCATAACACTGTTACAGCCATGCGCTACGCTGTGCTTTGGTGTATGCGAGTGGGGCGCAACCTTGACTCGGGCAGAGCTATGCTTTACCGATGTTTATAACCTGCACTAATAAACTTCATCGGACTCAAGTGTACTAGAAATATAAGTATAGCCCTAGTGAAGTACCCAGCAAAAATGATTATGGGGTTTTATTTACTGCTCTTGCTGTAGCTCAATCCCAGCTTTCGTCGAAGCTATCGGGGGGGGCCGTATTGCTGTCGGGCGTACGTTTGTGTGGCGTTTGGCGCGTTTTCCCCAAATCGATGGGATTGTAGGCGAATTGACGAACGGCACCGGTGTTAAATAGCGTTTTGCTCAATTTTGCTTTAAAATTTTGCTCACCATCGAAGACCTTGACTTTATCCATTTCTTTGAATGGCGCTTGGGCGGTGAGAATGGACGCAGGGGATTGTCCATTTTTTGAGGCTGGTATATAAATTGCCCGCATATAGTCAGAGTATCCACCCATATCATACATCTGGCCTGCGGCGAATGGTTTGGGGTGGTTGGCGAGTATTTGAATCCCCAACTGAGAGCCGCCTCTGAACTGGCGTATCCAGCGCACAACGCCAATGCTCCAGCTATGTCGTCCTTCCTCTTTAAGGCCTATAAGTTCTCCAGATTGTAGGCGAGGGGGAACGGCTTTCTTCCAAAGCAGGCAGCAGCCACCAGCACTCACATTTTGGATTTCAACGTTATAGGTGGGAGGCTCTGAAGCGGTTACATCAGCTGTGTGCTCCTCGGGTGCGAAGCTGCTATTTAGCGACTCGACCACGCTGGCGTCAAACTCTTTACCTAATGCATCATCTTTTGCCGTAAATTCCTCAAAACGCTGTTTTCCACTGACGTAGTAATGCGCATTGACCAAGCCAACACATACGTCTGCTGTGGTATGTACGTGTCTGCGATCTTGTTTTCGCTGAGCAATACTGCTCCAGCAGTTCAATAGGTGATCGACGAGGCTCGCGGGAAAACCGATGGGTATGGCTAGGGACCCTTGGCTAATACTGCCATCTTCTTCGTTTTGGCTTGGGGATTGTTTCGCCAGCAAACTCACTAGCACTTTAAAGCTTAATTGTAATATTCGATCCGTAGCATTCCCTTCAAAGCGGGATTTGTAGCTAGGAGGAAGATCGCTTGAAATATTAACAAGATAGAATATGTCTTTATCTTGTTCGCTGGCTAAGTGCAGGCGCGCATATTGGGACCAAGTCTCCAGTGCACTGTATATTTGTGCGATATCTTTCTGACTAAGTTGGTTAAGTTTGGCGGTGGCCATTAAGAGCACGCGCATGTATGCCGTTTGTAGGTTGGTCGCTCTTGCGTGTTCAAGCAATTCATCAATGACGGGTTTTGCTAATAAATCAAAGTAGTCTGCGATTTGAAAGAGGGTGTGTAGTTGCTGCCAAAAGCCTGTTGGCGGTTGTGTATACAGCTGATAACTGCGGAAAAAAACTAGCCCTATGCCGGTAATTGCTCGGTGCAATGCTTTGGTAAGGGTATCCATTGTGAGCTGTTTGAAGCGTTTCATTTTGCATATATCGACAACGCATTGCACATAGCCGTCGATCATGGTTTTTTGGATAGCTTGAGCAATAATCGCCGTTTTTTGCGCTTCTCTAGAAAGGTTAATGGGGCGATTAAGAAACTCGCGCGTTAAGCCTTCTATGGCGTGCTGGGCTGCGGGCCTTACGATTTCGAGTATTTCGAGGCGAATTTCGGCGGTAGCTTTCAAGCGAGCAATTTCGGGCAGTGAGCGGTATAGCGTTGCACTCGTTTCGCTTGTTTGAGTGGCTCTAAGCTCGTTGACCCAGTTTTTAACTTTCGTGGGTTTGTTGTTCGCGCAGAATGACAGCCTCGACAAATTTGGGGGCTGTGACTGAAGTGCCGCGATGTAGTGTGGAATAGGGTTAGTTTGATTCATTCTGGCGTAAGGTTGCTCCGTCCCTGACAATACTTACAAGTATAGCGTCTAATTTTTATGCCACTCCCAATGTGTATTCTCTAGGGGATAAAAACCCCCTGTTGCTGAAATAGGGCTTTGGGGGGTGAAAGGATAAGCGATAAAAATGGCGTTTAACCGAGCGGTGCATTCCTTTGATCTTGCCGAATTGCTATCCGTTTGGCGCTGATTTTGTCGCGATTATATACGCTGTGGCAGCATAAGTGTTAAAAAACCAGCGTTTTACTTGTTTCTCCTGCAACTTCCTTGACCAATTTAGGTACGAGGTAACCGGGAAGCAGACCTTGTAATTCTTTGTGAATTTGCCGCGCTTTGGGCTCAAGAACTTCAAAATGCGCGGCTCCGGAAACCTTGTCTAAGAGATGCAGATAGTAGGGTATTACGTTACAACTAAACAACTGGCGGCTTAATTTTGTGAGAATGGTTGCGCTATCATTGATGTTTTTTAAGAGAACTACTTGGTTGAAAAGTGTGACCTTCGCTTGCTGTAAGCGGCGTAATGCGGATTCAACTTCGCTGTCAATTTCTTGGTGATGGTTGCAATGGACAACCATCACAACCTGTAAGCGTAGGGTTTGGAATAATTGAACAAGTTCATCGCTTATCCGAGAAGGTAACACGATCGGCAGCCGCGTATGAATTCGCAAGCGAGAAATATGACCTATGTCACTAATGCTCTTGGTAAGCCAGGCCAGTTGTTTGTCATTCATGACTAAGGGGTCGCCGCCGCTTAAGATAACCTCTTCAATGGATTCATTGTTGTTAATGTATTGCAGAGCTTGTTGCCACGTCTGTCGTGACGGCGTATTAGCGCGGTAGTCAAAGTGGCGCCGAAAACAGTATCGGCAATTAATAGCGCATTGAGGTGCGGCGATGAGTAGGACTCTACCGTGGTATTTGTGTATCAGCCCTGGGACAGGGTTGTGGGTATGCTCTTCGAGAGGGTCTTCCATGAAGCCTGGCTGAGGACAAAGCTCTGCGTTTAAGGGCAATATTTGCTGCAGTAGTGGGTCATTTGGTGTGTTCTTCTGAATACGCGAGAGGTAGGCGCGAGTGACTCTAACAGGGAAAAGTGCGTGCGCTTTTAGAGCCGCTGGCAGCAAGCTTTTTGGCAAATCTAGTGCTTGCAATAGCTGTTCGGGGCAGCTAATCAGATCGTTCAGTTCTTCTTGCCAACTTTTGGTCTGCCATGTTGGGATAGTTCGATGTATCATTAGCGCCCTTTATTTGTCGTGTAATCTGTGAACAGCAACAGTAAGTGTAATTTGAGGTCAAAATGGCTAGCTATTCTACCAATGAATTTAAGAGTGGATTAAAAGTAATGTTGGATGGAGATCCTTGCTCCATCGTAGAGAACGAGTTTGTTAAGCCTGGTAAAGGTCAAGCGTTCAACCGGGTTCGAATGAAAAACCTGAGAAGTGGTCGAGTTTGGGAGCGCACCTTTAAATCTGGTGAATCATTGGAAGGTGCTGATGTTATGGATAGAGATATGCAGTATCTCTACACCGATGGTGAGTTTTGGCATTTTATGGAGCCTGAGTCTTTTGAGCAGTTTCAAGGTGATGCAACCGTTGTTGGCGAATCGTCAAAATGGTTAAACGAGCAGGATATAGTGGTTGTAACGCTTTATAACGGCTCGCCTTTGGCCGTTACTCCACCGAACCATGTAGAGCTGGAAATTACAGAAACAGATCCCGGTTTGAAAGGCGATACGGCTCAGGGCGGCACCAAGCCGGCGACGCTGAGCACTGGCGCTGTTGTGAAGGTTCCGCTGTTTTTATCACAGGGCGAGATTATACGTGTTGATACGCGTACTGGCGAATACCTCGGTCGGGCCAGTAAGTAGCATACGCTTTGTTCAAATCGGTCTTGCTTTTGATGTGGTTAGTCACTTTGCCGTGCAAGTTGTTGGCGCTAAAGCGACAGGGGGCTTACATCGCGAGCTCGGCTGTGAAGCTAAGTATACAGGCTTGCCAGCAACATAAAGCCGGTATGTAGTGGTGTTTGCTTATCCCTAGTTGAGGCGAGTTGCTAGGTAAGTGCCGTGAGCAGGACGCGGAAGGCTTGCCTACATGGATGTAGGTAAGTGCCGTGAGCAGGACGCGGAAGGCTTGGGCTGCTTCAACGGGCAACCCGTTCGCCTGTATAGGGTGAAACTTCCCGAAAGCCAGAACCGCATAGATTTAATCAGAGGTTCCCGAGGTGTGGTGCAGAGTTGCTGGCCTTTGCTTTGCGGTAGTACTTTTTGTCTTCGGAGAGCCTGAATAAAGCTAAGGCCTCTTGGCCATGGTGGCTTGCAGTGCTCGGTATTGATGTCATCGTGGATCGGCTTCCGAAACTAGCTGCTCGCGTGGAGGGGTTACTGCAAAATCCATCTGCCTATAAAATAGATGGCCTCTTGGGGTGTTAATTTGCCCATAAAAGTAGCACCTAGTTCCCAGTATTGAGTGAACCACTATGGCATGGCAACCTTCTTCTACGCTTGAGCAGCTTAAGTTCCGGGCCGCGACCATGGCGGCGATCCGTGTATTTTTTGCTAATAGAAATATGCTCGAAGTAGAGCTTCCTGTTTTGGGTTCCCACACCGTAACCGATCCTAATTTGGAAAGTCTTGTGGTCGCGATGGGAGATTCGCGGCTCTTTTTGCAAACATCGCCGGAATATTTTATGAAGCGATTGTTAGCGGCTGGTAGTGGGGCGATTTACTCCTTGGGCAAGGCTTTTCGAAAAGATGAGCGAGGCAGGAATCATAACCCGGAATTTACTCTGTTGGAGTGGTATCGGCCGGGTCTGGATGAGCGTGAGTTGGCTAACGAAGTCATTGCTCTTGTTGAGCATCTGCAGCCTGGCATAAAGTCGACGTCCAGTCGTTACGATGAGCTTTTTGAAGCTTTTTGTGGTGTAAACCCACATCGTGCTAGCGTGGCTGAGCTGAAGGCCCTTGCGAAACAACGCTTAAACATTGATTGGCCAGACGAGCATCGAAGTGTGTGGCTGGACGTGCTTTTTACACATTTGGTGGAGCCCGAATTGGGAGGGCGATTACAGTTGGTTTTCGACTTCCCCGCCTGTCAGAGCGCGCTAGCTCAAACATACTGCAACCCTCAAGGTGATACGGTTGCCCGCCGTTTTGAGCTTTATTGGTGTGGTTTGGAGTTGGCGAATGGATATTTTGAATTAACCGATGCGAGCGAGCAGCGCCGTCGTTTTGATGACGATTGTGCTCTACGTGAAGAGCTTGGGCGTGAATACGTTCAAGCCGATGAAAACTTGTTGAAGGCCTTAGAGGAAGGGCTGCCGCCGTGCGCCGGTGTCGCCCTAGGGGTGGATAGGCTATTAATGTGTTTGCAGGGCAAAACGGATATCAGCGATGTTGTGAGTTTTCGTTAAGTTGGGCGGTGGCCTCACTGCCTAGCGATTACGACATTGTCCTTGAGGGTTTTATATCGCCATTGCCTCCAAAGTACAGAGGCCTCCAGCCGTGCAATTGACTAAAGCTATGACTGCCGTGCGGTTGTTGGTATTAGTCGTCGCAGTTTATTTGATGGTTCATATCGAGTGCTGGTGAATCTGAGGCAGGGGTGCCCACTGACTTCGCTGGAACACCGACGACGGTGGTGTGGGGAGGCACAGATTTTAATACAACGCTGCCCGCGCCGACCTTAGCGCCGGTTCCTATTTCTATATTTCCCAATATCTTCGCCCCAGCGCTGATTAGCACGCCATGCCGAATTTTGGGGTGGCGATCTCCAGCTCCCTTACCCGTACCGCCTAAGGTAACCGCCTGCATAATGGATACGTCATCTTCAATGACCGTTGTTTCGCCAATTACAATGCCTGTGGCGTGGTCGAGCATAATCCCTTTACCGATGGAAGCGGCGGGATGAATATCCACACCAAACGTTAAGGCGATATGGCTTTGTAAAAAGTAGGCCAACGAGGTTCTTTCTCGCGTCCATAGGTAATGAGCGACGCGAAACGCTTGTAGGGCGTGAAAGCCTTTAAAATACAAAAATGGCAGCATGTAGGAATCACAGGCCGAATCGCGATCGAACACAGCTCTTATATCGGCACGCACTGTATCAGCCATAAGGCTGTCATTATAGAGAGCGTCTTCAATAATTTCGCGAATTTGCAATGCTGAAATTGCGGGACTTGCCAACTTGTTCGCCAGGTGGAAACTAAGAGCACTTTCGAGAGTGTCGTGATTGAGAATTGTGGCGTGGAAAAAGCTGGCCAGAGCCGGCTCATTCTCGGCTTCCTGCTGGGTTTCCTGGCGAATAGTAGCCCATACAGGGTCGGTTATTACCGAAAAAGGCTTGTCTACCGACATGCAATCTCTCCATAGTTGTCTAGTGTTGAAGTCGCTATTATTGGGCTTGCGCCTTAGAATTTCCAGTAACGAAAATAAGCTGTCTTATTCTTCAGTTTAATGATGGGTGCATCAGGATAGGGCGAAATGGCGCCGGAAACTGCATTAGAGCTGCTGCATACTAGAGTTCGAGATATGGGTCACACTTTCTGTTCCTGCAAAAATGTACAAAATAAGTGGTTCTGCTGTTAATATTACTGTTCGACAATAATAATAAATACGGTATAGCAGCCATAGGTCGATGTTATGCTTACCGCTTCAATGGTGTTATGCGCGGCGGCGCTATCTATCTACATCAGTTTATTAGTGATACTAGCCCTCTTCCCAGCTTATATATATGAGTGTGTGATCAGAGCGTGATAATAATAGCGTTATCAATAGTGTAGCGGTGAACTTAACAATAATAAAAACAGAATAATAATTCTTAGCCTTAACCGATTCTTAGTTTTAATTTTTCAGCAACCATCGGAGTCTGCGAAGACCCTGCGCTGTACCTCGCAGATAGCCCGTTTAAGCACCCGTTAAGTGGTGTGAGGGAAGTAATGTGAAAGACAATAAAGTTGTAATCTTGGGCCTGTCGGCGTATTACCACGACAGTGCTGCCGCACTTGTTATAGATGGTCAAATTTACGCTGCTGCTCAAGAAGAAAGATTTACCCGTAAAAAGCACGACCCTGCTTTTCCCCAAAAAGCGATTGAGTATTGTTTGCGTGAAGCCAGCATTTCGTTGGCAGACGTCGATTATGTGGTTTTTTACGACAAGCCCTTGGTGAAATTTGAGCGTCTTCTCGAAACCTACCTGCATTATGCGCCGACTGGACTTCGGTCGTTTATAGCTGCGATGCCGGTGTGGTTGAAAGAAAAGCTTTTTCTTAAAAGCACTCTAAAAACAGCAATGTCGGCGATGAGCGGCATAGCTACACGCGATTTACCTCAGCTGCTATTCAATGACCATCATCGTTCCCATGCGGCTTCGGCTTACTATCCTAGCCCCTATCAAAAAGCGGCCGTTATGTGTTTAGACGGTGTTGGTGAGTGGGCGACCAGTACCGTGTGGTTAGGTGAAGACAACAAGCTTACACCCCTGTGGGAGATTGATTTTCCTCACTCATTAGGTTTGCTGTATTCGGCATTTACCTATTACACCGGTTTTAAGGTGAATGCAGGAGAATATAAATTGATGGGGCTGGCGCCCTATGGCGAACCTACTTACGTAGACCTAATTTACGATAACGTCATTAAAGTAAAAGAAGACGGCACCTTTCGTTTGGATATGAGCTATTTCAATTATGCTACAGGTTTAACCATGGTGAACAAGAAGTTTTGTGACCTATTTGGTGGGCCACGGCGTGAGCCTGAATCTGAGTTGGGGCAAAAAGAAATGGATATCGCCCGCTCTATCCAAGTTGTAACTGAAGAGATTATTTTAAAGCTAGCAAAAACGGTGCAGCAAGAAACCGGTTGTGACAACCTGTGTATGGCTGGCGGTGTTGCACTTAATTGTGTGGCTAATGGTCGATTGCTGCGTGAAGGGGCATTCAAAAATATTTGGATACAACCCGCAGCGGGCGATGCGGGTGGAGCCCTGGGGGCGGCATTGAGTTGCTGGCACGGTTATCTTGATAACGAGAGAAAGGCCGAACCAGGCGATAGTATGCGGGGATCGTATCTTGGCTCTAGCCATGATGATAACGAAATTAAACAATACCTAGACTCCATTGGTGCGAAGTATCAGCGCATGGATGACTCTGAGCTTATGCCGGAGTTGGCTGGTGTGCTCGCAGAAGAAAAAATTGTTGGTTGGTTTCAAGGGCGAATGGAGTTTGGTCCACGTTCATTGGGGGGGCGATCGATTTTGGGGAATCCTCGCAGTGCCGAAACGCAATCGACTATGAATCTCAAAATTAAGTACCGGGAATCGTTTAGGCCATTTGCTCCAGCCTGTAAAGCAGAGAAGGTATCTGACTGGTTTGAAATATCAGAGCCTAGCCCCTACATGCTTTTAGTGGCGCCGGTGAAAAAAGATAAGTGCCATCAAATGACCGAAGAGCAGGAAAAGCTATTCGGTATTGAAAAGCTAAACATTCCTCGCTCTGAAATTCCAGCAGTTACCCATGTGGATTACTCAGCACGTATTCAAACAATTCACAGTGAAACTAACCCGCGTTTCTATAGTCTCATCGATAATTTCGAAGATAAAACGGGTTGTCCTGTGTTGGTAAATACGTCTTTCAATGTGCGTGGAGAGCCGATCGTGTGTTCACCTGAAGATGCGTATCGCTGCTTTATGCGTACAGAAATGGACTGCTTGGTGCTTGAACAATACTTAATGTATAAAAATGAACAGCCAGAGTGGACTGAACAGGGTGACTGGCGTGAAGAGTTTGAACTGGACTAGGAGGAAAATGATGAGTACCAGTTTGATTGTAAAAGTAGAAAACCCCGGCGCCAAAGAGCTTCGCAAGTTTGGTTTAATTAGCGCTGTTCTAGTGGTTGCGATATTTTCGTTGCTTCTGCCGTGGATATTTAGCCATGGTATGCCTCAATGGCCATGGATAGTCGCTGCGGTACTTGTTGTGTGGGCATTGATAATGCCAGCAACACTTTACGTGGTTTATGTTCCCTGGATGAAAATTGGCGGTGTGTTAGGGTATGTCAATACACGTATATTACTTGGCGCGGTATTTTATTTGATGATTACACCTATCGGTTTTGTGGCACGAGTTTTTGGGTCATCAAATATTAAATCGCACGATACTAACGAGTCCAGTTTTCGGGTAGATAGCCACAAACCGGATGAGAGTCATATGGAGAACCCTTACTAATGTCTGAACTACTGATCGATCTGTGGGGCTTTATGAAAGCCCGTAAAAAATTCTGGTTAGCGCCTATTATTTTGGTCATGCTTTTGTTGGGTGGGTTAATTGTTTTTGCCCAAGGGTCAGCAGTGGCACCATTTATTTATACTTTGTTCTAAGTGGCGTTATAAGTTGTAGCGAAAAACCCGCTCAAAAATGGCGGGTTTTTTTGGTTCTATTGTAAGCTTTGTTTATTGCGTGTGCAGCATGCCCGAAACCTTTTCAGCCAGTGCTTCACCCGCACATTTGTTGCCAATAACGTTGGGGTGGTAGCGGTCAAAGCTGATGGTGCTTCGTGGTGATATTTTTTGTTTACATGTGCGGAAGGGGGCAAGCAGGTCTATGGTGTCAAAACCGTGTTGTTTCGATAGCTGTGCAATAGCGTTGTGCTCTACTTGGAAGGCGTAATCATTTTTTAGCCCCTCATCTTTCTCACCAAAGTTTGGAAATATTGCCACTAGCACTTTAAAATTGTGAGCGCTTGACAGTTGGGATAAGTTTTCAAATGATTCCTCAACGGTGTCCACATAAAACTGATCAATAGTCTTACGCTTTTCTTGCTGCCGAGAACTGCCTGATTGTACCCCCAGAACGTTGTATCGCATAAAACGCAACAAGGCGCTGTGGCGTTCTAGGCTGTTGATGCTGGCTGTGTCGACATGTCCTGTATTTTTAGACTTTTGTGCTTCAGCGAGGAGAATGCCGTAAATATTTCCGTCGTCTTGGGAGCGGTCGTTTAAGCAGTATGCCAATATCACAATGTTAGGGTTAAACTGCAAGCCGTATGTTTCAAGAGTTTCCACTTCTTGAGAGGTGTTGTAACCGGAAACGCCAAAGTTCATTACGTCAATGTTCTCTCCGGCTTGTTTAAGCCTACGCTCCATAACGGAAGTGAATATTTTATCATCGCCTTTTATCCACAAGCCCGCTGTAACGCTATCACCCAATACCACGATACGTTGGCTACCGGTGGGTTTTTCGAGTGGGTGATCATAGTCCCTATAGCCCATGTTGTTGCTGCGACCAATGTAGCTATAATATTGAGCAGACTTGCCTGCGCTGTTTAGGTTGGGAATGGGCTCGTAACCAATTTTACGGTTTTCAGAGAGCCGTACACGCCACTTTTCCACATAAACAATTTCCGGCGCTAGCTTAAGGCTTCGCACTACTAGTTCACTAAGGCCTAAAGCAAGGGAGATGCTTATGAGTATTAGTAGACTGTTTTCAAGAGGTTTTTTGAACATGTTAATGTTGAGCCTTAAGAGTATTCTGTACGCGAATATGTTTCGCGAATTTGCTGATGAAAATAGGCGAGGCCGAGCAAACATAAACCAAGCCCCATAAATGAACCCACTCGCCACAGACTGGTGAGCCCCGCCATATCGAAGATAAATATTTTGGCCACAACCGCCATCAATAATAACATGGCGCCCTTATACAGTAGTTGCCGTTGGAAGCGTATCCCCAAGACCGTGCCTATGACTGCGAACAGTAGCCATACCATTGAATAAGTGTAGTGTTCTCCATCACTACTCGGTTGATGTATATCCAGTGTTCCATGCCATAGGTGGCGAATTTCGATGCTGGCAAAATAGAGAAGGGCAAAAGCACCGAGTAAACCTATGGATTTTTTCCAAGGTTTTGCAATCAAGCTATAGCAGGCTAAGCAAATGACGACGGGCAAACCGTATGCGAGCAGCAATATGTTGAATAGGGGGGTTGTACTTATATTGGTGTCCGTCCACAAGGGGTTATACGCCAGCACGAGAGAGAGAATGTAATTGGCAGCTGCGCCACAGAGCAGCGGGTAGGCGCAACGTTTGTAGAATTTTTGAAGTGTACCTGCAAGTTGCGAGCGATATAAATACACTACACCGAGCAGTCCCCATACACCAGTGTTTATAGCGGCTTCTGTAAAGCTGTAGCTTTGTTGAAATATATTACCTTCATACAATTGATAGCGGGTTTCGAAAATGCAGGTTAGCGCCAATAAATGTAAGGCCGCTCCCTGTAGCCACTGAGGTAGATTCATTCGGTTGCTGGCTAATTGCGATGCGACTGTGGTCGCAACAAAGGCGCCGCCACAAACCCATAAACTCCAATGGCTATCTACCGGGTAACTAAGCAACCAAGGGTTTAAGCTCAGGCGAAGTATAACAATACTGAGCACGGCTTTTACGGCATAGGAGAGGGGCGCGAGTGCATAGTGTTTTTCAAGCCTTACCAAGGTGACGACCTGTACGGCGAGGGCGAGGGTGAGGGTTGCCTCACGCAAAAACATGGCCACCGCTAGTGAGTAGGCTAGATGCGCAGCAATCACCACCGCGGCGATAAAGGCTGGAGGTAAGGCTGGCATTTGCTGATGGGAAGTTACGCTGTTTTGCAGCTTGTTTAGTGCGAGCATATAGGTGGCGCCCAAGGCCAGTGCTACTGCGGCCCACTCCCAGTGGATGCGCATCGAAGCCAGCGCGATATAGGCAACGGCTAAAGTGAGTACTGGGCTTAAAAATGCGAGAGAGGCCCAGTACCCTTTTAGGTGACTTGATCGCATATTCCAAAGGCCGGCGAAAAAATACACACCTGCTATAGCGGCTAGTATGATTGCCAGTACACGCTGTTCTGCTCCGTTGAGCAAGCTTACCTGTACAGTTGAATCGAGGTCTAATGCGGCGAATAGGAGACCCAAACTGCTAGCGATAAACGACGGCCAAGCCAGCAAACTAAATACCGGCTTTAGTCGTGCTAACCACAGCATAAAAAGGGGTAGCAACAGTGCGCTAGCCAATAGTGGCAGCTGCAATCTTTCTTGACTCAATGATATGAATTGGGCGAGAAGAATGACGATGTAGGCCACAATAATAGGCGTATTGCGCTTATCTCCATCGCGTTTGAGGCCGGTGAGTAGACGGTAGTTTTTAGTGATAGTTTCCTTCTTATTTAGAAGCCAGTCCCACTTGTGTACGGCCACAAGCCCGTAGCTAAGGGTGAATATGTACAGCAGGCGAAGCCCAGATGGCAACTCGCTATTGAAGGATAATAACCACCACCCCAGTGCTCCGGTCAGTGTTCCCACCCATAACCACGTCCTGTATACGCTGCGCATCAGCCATAAAGCGGATAGGCTGATAACTGTAGCGTAAGTCAATGCGCCGAGCATGTTGTCACTACCAGTGTTGACTAGGATGGGAACGAGGTAAGCTCCCAAAATACCGATACCTGCCAACACCGGCCCGTAGAGTAGTGCGAGGCTCATAGTGGCGAGTGACACGATCAATAGCATTGCAAATACGAGACTTGATGGCCATAACTGATAAAGGTGAAGAGCTGCCAATAGTGCGGCATAGAGAATAATGCTGGCGCCCCCAGCCAGTGCTGCAAAGGCGTCGCTATGCTGAGCGGTTTTCTTGCGCAACCAAAATGCACTGCCATGAAAGGAAATGCCACAGAGCAATGCTAGGGTGATACGGGCTATGGGACCGAGTAGTCCGGCGTCGATGGAGTATTTCACTAAAAACACACCGGAGAGGCCAACGCTTGTGCCACCGAGCCATACCATCCAATTGCCTTTTAAGTGTTGTAACCACTGCGATGGGCTGGCTTGATTATCTGTACTGGGGGCATGGTGAGCGGTTGCATCTCTGTCTACCGAGGGGGGAGGCTGGGGGTGGGTGTCAGGGTTACTTGTCTCAAATATGGGTGGTGCGTTTGAGTTTGTAGTGTCAGTGTGTGTTGAGTCTTCTAAGCTTGCCCGGTGCGCACCGGCATTTATTGACAGCACTTGTGCTTGTAGCGTTGAGAGTTGTTCACCTAATTGCCGGCTCTGTTTTTTCCAAAATTGAAGCTGAAAAAACGCGATCCAGCCAAATCCAGAGCCTAATACGACTGCTCCAACTAAAAATGCCGCGAGAACTAATTCATTTTCCATGGATGTGGGCCTTCGTCTTCGTAAGCAGAATAGATTTTAGCGTACTTGTGGACCGTATTTGATAGTGCCTATGCGCAAATATATAGGCGCAAAGATGATCTTTGGCCATTGACGCTGAGTATCGCAACGCGATAGGATTTGGCGTGCTAGTGTACTTGTATGCAAGTTCTGCCGCCGAATTTTTCACGGTTTCTTGTCGCTAGAGAACTTGTCACAAGACAGATCTTGATTGTGACATGTCTTGGCTAATTCTGTGGCAATTTAAAATCATAATAATTTCGTCACGCGGTAGATCCACGGTAACCCCTGTTCTGGTTTGGTTGGACCAAAGCTTAGGGAGGAACGGGACCATTTCGGAGTTGAAAAATAAAGGATGCTCTGGCTAAGCCTTAACGCAGACATTGTTCAGGCCTAAAAAGACAATCCTCAACACTTGGGAGTATGCAATGAAAACGAAAAAACGATTTTCAATCAGCAAGGCCGGTGTATTAAGTTTGTGTATCGCTGCGGTGGTGGCTCAGGCGCAGGATAGCAGTGATAGCCTTGAAGAGATTGTTATTACGGGGTATAGAGGCAGTTTAATCGACTCAACGGCTGCTAAGCGCGATTCGAATGGGTTTTCGGACGAAATTTTTTCGGATGATATTGGTAAATTGCCCAGTCAAAATTTAGCTGAATCCTTAAACCGAATTCCGGGGGTAAAAATTAATCGAGAGGTGACCGGTGAGGGTTTACAAATTGCTGTTCGAGGCCTTGGGCCTAGTTTTACGAAGGTTGTACTCAATGGCAATAACATCGCTATCGCATCCGATGGTAGCTTAGATTCGGGTAATCGTAACCGAGAGGTGGATCTAGGCGTTTTTCCCACCGAGTTTTTCTCCAGCCTTTCCGTGTCAAAATCGGCAAATGCACAACAGCTGGAGGGTGGCACCTCCGGTTTTGTTAATATGCGTACCGCTCGGGCATTTGATAATGAAGAGCAGCGATTCAATTTTTCGGTAGAGGGTGGTTATAGCGAAATCAATGAAGAGATAAGCCCCAAGTTGGCTTTTACCTATAGCAATACGTGGGACGAGAAATTCGGTGTGCTAGTGGGGGTGGTGAGTTCCAATAAAAAATCCCGAGTGGATGGTTATGAAACTATCGGTTATACCGATGGTTGCTTGGTTGCGGCCGCTGACCCTTTAGTGCCGGATAACCGTACTTGTGTAGACGGCTCTTTAGGTCGAAACCATATTGACTGGAACCCAACGGCCACGCAAGATTATGTTGACGTCTATAACGGTAATGTGGGTGACGAATTAGATCTTGTGGAAACGTCTGGTGTTAGCGCCGCCATGCTCGATCGCGGTATTTTCCCCTATCTTGGCCGAGGTACTTTAGTGGAAGGAGACCGCGATTCGCTGGCGGGTTTGGTTTCATTTGAATATCGCCCCAATGAAGATATGAGTTTTGTGTTTGATATTATGAACTCGCAAGCATCGCGTGATTTTAACCGCGTTAACCTCATGCTATACGCCCGCCGCACCCGCTTTAATAACGGTGATGCCATGATCCCTGTGGACTTGGAGGTGGACAGTAATGAAGTGATTCGGCAGGCCACGCTTTTCAATTCCAGTTATTTTGTTGAGGCTCGTGACTATAAAGAGGACCTCAGTTTCGAAAGTTACATGCCGAGCTTTAGCTGGCAAATTAACCCATTACTACAAATGGATATTGCGGCTAGCTATACTCGTTCAGAATTCGATCGGGAAATGCCAACATGGCTATATCAAACGCCGAAAGGCGTCACCCAATACAGTTTGTCTGCAGACGTTCCTGCGTTTGACGTTTCCTATGATGTTAACGACCCCAATATCGGTTGGCAATGGTACAACTTTACCAGCGCAGCGCGCTTTGTTTTGGATAAGCGTGATACCGAAACTACGGGGTTACACGCAGATTTTAAATTAGGTGAAGACGCTGATCGCAACGGATTCAAATTTGGCTTCTCTTACGATGAAGCAAGCCGAAACATGAAATCATTTGGTAACGGTGGTGAACATAACGATGCCGTTCTAGCGGCGGTACCCGATGGAGCCGCTCTGGCGCAATATCTCCGGCCCATGAGCGGCGCGGATTTTGGCAGTAGTATGGATGGCAACTTGGGCTACAACGGTTTTGCTCAGCTTAACTACGATGCGCTTAAGTCCAGTTACGACTATGCCGGTATCGTGGCCGGTGCCACGCAAAGTGGTGGCGATGCGTTTGGTCAAACGGTGGGCGACATAAGTGAAGAGTATTTGGCTCTCTACTTGGAGGCCAATGCCGTGGCTGAAATTTTGGATCGCGAGTTGCGTATGAACCTAGGAACGCGTTGGGTTCAAACCGACCAAACGATGGGCAGTTACGATACTGCTAGTGAGTCGACCCTCACCACCAATACCAGTTACGACCAATGGTTGCCGTCTTTTAGTGCAGTCTATGATTTGAATAGTGACATTAAACTCCGCGCCAGTGCCTCACGGACTATGACCCGTGCAAGCCCTGCGGATATGTTTCCGAACGCAGCATGGGGCAGTGTTGGCATTGACACGGCAAACGCGGGTAACCCGGAGCTAAGCCCATACTTTGGCGATAATGTTGATTTTGGCGGTGAGTGGTATTTCAGTGATATGGGTTACCTTGGTCTTACCTTTTTTAATAAGCGTATCACCGGTTTTACCCGACAAGACAAAGTAGATGTTCCATTTACTGAGCTTGATGAATTAGGCTTAGATACCGCTAATTTGGATCCTTATCGTCAAGAGGAGTTAGATGCTTGTGGTGGTCCAGATATTTGCACCACCGAAGTCACTACTCGCATTAATGTGGAGGGCAGTGTTGATCTCGCGGGCTTTGAGGCGGTGTGGGTCCAGCCCCTAGATATGCTCGTAAATGGTTTGGGTTTTAATGTGAGTGCGACCAATATTGATCAAAGTTCGTCAAGCCCTGAAGCAGAAGTTACTGGTATATCTGACTGGACATACAACATGACCGGTTTTTATGAAAACAACAGCTTCCAAGTAAGGCTGACGTATTTCCACCAGGATGAGGCGGTTACGGGTGGGCCACAGGGGGGCTATGATGGCAATCCGCTACCCTTGCGATTACCCATTGCTTTAGCGCGGTCTCAGCTTGACCTTGCGGCAAGTTATCGCCTGCCGTTCTCTATGCCTGGAGATGGCGAAATTAGCTTGACCTTTGATGCCTATAATATCAGCAACGAACCCGTGGGCACTTGGTACGGCCATCAGGGAGTGCCTTCAAGCATTTATTACCCTGGAGCGACATATACCTTTGGTATTCGGGGTAGCTTTTAGGTGAAGGTTGTAACTTACTTGGTGAACCAGCGCGTTCAAAACAACGATGCTGAATGAACCATAATCAGGTGCTTGTTCCCGCCTTCGGGCGGGAAATACTGTTTCAAGCTGTTAAGCAAACGCCGAAATAGTTCTAAACACAGCGTTTACATCGACCTAATCCGAGCGCCCTTAGATAAGTGTTAGTCAAAGTATTCTGGATGATGCTCTGGGGCAACTTTTAAGATATTAAACACATCTTTCATGTGTGCTTCCATAGCGAGTTTGGCTTGTTTACTGCTACCGCTTTTTATCCCCGCCAAAATAGCTTTGTGCTGCTGAATAACGTGCTCATACTGCCCGCTCAGCTCTACCAAGCTTAGATTTCGTACTCTATCCATATGGGCCTTCTCCGCTTCAATCACGGCACTGACTCGGTGGAAGCCCGTTAAGTCTGCCAAGGCAGAATGGAAATTATCGTCAAGGTTCTGAAAGTGAAGCGGATCTTCGTCGAGAGCGGCTTTCTCTTGTTGCTCAATAATGGCTTCGCATGCGTCAAGCATGCCCTCGGAATAGTTTTCACTCAGGCTGCAAGCAACAGCAGACTCCACTGCCTCACGAATAAAGCGGGCCTCTAGAATTAAATTCATACTCAGTTTGGTCACAAAGGTACCGCGCTGTGGCCGCACTTCCACAAACCCTAGGCTGGCGAGTTTTACCAAAGCCTCGCGAACCGGTGTTCGGCTTACACCAAATTTTTTAGCTAGTTGGCTCTCCGGAATTTTCTCTCCGGGTAGTAAGTCCATACCTACAATTTCATCTCGAACATAGTCGAAAATTTGTTCTGGTGAGGGCAGATCATAAGATAGGGTTGGTGGTGTTATAGGCTTAGTCATGCCAGATTGGAGGTTATTATTTTTCATTATAGGCAAGCTCTCTACTCTCGGGTTTAAGCGGTTTAGCTGTTGATTGATGCGCGTTTAACCAGTATTTGACCTTGAGTGTACTACAGGGTAATCATGCAATGAAGTCGTTTGCATTATTGCGGTGTGTGGCTAAGTACAGTGACGGTGATAGGCAGGAAAGCATTCCGCCCGTAGACGTAGCCAACCCTTCCCCGGTAAACTCCTTCGCCAATGCGCGACTGGTTATAAAGTAAGCGCCAACGAGTATGGCAACATACGCAAGATGTCCGAATGCCAAGAGAGAGTTCATGCCGCAAATCACTGCCCCAACCCTTCAAGATTACCCTCGTTACTGGGCTGAATGCTATGGGCTTGCCCCCTTTTTACCGACAAGTGTGGAAGAGATGGCCGTATTGGGCTGGGATAGCTGCGATATCATTTTGGTGACGGGTGATGCCTATGTTGACCACCCCAGCTTTGGTATGGCAGTAATGGGGCGCTTACTTGAAGATCAAGGTTTCCGTGTGGGTATTATTTCCCAGCCCGATTGGCGCAGTGCTGATGCATTTAAAACTCTCGGGAAGCCAAATCTGTATTTTGGGGTCACCGCGGGCAATATGGATTCTCTTATTAATCGTTATACCGCCGACTTGCGAATACGTCATGACGATGCTTATACACCGGGCGGAGAGGGAGGTAAGCGGCCTAATCGAGCGGTGACGGTTTACACTCAGCGATGCAAAGAAGCATGGAAGGATGTCCCAGTAGTGATTGGCGGTATTGAAGCCAGTTTACGTCGCATTGCTCAGTACGATTATTGGAGCGATGAAGTGCGCCGCTCAGTGCTTATTGATTCTACTGCTGACATTCTGTTATACGGCAACGCTGAGCGCGCGATTGTTGACTTGAGCCATCGTCTTGCCAGTGGCGAGAGTATTAAAGCGATCACCGACTTGCGGGGTACCACGGTTATACGGCACTGTGTTCCCAGTGGTTACACTGAGCTGGATTCGTCTCGAATTGATTGGCCTGGTCGCATCGATGCTATGCCCACTCCTTATGAATATGTTCCTGAAAATGCCTGTGAAAATGGTAGTTCGCCACCGTCGAGCCCCTCGGGCCATAAAGTGGAAAATGATGAGGATGATGATGGTTTTACTCCCATACGAGTGGTACCTATGCCAATGCGCCGCTGGGAGCAAAAGCTGGAGCTGGATAAGACCTGTGTGCGTTTGCCCTCTTTCGAAAAAGTGAGTAAAGACCCCGTGTTATACGCTCATGCCTCGCGGGTACTTCACCAGGAAAGTAATCCCCACAATGCCCGCGCTTTAGTGCAAAAACATGGCAAGCGGGAGATATGGGTAAATTCCCCCCCCATTCCTTTAACCACCGCAGAAATGGACTACATTTTTGGCTTGCCGTATGCGCGTGTACCACACCCCATGTACGGTAAGCAAAAAATTCCTGCCTACGACATGATAAAAACGTCGGTCAATATTATGCGAGGCTGTTTTGGTGGTTGCACGTTTTGCTCTATTACTGAGCATGAGGGTCGCGTTATTCAAAGCCGTTCTCATGAATCTATAGTGCAAGAAATTAAAGACATTCGCGATAAGGTGCCTGGTTTTACGGGGACGATTTCTGACTTGGGTGGTCCCACGTCAAATATGTATACCTTGAACTGCAAGGATCCGGATATACAGGCGTCTTGTCGAAAGTTAAGTTGTGTATACCCGGGTATTTGTAAAAACCTGAATACCGACCATAGCCCTACAACACAGCTTTACCGCAAAGCGAGAAAAATAAAAGGGATTCACACCGTCGCCATAGCCTCCGGTCTTCGCTATGACCTTGCCGTGGAGGATCCCGAATACGTTAAAGAATTGGTTACCCACCACGTGGGTGGCTATTTAAAGATCGCTCCCGAGCACAGTGAGCAAGGCACGCTGGAAATGATGATGAAACCGGGTATGGGCAGCTATGAACGTTTTGAACGTATGTTCAACAAATATTCACAGGAAGCGGGAAAAAAGCAGTATTTAATTCCTTACTTTATAGCCGCTCACCCCGGCTGTGAAGATGGCGATATGATGAACTTAGCGCTGTGGTTAAAAAAGCACGAATTTGAAGTGGACCAAGTGCAAACTTTTTACCCATCGCCAATGTCACTGGCAACGGCAATGTATCACTCAGATCGTAACCCGCTTAAACAGCTAAGCTATAAGTCCAAAAAAATATTTACGTCAAAAGACGGCGATCAGCGTAAAACGCAAAAAGCGTTTTTGCGTTACCATGACCCCGAGAACTGGCCCCAATTACGAAAGGCTTTACGTGCGATGGGGCGCAGCGAGTTAATTGGTGACTCTCCCCAACATTTAGTCCCTAGTGAAGAGAGAGAGTTGCGTTTACGCAGTAGTGCCAAGCGCGGCGCAAGCACGGCAAAATCTGCCCGCGGTGATAAGCGCCAGCAGCAGTTGCCGCAGGCTAAAAAAAACGCGAGTGGCAAGCAGACTTCAAGCCGCAGTAAACCTTCGAGCGTGGAGAAGGCCTTTCGCAGTCGCAAGCCTCGTAGCCCATAGACATTGACATAAACAGCAAGTGAGCTTTATGTTAATTCGGTAGTTTTCTTGGTTGGCTGTATAAGCCGCCCTCAAAGGGAGAGGCTGGTAGGCCCTCGAGGTTATATAGGTTTGCTGTTGTGGGGTTGTTTGCCCATGCGTAACGCACTTTTACGGGTTTTTTAACGTGAGGGCTCAACACTTCTACGGTGTTTTTTCGTATTTTTGCAGAGGCCCAATAGTATTTGCCATCGTCTCCCGCTAGGGCAAAGCCTTGGAGTTTTTCTCCGCGCGCTACCAACCCTGAACCGGTATGGTCAAAGGTGATCACCAAAGCATTGTTCTTTGCCGATACAGATTTCAATTGTGGGCCAGAATAGACCACATCTTTTTTCCCATAGGCTAGGGCTTGAGCTGCCAAGGCAAGGCGTTCACCCACGGGTTTTTTATTGAGCGGATGAATATCGTTCCATTCGCCGACGTCAATAGTTACCACCATAGCAGTATTGTTCAATGCGAGGGCTTGCATCTGTGCGTTGCGTGTTTCGGCCAATAGGCTCTCGCTGGGCTCGCTTTCAGCTTTCATAAAATTGGGCAGTTGCACGAATAGAAATGGAAAATCTCCTTGTCTCCACTCTTCTCTCCAGTGCTGAATGAGCTGAGGAAACATCCGCGCGTATTCGTTTGGGCGCCCGCTGTTGGATTCTCCTTGATACCAAATTACGCCCTTGATGTTTAACTCTAGCAATGGCGCCAGCATTGCGTTATAACAGCCGAGGGGTTGATTGTAGGGTGTATAGTGAGGTGTTTTGAAGGGTTCTATTTTTGTGCCTATACGGTAATGCCATTCACCACTAAGCGGAATGTTAAGCTCGCCCACTTGGAGGTAGTAAGGTTTATCTGTTACCCACTCACCGGCATTATTATTGATCTGCAGGCGAACAGTAATCGTGTTGTCTCCCGCACGTAAAATAGTGTTTGCCACGGAATAACGTCGTGGTGGATAGAGGTAATAGGTTTTTCCTACCTCGGTGCCGTTGACGTAGACGGTATCGGCATCAACCATCGTTCCCAATCGCAATTTGGCTGCTTTACCTATAGCCGTGTCTGGGAGGGTGATGGTTTTTTGCAGCCACACGATGCCGCTCATGGGGGCAACGCCTTGATCGGCCAGGTTCGCAGGCAGCTGTATGGCTTTCCAATGACTGTCAGAAGCCTTTTGCTGGTACCACTTTGGTGAGGCGAGTAGCCCTGCGTCTTGACTGGAGAGTTGTGCGTACCAGTCGTCGCTGTAGCGTTTGTCGGCGTCTTTAAGTTTTTGTAGATAGGCGATATCTTGAAAACGTTTGGCGGTATTGTAAAGTTCTGGATAGGGCTTTAACTGTTCTTCTGCTAACCAGCATTCTGCGGGCGAACCACCAAAATTCGTACTGAGAATACCGATGGGAATTTGTTCATCTCGCACCAATTTTCGACCAAAAAAATGCGCAACAGCTGAGTGGGGCAGCACACTTTTGGGCGTGCTTGGCTCCCATTTTCCTGCGCTGAAATCGCGTTGTGGAGCACTAAACTCTAAAACCCTTGGCACCGTAAATTGGCGCAACAGTGGGATATTGGCACTGGCAATATCGGCCTCGAATAATTCTGAAACCCTATCCATAGTCGTTTGCATATTCGATTGCCCTGCAGCAACCCAAACGTCGCCAAAATAGAGGTCTTGGAGGCTAATGCGGTTGCTGCCACTAATATCGATTCGGTGGGGGCCTCCTGCAGGGTGAGCGCCAAGCGGAATTGACCATTGACCGTTGTGCGCTTCGGCGTTGCCGATGAGTTTGCCGTTGAGTGTTACAGATATGACTTCCCCTTCATTGGCCCACCCCCAAATACGCGTAGTGCTGTTCCGTTGTATCACTGCTCCATCGCTCCAAAATTTGGGCAGGCTGATATCGGCGTTGACAGGTGTTGAAAGAAGGTGCAAGCAGGCAGATACAAGTGTAAGCATTAGGCGGTGAGGCAGCGGCACGTTTAATTTCCTTATCAGCGAAACACAAAATGGCCCAAGAAGACGTCATTGGGCCGCGTACGGAGCGTAGACATTCAGTATTTACGGTGCCGATAGCGCATCATAAACGCCGTAAAAGGCCGGCTTTGGTTCATAGGGGCCATTCGCCGGTCCGGTAAACAATAGCGGCCAGCCTGGGTCGTTGTCGGTGGCTAACCAGCTGTCGCCATCCCAAAGCCCCCAAATTGTTAGGCCGCCGCGCTGTGCTGCAGGGACCTCGGCTAAGTAAGCTTCTACTACGGCAAAGTATCGTTGGCGTTGACGTGTAGCCGCCTCTTCTGTGAGGCTGGTATACACTGTTGCGTTGGCGTTGTATGGGTTGTTAATGGGAATATCCAGTTCGGTGATTTTGACTTTTAACCCGCGATCGACCACGGCTTTAAAGGCACTCCGTATACTCTCTATGGAAGGGTAGTCGATTTGAATATGCATTTGAAAGCCAATGCCATCAATGGGAATGGCGCGGTCCTGAAAATCATCTACCATGGCTAATACATGGTTTAACTTGGTGGTTTCGCTTACCAAGTTAAAATCGTTGTAGTAGAGCTCGACGTCTGCGTCGGCAGCGCGAGCGGCACTGAAGGCGTTCTCAATGTAGTCGGCCCCAAGTTTTTGATAAAAAATGGAATTGCGGTACCCTATAACGGTATTTTCAAAGGCCTCATTGACAACATCCCAGCTAACAACTTTACCAGCGAAATGCCCAACAATTTCACTCACATGGGTGTTGAGCATAGTCTCCCAGTTGCCGGTATAGCTGGACATCCAATTAGGAACTTGGTAATCCGAATGCCATATAAGCGTATGGGCATGAACACTGAGGCCGTTGGTGTTCCCCCAGTTAATCATTGTGTCTGCTTCACCGTAGGCATAGGTGTTTTCGGCAGGGTGAAGATAGCTCATCTTCATAATGTTTCCAGCGGTAAGCTGGCTAAAATGCTGGGTGATGGTTGTTTGCTTTTCCTCTAAATCAAGGAAGCTACGGCTTTCGTTACCGGCGGAAACTGCTATCCCAATGGGAAAGTCGGCAAGCTCGTACAAGCCTACAACGCTTCCACCTGTGCTGCTACTAGACGAACTGCTACTAGACGAAGAGCTACTAGACGAAGAGCTACTAGACGAGCTTGATTGGGGGGCATTACTACCGCCAGAGCCACCGCAGGCAATGAGGGTGGTGCAGATGATAAGCGTGAGGGCAAGCTTAGTTGGCAGAGTGTGAGCTGAGATAGTCAACATGAAAATTTCCTGTCCTGCGAATGGTTAGCGGGCACATCATGGGTTAAACACTCGGGTGTTTTCAACGCGGTGCTTACCGGATTAGTAGCAATGAGCTTTGAGCTCTGAACGTGACGCAGTTTCTATACTGCGTAGCGCCATAGTGTACACGGTTGCGGAAGATTTTTAACCGCCTCAAGTCGAAGGGGCAATGATGTGTGGGTGTTTTGCGAACCACCTTGGTGATATGCGTGACTGGATGCCGCTACTGCAGGCATAGCTTGTTAAAATCACTTCAGCTCATGGGGTGGCGCTTGCTTAGACTTTGCCAGACGTATCTGTATCTGGCGTTTATGGGATGTGCGGGGGTAATGCCGAGCTGGTCTCAGCCGGTGGCGAGTAAATCTGTGAGCTTCAATGCAAGGGTAGATCTTGCTCAAAAGCCCCGTTATCGATGCCCTTGGTAGAATCGGCAAACCTGTTTCTTGCTAAGCCTAAGCTCGTGCACATTAGTCGTAGAAACTTCTATAATGCGGTAATTCTGCTTTGATATGTGTAGTACAAATTCAACCTTAAGGATTGCTTTATGAAATTAACCGTGTTGATGGCTCTAATGACCCTGACATTTTCGGCTGTCGCCTTGGATGAATCTCCCACTGTGGAAGATGCCGAGCTAAGTGACGCAGAGTTGAGAGATAAAAAAGTACGAGATGCCTTGATTGGCACGCGTAAAGATCAGAATTTTTCACTCTATAAACTTAACTATGCCATTCTAAACGATGAAAATTTAATGCTGCAGTACAGCTTTAAATATCGCATTATCGACGAGTTGTATTTGGCCTATACCAATCTCATTCAATGGGATATCTACCACGAGGAATTACCCGCTGAAGACAACAATTTTATGCCTGAGGCGTTTTACCGCTTTATGCTCAATAAGCGTTGGGCAACCTCCATCGATGCGGGCTGGTTTCATCGCTCCAACGGCAAGGCCGGGCCTACCTCGCGCTCTTGGGATCGCTGGCAGGTGCGTATGAACTCCGAATTTAATTGGCGACATATGAATGTGTTGTGGGGAACCACATTTTACTCTGACATTCAAAAGAGCAAAAATAACTCTGATATTAACGACTACTCTGGCCCCTGGGATACCAGTGTCGTGGTGCGAAATATTTTAGGTGATAGCCGACGTCAGTTGGACCTTAGTTTTAAATTGGTGTCGGGCTATGAAGGCTATGAGTTTGACACCGGACAAAAAGTAGTGGGTATTCACTACCGTATGCCATACGCCGCGTTCAGGCCAACAATCTTTGCTCAGTATTTTAATGGTTACGGTGAGGTGATCAAACACTATAACGTGCAGAGCGAGTCTTTTCGTTTGGGCCTTTCTTTCCATTACTAAGGTAAATAACGCTAACTACAATCGAATAAGCACGCTATGACTCAGCCACAAGGCACAAAGTTTGGCATATCATCAAACCGTAACAGCGCAGCGCTGAACTGTATTTGTGGTGAGCTCGCTGGAAGGTTTATTGCAGCGTTGCTACTGTGCGGTATGTTTGTGGTATTTGTGCAAAAAAGCCATAGTGGCGTAAGTGATATTTCTGTCGCCGACGCTCGTCAATCGGCTATAGCTTTTGTCACAATCGCCGCTACGCCGGGGCTTGATGGAGCGTTAATGAACGTTGCGCTAGAGGACCGGAAGTCGGAGTTGTGGCGCTCAAGCCTAGGTTTTACAGCAGACTATACACTGCGTAACACTATTGCTGATGGCTATTGGGGAGCCGCTATTGTGGGGGGCGAGGTAGACGAAACTTTTTGGTTTGATGAAGATGGTCAATCAGTTGCTCTAAATGTTTCTAGAAAAGTCGTGGCGCTGCGTGGCTCTTGGGGGCTTAGTATTCCCGTAAACGCAAACCTTAGAGTTCGTCCATATTTAAGCGCCTTTGTGTCTGATTTGGCAACCCAATCGCTGTTGGACGGTTATTTGGGTACGCTGCCAGAACAACGCGGGGAGCACGACTGGCATGTTTCATCGAAGGTGATGTCATTGACCACTACGGGTAGCGTTGAAGTAGATTATTCTCGGTGGTATGGCTTGTATCGGTTGTCTGCTCTTGGACAGTATCACCTGAGTTATACTGATACATATAGCCCCAATAGACCTATACTTGACACTTGGTCTTGGGATCAGTTGGTTCAGGTCAAAACGGAATTAAGCCGGCGAACGGGTTGGCAGTTTGATGCTCGAGATGTGTATTGGCAGGTTTTCTTAAACTATACCGATTTTCTTGACCAGCCCAAAACCGCCCTAGGTTTTACTTATCATTATCACTTGGGTGCCGGTGTGGAGTGGGAGTTAAATGTTAAACCGCTAAATTGGTTTGGTTTTCGGTCCCTAGGTGTTAAAGCCGGTTATCTTTTTGGCGATGATGTGAGCGGGTATAATTTGGGTTTTACTGCGCGATGAGCTATTGCAAGCTTGGCTTTTTGATCCTCTGTATCTTCATGCCCGCTTGCGTGCAAGTGCCGGTACCGACGGAGCTGGGCTGGAGCACACTAACGTCGCCTTATGCTATTGTAGCCGTTGATGGGGTGTCGCAGTCGGGGGTGTTTGAATTGTCTTTAAAGCCCGGTGAGCATCGTATAATTGTGCTATATCCCACCTTGCAAAAGAACTATCGGTGTGAATTTTTTTGGGCAGTACAGCCTTCCTATCACTACGAAATTGTTGCCCATAGCGACGTTCATCCGCTTACTTTATATCGGTGGCAGAAACGGAATGTATTTTGGGCGCTTAGAACAGAAGCCTTGCATCCTCTTGTTTGTAACGAATAACGCGCTGAATAGTTTCATGTGACAGATTCTTCAACCAGATTTTTGCTTAATGATGTATGTCTAGCGCCAATGTGGAAGTTGTGGCGAGTCTTTACGAGGTGAGTGCTTAAAGAACGTGGAGATTTTTTTATAGACCTAAGAAGTTACACAGTACTGGTTGCCATAGTATCAACCGAAAGGAGGCGGTAAGGGAGAGTGAAAATCACTGGGGTATTGTTAGGGCTTAATGTCATTCTTTTGCTGGGGCTAACCTCAATTTCCGAAATAAACTAAAACGATATCCTTATGCTTAAACTAATTCGAATACTAACGCTTACGATAATGGTTTTTCCGGCTACGCTAGTTGCGGGAGACAATATTATTGAAGAGCCGGTAAAAAAAGATTCACCGTGGCTATTAACTCCCACTTTGAGCAGTGACCCTAAAATGGGTAGCTCCTTGGGAGCGATGGTCGGTTATTTGAAAAAATTTGATGAAAAGTCGCCTACTTCCATATTTGGTGCTATGGGTAGCTATAGTGACACAGATTCTACAATGTATGGCCTGTTTGCTCGAACCTATTTTGGTGCAGATTCTCACAGAATAATGGCGGGGCTGATACGCGGTAAAATCGAAAATGATTATGAAGATTTTTTAGGTGCAGGTATTGACGCACGCACTACCGACGATATAGGTATTAGTTTTATACGCTATTTAAAGCGTGTACATACTGACTGGTTTGTGGGAGCACAGCTTATTGCAATGGATTACGAAATTAGTGCGCGTGATCAGTTTACCCAAGATCTACTTGAAAGTATTGGCTTAACCGGTTTCTATAGCAATGGCTTGGGTGTGGTCGTAGAAAGGGATTCTCGTGATAGTCAAAATTCACCGCAATCGGGCTCCCATTTCACGTTTAACAATACGGCGTTCCGAGAGGTTCTGGGCGGGGATGAAAGTTTTGATAGCTATGCGGCCAACTATTCGTCTTTTTGGGGGCACGGATCTGGTCATGTGGTGGCTTCACGTATTACGGGTCGTTGGACCCAAGACGCCCCTGTTAGTGGTTACAGTTCTGTTGAGCTGCGAGGTTACACTCGGGGTGAGTATTTGGCTCCACACTCTTCAACTATTGAGGTGGAAGAGCGTTATGCTCTCAATGAAAAGTGGGGTGCAACGGCTTTTTTGGGGGCGGCTTGCTTGTATGGCAATGATGCAAGTTGTGCTGATCAGGACAGTTGGTTTCCCGCTGCCGGCGCCGGTCTCACATATATGATAAAGGCGCAGGAGCGTATGGTAGTTCGTGCCGAAATTGCAATTGGGAAAAGTGACAATAACGGGTTCTATATTCAATTTGGCAATGCGTTCTAGGTTAGCAAGTGGCTATATCACACCGTAGCAGACTTGAGTTGGGAGTGTAAATTGGTGAGAAGTGGTTTAGATAAAATAAAAATCCTACTTGGGCTATCTATTGCGCTGTGGGGCAGCGCCGCAAGCGCTCAAAAGACATCTCTTTTTGACCCACTGGATGGCCAGTTGGATATGTCGCAATATTTGTCTGAAAACGCCTACGGTTTTTTGCCAGTGCCTATTATTATCACTGACCCAGCGGTAGGGGGAGGTTTGGGGGCGGTGGGCTTGTTTTTTCACGAAAAGGACGACTCACGAGAACAGCGTTTAAAAGCTATGCGGAGTGCAGAGCAAAATGCTAGTAGATATTTGTTGCCGCCCAGTGTTTCTGCGCTAGCGGTGGCTGTTACCGGAAATAATTCTTGGTTCGCTGGTGGTGGCCACATGGGTTTTTTTAAGGAGGGAGATATTCGCTATACCGTTGGTGGTGGCTACGGAGACGTAAACTTGGACTTTTATGGGGTCGGAGATGTGGAGTTGAATCGACCTCTAGAAATAAAAACAAACGCTGGCGCCATTATCCAAAGAATAAAGTTTCGTGTGCCTGAGTCCTCATGGTTTTTAGGCTTCACTCAAAATTATATCCGCGCAGAAATATCCCCAAATTCACTGGGTGCTCTTGACGAAATACTACCACCTGAATGGAGTGATTCTCTTAAGCAAATACTGACCACCAATATAACCACCTCTGGTCTGGGGGTGGTGGCTGAGTACGATTCGCGCGATACTATTTTTACTCCCACTAAAGGCTATCAGTATCAGCTTGAAAGCATGTGGTTTACTGAGGCTGTCGGCAGTGATACGGAGTACCAACTCAATAAGCTGCAAGGTTTGCATTATTGGCCTCTAACAGAACAGTGGCGTATGGGGTTAAAGCTGGCCGCAGAGCAGGCGGATAGCGATGGCTTATTGCCACCTTACGCGACGCCATCGATTAAGTTGAGGGGAATCCCTGCGATGCGCTATCAAGGCTTGGTAGTTGGTATGGCGGAAGCGGAGGTTGTTTGGGCGGCCAATAGGCGTTGGCGCGGTGTGGCTTTTGCCGGTTTGGGGCGCGCAAGTAATCGTGTAAGCGAGTTCTCTGTTTCTGAAAATCGCAATACATACGGCTTAGGTTTTCGCTACCAAATTGCTCGTCGCTACGGCTTTGATATGGGGATGGATGTGGCTAAAGGCCCTGAAGGTTATGTGTGGTATATAACTGCAGGTTCCGCATGGGCGGGACTATAGAGCGGCGTCATTAGTACATAGCGGTCTAGTCTTCACTTTCGATAGTGGCATTTTTTGATCCATAATAAAGGTTTCGCGATCCACAATGCAGTGGTACTAATTTCCTGCCTATAGTTTTCTTACCCTTTGAGGGTTTGTCCTGCGTAGGTTCTTCGAAGAGGTCTGTAGCGCGCGCCAGTCGACAGAAATGCTATTTTTCTAACGGTAGGGTGCTTTTGTGCTGATAGCAGCTCTTACTTACCCGTTAAATTTCCTGCGTCTGCTAATATTAGCTCATTGAGTCAGCACTGAACTGTAGCCAGCTTTTACAAATGGCTGTATGTTTTGCCACGGTTTTTCAGGGTGTAGCAGTATTGATCAAGGCTAATGCCTAAAAACTCGAATTTTCCAACATTGGGTTTGTGCCGCGCGCGATAAAGATCTTAGCCGTTGTTG
>Ga0065722_104325_pt1 | contig 33890 bp, 26 predicted proteins | sample BansetMetagenome_FD_59109 | JGI IMG/M metagenome (GOLD analysis project Ga0065722, IMG submission 59109) | Bankia setacea gill microbial communities from Puget Sound, Washington, USA - Caecum Enriched | ecosystem: Host-associated > Mollusca > Digestive system > Ceca | place: United States... | reverse complement strand
GTGGAAGGATTCGAACCTTCGCATGACGGGATCAAAACCCGCTGCCTTACCGCTTGGCTACACCCCAGTAGAACTGTTATCGGACAAACCGAAGATTAGGGGAGGCATTGATGCAGTGGCGAATGATTTACGCCCTTGGCCACAAAGCCTTTCAAATGCTCGGGTCGTTTGGCAAAAACATTCTGCGCTTGCTGTTTAGAGCCGAAGCCTGCAAATACACATGCTCCCGTTCCGGTTAGCTGCGCTGAGCCATAAAGACTGAGCCAATCAACCGCATCTCTCACCTGCGGGAACAGTCGTTCAACCAGTGGCTGACAGTCGTTTTTCCCGCCCTTCTCGAGGAAGGCGGCTACTGTAATGGCGAGCGTATCTCTTGTCAAATCTTTATGTGAAAAAATTGCAGCGGTACTCACGTGACAGCTAGGCGCAATAATTACGTACCACTGATTTGATATTTCAATTGGGCACAATTGATCGCCAATTCCAGATGCCCAAGCGGATTTACCTCGGACGAAAACGGGGACGTCTGCACCCAGTTGTCGACCCAGCTGTGCGAGTTCGTCGTCTGAGAGGCCGCATTGCCAGAGCGCATTCAGGCCGACGAGTGCTGTCGCCGCATTGCTACTGCCGCCGCCAATACCGCCGCCCATGGGAAGTTGTTTGTGCAAGTAGAGGTTGGCTCCAAGCGTTGTTCCGGAGGTTTGCTGTAATAGCTTCGCGGCTTTTACGACTAGGTTGTCATCATGTGGAACACCGGGAATCTCTGGTGCAAGGTTAATCTCCCCGCTGGTATTAGTGTCCAGTTCGAGCCTATCTCCCACGTCTAGTAGCTGAAAGACTGTTTGAAGCTCGTGGTAGCCATCGGCACGTCGGCCAGTGATATGAAGGAATAGGTTGAGTTTCGCCGGGCACGGCAGGGATATAGCTGGCAAGGGTTTAAAGCTCCCACTTTTTTAGTAATAGCGTGAGGGTGATATTGTCGCGAGAGGCTACCATTTTTGCTGGTAGCGTTAAATGATCTAGTGCTTGGTAGCGCTTGTATTCGATTGTCCAGCCTTCCTGTTGTAGCGATGTTAGCTGATGCTTTTCGTTTTCGTGCTTCGCGTCTATTGCGGCGTTGGGTGAGGGGAGGCCGCGAACCCACCATTTCATTGCGCTCACAGGGAAGGCCCAACCTAAATTCATGGTAAGTAATTCTTCTGCACTGGAGGCCGATTGTTCAGTACCATCCGCAAAGAGTCGAATTTTACCGCGTTGTTTTTCGAGTTTTGCGTTTCCTTGGCCCAATGGCCCGCGAATACGGATTCTGTAATCGTCGCCCCAGTTATACCAGTCAAAGTGTGCGCTGTGAGCGGTTTTGCCGTAACGGATGGCGAGTTTGCCTTCGACTTGCCAGTTCTCCATTTCGAGGGTGGTAAGAGGAGTCGTACGTGCGGTTGTTGCGGGTGTTAGGGTGCACCCGCTCAATACGGTGGTGAGTGTGAGGCAGAGTGCCAGTAGGAAGCGCCGCATTGTCGTCGTTAATCCAGTTGGACTTTAAGTCTGTGTAGGGTTTCGTGGATAACACTGCTTTGAGGGTTAAGTTTAAGCCCTTGTCGCCACACCTTTTTCGCTTCTTGTTCGCCGCCAGTAATCCAGAGGACTTCACCCAGATGAGCGGCAATTTCGTGATCGGGCATGGCGCTCATGGCTTCTCTGAGACGGGTCAAAGCAATTTGGTGGTTGCCTCGTCGGTATTCGATCCAGCCGAGGCTATCAATGACGGCCGGGTCTGTTGGGTTCAGCGTAAAAGCCTTTTGAATGTAGATGTAGGCTTCGTCTAGCCGATCGGTTCGGTCCGCTAAGGTGTAGCCGAGTGCATTTAGGGCGGCCGTATTGTTGGGCTTGAGCGTAAGAATAAGCTTTAGATCTTGCTCGGCCGCTGCAATGTAATCAATACGGGTGTAGAGCATTGCGCGGGAATAAAGAAGGCGAGTGCTTTCTGGGAACTCCAGCAAGCCATCGCTCAGTACCAGCTCTGCCGCGCTCATTTGCCCAGCGGTCGACATAATCTCTGACTCAAGAACAAACAAGCCTTCTTTGTAATTTCCTTCGGTTTGTACACGCTGCTCGCGAATCAGTTTAAGCGCCTCTATTTCGCGGTTGCTATTGGTGAGTATGGCGGTAGCTCGTGACATGGCGTTGAGGTAGTTTTGGCCGGGTTCCACTTGCTGCAGGTGTGTCAGTGCTTGTGCGGTATCGTCTGTATTTTCGTAAAGGTCGCCCAAGTGGTAGTGTGCGGACGATTCGTAATAGCCGCTATCGAGTAGCGATTGGAAATGCGCTTTTGAGCTGGCGAGGCGTCCGCTCTCCTTTTCTACGATAGCGAGGGAGAATAATATTTCGGGATCGTTGGGTGCTTGTAACAGCAGCGTTTCAAACTGGCGGCGGCTTTCGTTTAAATCGGTTGCCGAAATTATACGCGCATAGCGAGCACGCAGTGTGAAGTTATCTGGGTTGTTGGCAACGAGGGTAGACAGTTTTTTTAGGGCTAGATCTTGTCGGCCCATTTGCTGAAGAATGCGTGTTTCTTGAAACGCCGCGCGCAAGTTGTTGCTGTCGGCGGCTAAGACTTTTTCAATCGCTTTTAGCGCGAGCCTGTTTTGCTGGTCGTGTTGGAGCAAAACGCTGTAGCCGAGTAAGAGTTGTTGATTCTTGGGGTATTCCTGCAAAAGTTGGCGATAATCATTGATGAGGGGGCGAACAGAGGCGACATCTACCTCTGTAGCACGTACAGCGATGGCATCGAATGCTGTAGGCGCGCCGTTGCGAAGAAGGTCTGTGGCGTGCGCCATGGCTGTCTTTAATTGTTTGGCCTCTATAAGCTCAGCTGTTGCGATAAGCTTGGCTTCATTGTTGTGAGGCTCTAAGTCTACCCATAGTTCTGCCATCTCAAGTGCTGGCTGATGCGCTTTGAGTATGCGCGCAATTTGTGTCGCGCGAGCCGTAACATCGGGGTCGCGAGTTGCGATGGATTGCTGAACATAGTTGCTTAGCGCTATATCGTAACGTTTGCGGTCTATCGCCATTTCTGCGACTAAAAGTGCATAGAGAGTATCGCTAGAAAGAGTGCGGTCAGGAACTTTGGTGGGGGATTCAGTGGGCGAGGTTATCGCGTTGGGATCGGTTTTTTGTGGCTTAGAAGAGGCGCAGCCTTGTAATAAGACGGCGCCCAGTAGCGCGCTGCCCACCAATTTTAAAGGTGTGGCTAAAAGGTGTTGTCCAATGAGTGTCGACAGCTTAATCATGGGGTGCGGTAGCTCTTCTATGTTATCGGTGTACGGGTAAACCACGGCCTCTGTGGAGGGGCGAAGCCGTCGAGGGTAAGCGGGGCAGGGGAACTAGGGTTTGATAATACAGTATGGCCATGCAAAGCCGTGACTCAATTAAAGTATCAAAAGATCGCCTCGAACCCGATTCTTACATTACTTAACGCGCTACCGGTTAGCTTGCTTGCGCGAGCGAATCGAGATTGCTTAGTATTGACCTCCGCGACGTGTCTTGGGTTCCCGCCAACTTTAAGCCCATAAATAGGGCGTGTTAGCTCAGTATAACAAGCCGCAAGGCAGATGACCGCTTAGATAACCACTATGTACGTGTGTTTTTATGTTCTCAGACCTTGCCTAAACCGGCGGCAACACAGAAAATGGGCGGCTTTTCCCCGACTCCGTAATTGATAGGCTCTATGACGCTATTTGCTTTAGGCATTAATCACAATACCGCCAGCCTTGATGTGCGTGAGAAAGTCGCGTTTTCTCCGGCTGAATTAGAGCGTGCGTTGCGTAATGCTGGCACTCAGGCGTTTATCAGTGAAGTGGCGATTCTATCAACCTGTAATCGCACTGAGATCTACGGCCAGGCCGAGCTGGATGGCAAACAGCTGTTGGCATGGCTGGCCGATCAAAAAAAGGCGAACGCGGCGGAACTGGAAGGTTGTCATTACTTGTATCAAGGTAGTGATGCGGCTCGTCATATGATGACGGTAGCCAGCGGGTTGGACTCACTTGTGCTGGGCGAACCCCAAATTTTAGGGCAGATGAAATCGTCGTACGCGGTGGCGCGTGAGGCGGGAGCACTAGGCAGTGGTTTGCACGATGCTTTTCAGCGCGTTTTCGCTGTGGCGAAAAGAGTGCGCTCAGAAACTGCGATTGGCGAAAACCCTGTATCAGTTGCTTATGCAGCCGTTTCGTTGGCACAACAGATATTCTCTGATTTGAAACAGGATACCGCACTGTTAATTGGTGCGGGCGAGACCATTGAATTGGTGGCACGACACCTTAAAAATCAAGGAATTAAGCAGTTGGTTGTCGCCAACCGTACATTGGAGAATGCCCGCCATTTGGCTGAAGAGTTAGATGCTCAAGCCATATTGTTGGCCGATATTCCGGCATACCTGCCGGCTGCAGACATCGTGATATCATCCACGGCCAGTCAGCTGCCATTACTGGGTAAGGGTGCAGTGGAGGCCGCGCTTAAAATACGCAAACACAAACCCATGTTTATGGTGGATATTGCCGTACCGCGTGATATTGAGTCTCAAGTGGGTGATTTGGCCGATGTTTATTTATATACGGTTGATGACCTAAAAGATGTGATTGACGAGAACATGAAGTCGCGAGAGCAGGCGGCCGAGATTGCACGCGAAATCATTGAACAGGGTGTTGATCAGTTTAAACATGATCAGCGAGCTCTGTCAGCGGTCGAGGTAATTAAAGGGTTCCGCCAGCAAATGGACGGATTGCGCGAGCAAGAATTGCAAAAGAGCTTAAAAGCGTTGGAGGCGGGAAGTGATCCGTCGCAAGTGTTGAGTGGCTTAGCGCGCAATCTCACGAATAAATTTTTGCACCAGCCAACGTCTGAATTAAAGCGCGCAAGTGTCGATGGCAAGACGCAACTATTACAGGATTTTAAAATTTTATTTGGTTTGTCGGACGACGACTAAACACCATAGCGCACTCCTCTTGAGCGGCGCCTTCACTAAAGATAGAAGTGATCAATGAAAGATTCGATTAAAGAAAAGCTGGATAATTTGGTAGAGCGTTACGATGAAGTGGGCGCATTATTGGGCGATCCCGGTATTATTGGCGATCAAAATAAATTTCGTGATCTAGGCCGAGAATATGCTGAGCTTGAGCCGGTAGTAAAATGTTTTCAGGAATACAGCAGTGTATCTGACAATATTACCGAAGCGCGTAGCTTAATGGATGATAGCGACCCCGATATGCGTGAAATGGGGGTGGAAGAGTTTAAAGCCAACGAAGCGCTACTTGAACCGCTAGAATTACAGTTGCAGAAATTGTTGTTGCCTAAAGATCCGAATGATACCAAAAACGTATTCCTCGAAGTGCGCGCTGGTACAGGTGGAGATGAGGCCGCAATTTTTTCGGGAGATTTATTTCGCATGTATTCTCGTTACGCCGAAAACCGTGGCTGGCGAGTAGAGGTTATCAGTGAGAGTTTGGGCGATCACGGCGGATATAAAGAAATTATTTCCCGTGTTGTTGGTCAAGGTGTGTATTCTCAAATGAAATTTGAGTCGGGCGCTCACCGCGTACAGCGTGTGCCCGAAACCGAATCTCAGGGGCGCATTCATACGTCGGCGTGCACAGTTGCTATTATGCCGGAGGCTGATGAAGCCGAAGATGTTGATATCAATAAAGGTGATTTACGCATAGATACCTTCCGTGCATCGGGAGCGGGTGGTCAGCACGTTAACAAAACGGATTCAGCCATTCGCATCACGCACGTACCTACAGGCCTTGTGGTTGAATGTCAGGATGAACGTTCACAGCATAAAAACAAAGCAAAGGCGATGTCGTTATTAGCGGCACGCTTAAATAATGCTGAATCCGAAAAAGCCGCGGCAGAACAGGCCAGTGAGCGTAAAAGCTTAGTCGGAAGTGGCGATAGGTCCGAGCGTATTCGTACCTATAATTATCCTCAAGGACGTGTAACGGATCACCGTATCAATTTAACCTTGTATAAACTTGACGAGATTATGCAGGGCGGTTTAGACGATGTTGTGCAGCCTCTCGTGAATGAACATCAAGCTGACCAATTAGCCGCTCTGGCGAATTAATGAGTGAGCGCTCTGTTGCGGTTACGTTAAAACGTGCCGCTGAGTTGCAAACGGTCAGCGATAGCGCTCGGCTGGATACTGAATTATTACTCAGTCATGTTTTAGATAAGAATCGCACATGGCTTTTTACTTGGCCTGAAAAGCAGTTGTCTGAAAGCCAAATGCAAGCCTTCGATAGACTGTTTCGGCGTCGATTGAACGGCGAGCCTATCGCCCATATTCTGGGTGAAAAAGAATTTTGGTCCCTTCCTTTTTATGTAGATGCATCCACTCTTATTCCTCGCCCCGATACCGAGCGGTTAGTTGAATGTACGCTAGAGCGGGCAGGGGGAAACTCAGCGCTATTAGATTTAGGTACCGGCACTGGCGCAATTGCGCTAGCGTTGGCCAGTGAAATGCCCTGTGCAACAATAATCGCTGTCGATAAATCCGAGAAGGCTGTGGCATTGGCTACCCGCAACCGGGATCGTTTGCAATTGTCGAATGTAACGTTGCGCGTGAGCGATTGGTTTGAAGCACTGAAAGGCGAACGGTTTGATTTTATTGTGAGTAATCCACCCTATATCGATGCAAACGATCCACACTTGAACGAGGGTGATGTTGCCTTCGAGCCGGCTAGCGCGTTGGTGGCTCAAGATCAGGGTATAGCGGACATTCACACGATTATTGCCGAAGCACCGTTGTATTTGGGCGATAACGGTTTGTTGTTGTTGGAGCATGGCTGGCAGCAGGCGGCTTTAGTGCGAGACTTGTTCAAACGGTACGGTTTTCGTGAGGTGCAAACCTTTAATGATATTGGGGGTAATGAGCGTGTGACTCTTGCCAAAAAACCTCTTGATGCATGTGCTTCCAATAGGAGCGAATGAAAAAAATGAATGATCAGCAGTTGCTCCGTTACAGCCGCCATATTTTATTAGCCTCTGTAGGCGTGGAAGGGCAAGAGCGCTTTATAGAGAGCCGTGTGCTTATTGTTGGCTTGGGAGGGTTAGGCTCGCCCGTTGCACTTTATTTAGCGGCATCAGGTATTGGTGAGTTGGTGATAGTGGATGATGACAGCGTTGAAGAAACCAACTTGCAGCGACAAATTATTCATACGGAAAAATCCCTTGGTAAAACAAAAGTCACTTCAGCGCAAGGCGCATTAGAAGAATTGAATTCAACTGTAGAGTTGTTTGTTTTTGATAAGCGATTATCAGGGCAGGAGCTGTTGCAGCAAGTGGAGCAAGCAACTGTAGTGGTGGATTGTTCCGATAATTTCACCACCCGAAAACAATTGAACCACGCTTGTTATACCTTAAATACACCCTTGGTTTCAGGTGCGGCTATTCGTTTAGAAGGGCAGTTAACAGTTTTTGATTTTCGCAATGAGCAAAGCCCGTGTTATGAATGCTTATACCAACTTACGGGTGATGAAGATTTAAGTTGCGCAAACAATGGCGTGCTCTCGCCCGTAGTGGGTGTTGTGGGAGCATCGCAGGCTTTAGAGGCGCTAAAGTTAATTGGCGGTTTTGGTAAACCAATGGTAGGGCAGCTAGGTTTATTTGATGGCGGCGCAAATGTTTGGCGTTATTTAACGATTAACAAAGATCCTGCATGTGGGTGTTGTGGCAAAGCAGGGAGTGTTTGACGAGAGGCTTCTCGTGATGTTTATCCTATGTTTACGAACGTCCAGCGCGTATTTCTTGTAGATAAAAAGGGATCATTTTTTCTAAATACAGATTGTCTTCTTTTTTTGCGGTTCTATCGATCGATAGAACACTCGCATCACCAACCAATACCAGCGAGTCAGGTGCAATAATATACTCCTCAATGCTATCGATTTGGCAGCAGGTTTTGTTCAAATGCCAGCCGGTACGAAGGCTTATCTGCGTATTCGAGAGGATTATTTTTGAGCTGCCAACAAACCCCAAAAACATATGAACAGCCAAAACATCAATAACGCCTATTATGATATTGGCCACCATAGACTGCCCTTTCGTCATAAATACTAGGAGAACGGTGGCAATGGCAAACATGCTGACGATAAGTAGACCGGGCGTTAAATTGTGATAGTTAAATGGCGTACTAATGGAGGTTTTATTTTTTAGCTGTTTAACGGTTAATTGCGTGTTTGTGGGCAGAGGAATAGGCTGGAAGTGAAGGCCGTGTTTTTCCCAGTAGGCTAATAAGGGGAGGTTTAGTTCTTCGTGGCTCCGTACACTATTTTTTGAATATACTCGATTGTGAAAAGGTAGCGCCATTGTGATCGCCATTTTTTCTGCAATGGTCCTTGCGTAAACCGGGGAATCTCCCTCGTAGATAATCGAATTTTTTACGCCTAATAGGCTTATCGGAAAGTAGCTTGCAGTATTGTTTTTTGTTGTTCGTTTCGTTTTTATTCTAAGAACGATTGCTTTTGCTTTTTTATGGCTAAAACGTATTTTTTTAAAGACAAATATGAATCGTTTTTGCAGGGTTAAGGTTTTGTGTTCGTTATCGATGACGAGCGTTTTTCGATAGAGCAACCGGTATAACCCCAGCAGCGCCAGTGCTACGGCTATGTAGCGTTCTAAGAATTGAGTTTGAACACTGCCTTGGCTAATGTTTTGACTGATTAACAAAGCAACGGATAGCCAGAAAAAACCTGATAAATAGTGTTTGTAGGGTTCTACAAGAAGGTCTATTGAATGTGTCATATTTAAAATATTGATCGTTATCTTTTGTTGCCGAGTGTAAAGTCATTTTTTCGAGGTTTAAAACGAAAAAAGCCCTGCTTGTTTAGCAGGGCTTCAGATTACACTATATTTGAACTTAGTATTTGTATGTGGCTTCCAAAGCGATCGTCATGGGGCGACGGACAAAACTATAATGGGTGTTAGTGCCAAACTGGCTGTCAGAAAGAGGAGCATTACCGGTGTAGGTTACTACTTTTTCGTCGAGCAAGTTCTTGCCTAAAATACCTACGCTCCAATTATTACTTTCGAGTCCAAGGCGTAATCCCATCATGTTGTAGCCATCGATTTCACCACTCGGGTCGAGATTGACGTGAACCTGATGAGCGCCGACGTGCTGCCAATCGAGTACGCTAATAAAATCGATATTGTTGCCAAGCGAATGCACGTAGTCGAGAGAGAAGTTGAAGGTCATTTCGGGTGTGTAAACACCACGTTTTCCTGTGTAATCACACGCGTCTGCAATTGTGTCGCCGTCGCTATCGGTATTGGGGGTTTGACCGGCAAAACAGTTACCGTTCTCAAAATCTTTGTATTCAAAATCGAGGAACGAGAAGCCGTAAAACGCGGTTAAGTTGTCCACGACCAGCCAGCGACCGTCAACCTCCAAACCTTGTACAACGGTTTCTTTTGCGTTGCCCACGTTAAAGCCTACGCCACCATCAAACTGGCTGATTTGTAAATCTTCGTAGGTGGTATGGTAAAGCGCAAAGTTGAGTTCGAGACGACCGTCCGCGAGGGTGTTTTTCATCCCTAGCTCCATGGCATTCGCGGTCTCGTTGTCAAATTCGAAATATTGTAGAGGGTTCTCTTCCTCTGCTGGAGGAGCCGGTGCCGCAGGGTTGGCCGCACGGAAATCAAATAAACCGACACGGTTCGAGCGAGGGTCGAAGCCACCGGCTTTAAAGCCTGTAGTGAACGAGCCGTACATCATCATGTCGCCGCTAATATCGTACTCAACATTAATAAGCGGCGTAAATGCAGATTCGTCGCGACTACCTTTAACATCGTAGCCGGCGTGCATGAGTGGCGTTGTACCGTCAGCACCAACAAATGCGGTATTGTTCTCGACGAGAAATACACCCATATAAGTGCTGCCTATCGCAGGATCCGAAAGCACTTCGTCGGTGATAAGTGATACCGCGTTTACTTCTTTAGTGGCGTCTTTGGTTTCTTCGGTGTAACGAGCGCCGAGTGTTAGGTGCCATGCGTCAGAAATACTCCATGTCGCACGACCAAATAAAGCCCATGCTGTGGAGGACTGTTCGAAATCGCGGCGAATTCCGGTGTTGGTTAGTACGGGGTAGGTGTCGGCCAGTACATTTCCTTCGGCTAAATTAATTTGATCGTCAAAGACTTGATCATAATTTTGAATGAATGCGCCGGCTAGCCATTCGACTGTCTCGCCCATAGGCGACGCAATACGAATTTCATGGCTGGTTTGTTCGTAATCTTCATTTAGTTCTACAGGCACAATATCGGCGGGTACAAAATCACAGTCGCAAAGTTCGTTGTAGCTAAAATCCAGTAAGCCGGTAATCCACGTTACGGTGTGCTCACCGAGTGCGTAATCGGCTTTAAAGGTGAAGTTGTTGATTGTGTTATCACTGTGCTCAGCGGTATCCGCTTGGCGTATGAGATCGGTTTCACTTTCGAAACCTGGGCGGCTCAACACTCCTTGCAGAACTTCGTTGTAAGTAAGGCCGTAGGGAGAGCTGGCCAGTACTTCGTCTTGAGTAATTTCGATTGCGCGGCCGGTTGTCTCAAATGTATGTTGCTCGGCTTTAACATAGATGTCGAGGTTGTCAGAGGCTTGCCATGTCACACTTAAACGCGCGCTGTCTTCGGTACGCTCAGGCTGGTCAGCATCTAAATAACTGTTATACATATAGCCGTCGTCAGTTAAATGACGAATGGCGAGACGCGCCTGTACGTTGTCGCTTAAACCGCCGGAGAGCATGCCGTTAAGTTCGGTGGTATTGAACTCTAGCTCTTGAGAAACAGAGGCGCGTGCTTCGAAATCATGGGTCGGTAGCGCCGAGGTTAAGTTTAAGGCCCCAGCAATACTGTTTTTACCGAAGAGCGTGCTTTGTGGGCCTCGAAGTAATTCTGCGCGTTCCATATCCATCATGGGGGATCGGAATAATTGTGCTCGGCCGTAGTAAACACCGTCGAGGTACATGCCTACAGACTGTTCGAAACCTTGGCTGTTATCGGAGCCAATGCCACGCACTCGAACTTGGGTACTAAGGCCTGTTTCAGTGAAATGAATGTTAGGCATGTGGAGGGTTAAATCACCCAGGTTTTCGATGCCAGCCGATTCGAGTTTTTCGCCGCTAATCGTGGCAACCGAAAGAGGAACTTCTTGTAGGTTTTCTGCACGCTTTTGTGACGTGACAATGATCTCTTCTAACCCTTGGGCGGCAGTTAAAGCAGAAAGCTGCGCCGCGGCTATACCAATGGCAATCGCAAGGGGTTTGCGGATAAAAGTCATTTTTGTCTGTGTAAATCGGCTCATTGTTCCTCCGGTTTATTATTATCTTTTTGTGCGTGGTCGGAGTATAGGATACACCGTTACCAAAAATGTACCCCTAAGTGCGGGTTTAATTTCAATCATGACAAAAAGAATCAAGGGTTATTACAAAACGGTTCGAAATATAACAATTTAGTCCTTATCGCGCATCGTAATATTCGCGGTACCACGCGACAAAAAGGTTAATTCCGTGCTGAATGCTCGTTTCCGGCTTAAAACCGACGTCGCGCACGAGTGCGCTTACGTCTGCACAGGTCGAGGGAACGTCACCTTGCTGCATTGGCATCATGTTTTTTTCTGCTGTTTTACCTAAGGCTTGTTCGATAGCGCCGACGAAATCCATTAATTTTACGGGGCTATTGTTACCGATATTGTAGACTTTAAAGGGACAATAGCTTTCAGAAGGATTTGGTTTTTCACCGTCCCACGATTGGCTGGCTTCCGGGATTTTATCAGTGGCGCGTACAACGCCTTCTACAATGTCATCGATGTAGGTGAAGTCGCGAGCCATTTCGCCGTTGTTAAAAATATTGATAGGCTTGTCGTCGAGAATGCCTTTGGTGAAGAGCATGGGTGCCATGTCGGGGCGTCCCCATGGGCCATATACCGTAAAGAAACGCAGGCCTGTGGTGGGCAGCTTGTAAAGGTTGCTGTACGAATGGGCCATGAGTTCGTTAGATTTTTTACTAGCGGCGTACAGTGATACGGGGTGATCAACATTATGTTGTTCGGAGAATGGCTGTAATTTGTTTGCGCCATAAACGGAGCTAGACGACGCATAAACGAGATGAGGCACCTTTGTATGGCGGCATCCTTCAAGAATATTGAGGAAGCCCACAATATTAGAGTTAATGTACGCGCGGGGGTTTTCTATTGAGTAACGCACGCCGGCTTGTGCCGCGAGGTTTACTACTCTATCGAACTGGTATTGTTTGAAGAGCGCTTCAATACCGGCATCGTCCGCTAAATCTAACTTTTGAAATTCAAAGTTGGGATATTTATCGAGTAGCGCCAAGCGAGAGTGTTTGAGCTGGACATCGTAATAGTCGTTGAGATTATCGATTCCAATAACATCATCGCCGCGTTTAGCAAATGCTTCTGAAAGGGCTTGGCCAATAAATCCTGCGGCACCGGTAACCAGTATTTTCATAAGTTAATCTGTCGTTAAGTGTTGATGGTAATAAGTAGGAAGCGGATTTTAGCAACTTATAAGCGCCAAAGGTGAATTCCTTTTTCTGCAAAACCTTTCCGGTCGAGCATGCCTTTAATATCCAGTACCGTACTATCGGTATTTAGCCTAGATTCGATGTCGTCAATGGAGAGGGTTTTATAGGATTGGTGGGCAACAGTAAAGACCAATGCATCAAGCGCATGTATGTCGCAGAGGTTAACGAGTTCAATACCGTATTCACTCATGGCTTCTGCCGCGTCGGCCATAGGGTCATGCACGAGTAGCTCTACACCGTAGCTGCGAAAGGCACGTATTACATCAATAACTTTGGAGTTGCGAAGGTCTGGGCAGTTTTCTTTAAACGTCAACCCAAGTACCGCTACGCGCGCGCCCTTCACGACTTTCCCAGCATGAATAATATGCTTGATAGCTTGTTGAGCAATAAAATTGCCCATGCCGTCGTTAATCATTCTACCCGCCAAAATAACATCGGGGTGATACCCCATTTTTTCGGCTTTATGGGTAAGGTAATAAGGGTCGACACCAATACAATGGCCGCCGACTAGGCCCGGACGAAAGGGCAAAAAATTCCATTTTGTACCGGCGGCTTCTAGTACATCCAGCGTATCGATGCCGAGCCGTTCGAATATTAGCGATAGCTCATTCATGAGTGCGATATTTAAATCCCGCTGGGTGTTTTCAATAACTTTTGCAGCTTCAGCAACTTTAATTGATGCGGCTTGATAGACACCCGCGGTGACAACGCTCCCATATACGCGTGCGACAATGTCCAATATCTCCGGTGTTTGGGCAGAAACGATCTTCGTAATATTGGTAAAGGTGTGCTCTTTGTCGCCGGGGTTAATGCGTTCGGGTGAGTAGCCCACAAAAAAATCTTTGCCGCACGTCAAGCCCGATTCGTCTTCCAAAATAGGTACGCAGTCTTCTTCCGTTGCCCCTGGGTATACAGTTGATTCGTACACTACGATATCGCCAGACTTTAAAAAGGGGCCGAGCGTTTTAGAAGCCCCAATAAGAGGGCTTAAATCCGGTTGGCGAGAATCGTTAATGGGCGTTGGCACCGCCACAATGTGAAAGTCAGCCTGGGCAAGCTCGGCGGCATCGCAACTATAGTGGATGTTCGTTTTCGCAAGCTCTTCTGGGGTGATTTCTTGAGTGCGGTCAATACCACGCATTAGCTCCTCTACTCTGGAAGCGTTAATGTCAAAACCGATGGTTTTTGCATGATGGCCAAATGCGACCGCTACAGGTAGCCCAACGTAACCAAGGCCTATAATGGATATTGTTCGATTGTGCATAAGATGACACTCACTCCTAGGGGGTACCGAGGGCGTAACTGCGAGGAGTTTACTGTGTTGAGGGGGAATACAACCAATAAGCTGCAGTACGTGATTCTGAGGATTATAGCGGAGTCTTAGCGTGCTTATTTAGGCGGCTTGTACGACCGGTGCTATAAATGCGGCGTGCCATAATAGCAACTAGACTCGATGCAGAACACTGTTATTGACCAAATCGCTTGCAGTGCAACCGAGGACTGTGTACAAAGCGTACCTCTTTTACGAACTATCTGGATAAACCTCTACCCATGAATAATGATGCTAAGTCGACCGCCGAGCCCGCCGATTCTTCTGATGACAGGAGTAATGAAGGCAAAGTACGTTTTAGCGAATTAGGGCTATCCGATCCCATTAATAGAGCATTGGCCGACATGGGGTTTACACACTGTTCGCCCATTCAAGCACAGTCGTTACCGATTACATTAAGCGGTCACGATGTCTTAGGGAAGGCGCAAACGGGTACAGGGAAGACGGCGGCCTTTCTGATTGCGTTGTTTGAAGATTTACTGCGTCAACCCGCTCCAGAAGAGCGTTTTGCCGGAGAAGCGCGCGCTTTGATTATTGCACCAACGCGCGAACTCGTTATGCAAATTGCCAGCGATGCTAACGATATAGGTAAATATACGGGCCTCAATGTTCATGCGCTTGTGGGCGGCATGGATTTTGGTAAGCAATTGCAGGCCATGCAATCCCGTCATGTGGATATCGTAGTGGCAACTCCTGGGCGGCTCCTGGATTTTTGTGAGCGCAGAGAGCTGTATCTCGATCAGATTGAGCTATTAGTTATTGATGAAGCTGACCGCATGCTGGATATGGGTTTTATCCCGCAGGTGAAGCGTATCGTCCGCATGGCACCCGAAAAAACACACCGTCAAACTCTCTTGTTCTCGGCAACCTTCTCTAACGATGTTTTGCGATTGGCCGAACAATGGATGTTTGAGCGAACAACGGTTGAAATTGAACCCGATTCTGTGGCCACCGATACGGTTGAACAGATTGTGTATATGGTGGCGAGCGAAGAAAAATTACCCTTGTTGACCAATCTAATTGCACAGCCAGACGTGCAAAATTTGATGATATTTGCGAACAGACGCGATCAATGCCGTGTATTGCATGAGCGTTTGCGTAATAAAGGCTTTAAAGTGGGTTTGCTATCCGGTGATATTCCGCAGGGCAAGCGAGTAAGAACTCTGGAAGAGTTCAAAAACGGCCGTTTACAGGCGCTCGTTGCAACCGATGTAGCGGGTCGAGGTATTCATATTGACGGCGTAAGTCATGTGGTTAACTACACCTTGCCAGATGAGCCTGAAGACTACGTACACCGTATTGGCCGAACGGGTCGCGCTGGTAACTCTGGAAAATCGATCAGTTTTGCCTGTGAAGACGATTCTTTCCGGTTACCGGCCATTGAAGAGCTTATAGGGCGAAAGCTGAAGTGCGTGCTCCCTCCTGAAGAGTTGCTCGACTAACGCTTATTCGTCGTTCGATACAGGTTTCATTGGCTACACTTTGGAGGTGTTTACCGTCACTAGCGGTAGGAGCCTCTATGTTGGTTGAAAGCTTATGAAAACCATTCTCGTCGTTGAAGATAGCGCTATTGTTATGAAGGTGCTGCGTCACGTGCTTGCACGTAGTGCCCAAATTAATCCCATCTACGCCAAAACGTTCGCTGAAGCTAAACAAATAGTCGCTCGCGGCGACCATGTTTTTTTTGCCGCACTCGTTGACCTAACCCTTCCAGATGCACCCGACGGCGAAGTGGTCGATTATACGCTTGGCCTCAAATTGCCCACTATCGTACTTACCGGCAGCTTCGATAATCAGCGCAGGGAAAAGCTGTTAGCGAAAGGTATCGTTGATTACGTAACGAAAGAAGGCCGTTTTTCCTATCAATACGCGTTGGGCGTACTGCATAGGCTGATAAAAAATCAGCAAGTGAAGGTGCTCGTAGTCGAAGATTCCTCCACTCAGCGGAAATTCATCAGCACTCTCCTGAAACTGCACCTATATGACGTTATTGATGCCGACGATGGTGTAAATGCCATCAAGGCCTTGCTCGCCAACCCAGATATTAAGATATTAATTACCGATTACAATATGCCACGGATGGATGGGTTTGAACTCGTTAAAACCATTCGTGGCAAATATGAAAAAACGGATTTGGTTATTATAGGCTTGTCCTCCGACGAAGATGGCTCGTTGTCGGCTCGCTTTATTAAAAACGGCGCAAACGATTTTTTGCGCAAGCCTTTTAATCATGAAGAGTTTTTCTGCCGCATTAATCATAATGTTGAATTTATTGAGTTGATAGAGCAAGTACGCGACGCGGCAAATCGAGATGACCTAACGGGTTGTTATAATCGAAAATATTTTTTTGAGCAGGGCTCGAGTATTCGCGATAGATCGGCCCAAAATGAGTCGCCATTATCAGTAGCGGTAATCGATTTGGATAATTTTAAATCGATAAACGACCGTTACGGCCACGAAATTGGTAACTTTGTTATACAGCGCGTAGCGGATAGCTTAAGCACCTCATTTGACCGTTTTTTGCTCGCGCGTGCGGGAGGGCAGGAATTCTTCGCGTTATTACCCGGCTTGAACAATGAAAAAGCGGTCGCTTTTGTGGATAGAATTCGCGAGATTGTCGCGTCTAGCCCTCAGCGCCTAGGAGCCGAAGAGGCCAGTATTACCTTTAGCGCTGGTGTTAGCAGCCTTCTTGGCGACAGTATTGATGATATGCTATTTAGTGCAGGCGCCTGCTTGCACCGAGCAAAAGATACCGGTGGCGATATTGTCATCGGCGATGATGACAGCGAATAACCGACGTTACTCCGCGAATTACCTTTCCCCGAGTGTCCGCTCACGGTGCCCTTTTGTAGGGCCAACCCTTATCGCGATCGAAACGAAGTAGAAGGTACCCATGAATTATCAACGAATGAATAATGGCATTCGCCACGCACTGACGACGCTCGTCATTATTGTAATCGCTGGCGTTTTACTTGGCTGCGAAGCGCAGACTTCCGAGCAACATTCTGCTGTATTAACGCCACCAGAAAGCCTCGAACAGGGTAGTGCGCTTACTGGGCAATACCGCAATCTATTTATTGAGGCTGGCTATACACAAGACGACGTGCAAGCGCGCCTGCAGGCAACGTTTGACCAGCTTTTTTACGGCGACCCCCAAAATGAGAGGGTTTATTATACGGCGGGTAACAATAGTGATGGCGCATTGGCGTACATACTGGATGTAAACAGCGAAGATGTGCGTTCAGAAGGGATGTCTTACGGCATGATGATCGCGTTACAGCTGAATAAAAAAGCCGAATTTGATGCGATCTGGAACTGGTCCATGACGCACATGTATCAGTCGAACCCCAAGCACCCTGCGTTTGGGTATTTTGCGTGGTCCGTGAAGCCGGATGGCCAAGCCCTTGACGAAATGCCTGCACCAGATGGCGAAGAGTATTTTATTACCGCGCTATATTTTGCCGCACAACGCTGGGGTAATGGCGAGGGGCTTTATCATTACAGCCAGTGGGCCAATCAAATATTGACAGATATTCGCCATAGGCAAACGATTACCGGCATGACGAACCGTGGGGAAATGACAGCAGGAAACCTGTTTGATGAAACGGCCTCAATGGTGCGTTTTACGCCGGACATTGTGAATGCAGCCCATACGGATGCGTCCTACCATCTTCCTGCCTTTTATGAGGTGTGGGCTCGCGTTGGCCCCGAGAGTGACCGACCGTTTTGGGCGAATGCTGCACAGGTAAGCCGACACTATTTTGTATTGGCTGCTCATCCGCGCACGGCTTTAACACCAGACTACGGCAATTTTGATGGCTCAGCGTGGGCTGCACCATGGCGAAGCGATTCTCAAGATTTTCGTTACGATGCGTGGCGCACGGCAATGAACTGGTCAATGGATTGGGCGTGGTGGTCGGCGGATAGCCGTCAGCCTGCGCTTAGCGATCGATTACAGGCGTTTTTTGAATCGGAAGGAATGGACACCTACGAAAGCCTCTATACGCTCGACGGCAAAAAGTTAGGGGGTGGCCAGACAACGGCACTGGTGGCAATGAACGCTACTGCGGGGCTAGCGGCTACAGTGTCGGAGAGAAAGCTCAAATTTGTGGAAGCTTTGTGGGAGCGCGACGTTCCAACGGGCCGTTATCGTTATTACGATGGCATGCTCTACATGATGGCGCTATTACATTGCAGTGGTGAATACAAAGCGTGGTTGCCACCCACTGCAGTGGAACCCCTGTAAATGTCGCTGCGTGGGTGAGCCATATGAATGGCGTTAAACCGAGGTTATGTACGGGGTGACGCTATTCGCAGGCCTGATCGTTAAGTTCATTCAGCCAAAAAATGGTGCCTCCAGTAACGGCAGCGGGCATCGCAAAAATATTCACTAACGGGATAAGGCTGCAGGCGGTGATCATGCCACCAAAACCGAAGCTGCTATACATCGAATCGCTTAAACGGTTTCGTACACGCGTAAACGAGCAGCGATGGTTGTCGGCGGGGTAGTCCGCATACTGAATAGTCATACACCAAGCGCTCCATGCAAGGCCTATTAGTGGAGCGAGTAGACCACCGAACGGTATTACCAGGCCAATTAATAGCATGATGAGCATTACGAGAATGCCGCGAATAATAAAATAGAGCAGCTTTTTGATTTCGCGTTTAAAGACTCTTGGAATCATGGTGGCGAGCGATTCGGGTTCTGGTTTTTCGCCTGTTAGCAGGTGCTCTGCTTTTTCGGCCAGTAGCCCGTAAAAGGGAGCCGCAATAATGTTGGTGATAATATTAAAGCTATAGGCGTAAATGATAAGAATAAGTACAACGAGAATAATGCCGAGTAATTTCAGTAGAAAGTCGACGGCGGGGCGCAGCCAGTCTGCTACATCGAAGTACATGCCGTTGGTAAACATATCCAGGTAGGATATGAGTGCGCTGGTTAAAAATATAAAGAGAAAAATATTGACCAGCAGCGGCACTAAAATATAAGCACGCAGCTGGGGGTGCCAGAGCAGGCGCACACCCTGAAAGAAGTAATGTGCACCGGTGAGTAGATTGTTTTTAGGTAAGGGTGCAATCATTAAAACTTGGCGCCAGCAGATTCTAAGGCTTTAATATAAGCATCGCTCAAGCGGTGGTCACTTGCTATTTGTAGCAGTGTTTTTCCTTCAGGGTTTTTAGCGTTAATGTTGCGGCCGTCCTCAATAAAAAAGGTTAAAAAGGTCGCAAAGTTATCGGCTTTCATGCCGCGGTAGGCTCGCTCAAGCGCTGTAAAATCGGTATCAATACCTTCATAGCTTTCTACGTGTAAAAAACTGCGTACGCGGTCGTCGTCAAATACTTCGCCCAATACTTTTTGTTTGTCTTTTTTTAATGACATTGTCTTTCCTGCTCAATAAGGTTCTATTAATATTTCGATCGTCTAGCGCTTACTGCGTTGAGTAAGGTTAGATATACAGTGCCATGATTGGCGTTCTATACTCTTTGCGTAACCGATTGGCACGGTTGAATGTTAGGCCTTATTTTGACGTTAACGATTCAATCGTACCAGCCGGGTAATCGGCTCACACTGTGTCAGCCGATTAGCTATTGTCTAGTTTTTGTTTCAAAATTGTATTTAACTGCTGCGGATTTGCTTGCCCCTTGGAGACCTTCATTATTTGTCCCACAAAAAAGCCGAGCATTTTGGGGCGTTTAGCCTCATCGGCCTTGCGGTAGTTGTCTACTTGCGCCGCATTACTGGCTATAACATCGTCAACCATTTTTTCCAGCGCGCCAGTATCAGACACTTGCTTTAAGCCTTTTGCGTCAATAATAGTGTCGGCGTCACCTTCACCGTTCCACATGGCGTCAAAGACTTGTTTGGCAATTTTGTTGGAAATGGTTTGATCTTTAATCCGCGTAATTAGGCCGCCTAAGTGTTCACCCGAGACCTTGCAGGCCGTAATGGGTATATCGTCGGCATTTAAACGTGCGGACACTTCGCCCATTGTCCAGTTTGCTGCCAGCTTTGCATCGCCACAGGCATTGGTTGCCGCTTCAAAGAACGCTGAAATATTGGCGTCGCCGCTCAAACTGCCAGCGTCGTAACCGGAAAGACCAAAAGTGGCTTCGTAACGCTTTTGGCGCGCATCGGGCAACTCGGGCAGCGTGGCGCGAATGGCTTCGATATAGTCGTCATCGATAATAACGGGTAATAAGTCAGGGCAAGGGAAGTAACGATAATCGTTGGCTTCTTCTTTCGAGCGCATGCCGCGGGCAGTATGCGTATCACCATCATAAAGACGGGTTTCTTGGGTTATGGTGCCACCGTCTTCGAGTACTTCTATCTGACGCTCGACTTCTTGGTGGATACAGCGTTCCATAAACCGGTAAGAGTTGAGGTTTTTGGTTTCTGTGCGCGTTCCTAGCGTTTTTTGCCCCTTGGGGCGTACCGAAATATTGACATCGAAACGCATGGAGCCCTGGCTCATTTCACCATCACAAATACCCAAAGAAGTGACGATTGAATGCAGTTTTCTCGCAAAAGCCACGGCCTCTTCTGAGTTACACATGTCGGGCTCCGTAACCACTTCGATAAGCGGTGTACCGGCGCGGTTTAAGTCGATACCGCTCATACCATGAAAATCTTCATGTAAAGATTTACCGGCATCTTCTTCTAAGTGTGCGTGATGAATGCGTACACGTTTTTCTCTTCCGCCCTCAAGCTGTAAATCCATGTGGCCGGGCCCCACAATAGGTTCGTCCAACTGCGTGGTTTGATAGCCTTTAGGTAAGTCGGGGTAAAAGTAGTTTTTGCGTTCGAATACGGAACGCTTACCTATTTCGGCGTTCACGGCCAGGCCAAACATAGTGGCGTAGCGAAACGCTTGCTCGTTTGGTGTTGGTAGAGTGCCGGGCATGGCCAAGTCGATTGCGCATGCTTGCGTGTTGGGCTCAGCACCGAAGGCGATGCTGGAACCAGAAAATATTTTGCTGTTGGTGGCCAGTTGTACGTGTACTTCCAACCCTATAACCGTTTCCCATTCCATATTGATTACTCCTTACGTGATGGAAGCCGGAGCAGCGGTGTGGAAGTCCGTTGCTTGCTGGTATTGATGCGCGAGGTTTAATAACTTGCCTTCGGCAAAATAATTGCCGATTAGCTGCAAGCCTACGGGCTTGTTATCGACGAGACCGCACGGAATGGACATGCCCGGAAGCCCGGCAAGATTGGTCGCAATGGTGTAGATGTCTTCTAGGTACATCGCAACGGGGTCGTCACCCTTTTCGCCGAATTCGAACGCAGGAGACGGTGAAGTTGGCCCCATAATGACATCGACCTCCTTAAACGCGTTAACAAAATCTTGTTTGATCAAGCGACGAACTTGTTGGGCTTTACCGTAATAAGCATCGTAATAGCCGGCCGACAAACAGTAGGCGCCCACTAAAATACGACGCTTAACTTCATCTCCAAAGCCTTCTCCGCGTGAGCGTGTGTAGAGGTCTTCTAAGTTTTTTGGGTTATCACAGCGATGGCCGTAACGTACACCATCGAAGCGCGATAAATTCGCGGAACATTCGGCAGGAGCAATAACGTAATACGCCGGTACCGCTAAATGTGAATGAGGTAACGAGATTGATTTGATTGTGGCGCCGGCCTTTTCATACTCTTTAATGGCCGCTTCTACGGCTGATTGTGTGCCGGGGTTTAGGCCTTCGCCGAAATATTCTTGGGGTACACCAATGGTAACGCCTTCTAGCGAGTCGTTGAGGGTTGCGGTGTAATCACTTAAGGGCTCATCGACACAGGTGGAATCTTTGCTGTCGAAGCTGGCCATTACATTGAGCATTATGGCTGCGTCTTCAGCCGTACGTGTCATGACGCCGGCTTGATCCAAACTCGAAGCAAAGGCAATCATGCCCCAGCGAGAGACACGCCCGTAGGTGGGTTTAATACCCGTAATGCCGCACAACGCCGCGGGCTGGCGAATAGAGCCGCCTGTATCGGTTGCGGTAGCGGCAGGCGCCATGCGTGCGGCCACTGCAGCGGCGGAACCACCCGACGAGCCGCCGGGTACACAGCTCGTGTTCCACGGGTTTTTCACTGGCCCAAAATAGCTGGTCTCATTGGATGAGCCCATTGCGAACTCATCCATATTGGTTTTGCCTAGCATCACGGCACCGGCGTCTAGATAGTTTTGGACGACGGTAGCATTGTAGGGCGGTACAAAATTATCGAGCATCTTCGAGCCGCAGGTTGTTTTAACGCCGTCGGTGCAGAAAATGTCTTTGTGGGCGAAAGGCACACCGCATAATGGATGGGCGTCACCTTCGGCCAGTCGAAGATCGGCGGCTTTAGCGCTAGCGATAGCCTGCGCTTCTGTCACGGTTATAAAGCTGTTATAGGCCGTATCGAGCGATTTGATACGCTCCAGATAGTGACGGGTAATGTCTTCACTCGAAAATGTTTTCGCGCGTAAACCGCGAATGATTTCGGCAATGGTCAGGTTATGCATTACGTGATCCTGATATGAGTCCTGGTAAAGGAATGTGGGGCTGCAAGTGGTGTATTGGTTATAGCGCTGTTGCGTTTATTCGATGACTTTGGGCACAAGGTAAAGGCCGTTTTCAGTCGCGGGCGCAATGGCTTGAAACTGTTCTCGCTGATTCGGCTCGGTGACCTTATCGGCACGTAACCGTTGGGTGGCATCTAAAGGGTGGGCCATAGGCGTGGTGCCGTCTGTATCTGCCGCTTGTAATTGATCAACTAGCGCAAGTACTTCCGTAATGCTTTTGGCTGTTTCTTCAATAGTTTCTTCGCTTATTTTTAAGCGGGCCAAGTTGGCCAATTTTTCAATTTCTGAAGGGTTCACGCTAAGCTCCTGAAAGCGTTGGGGAGGTAATTACACTAAACGCGTAACGTTACCATATTTGCGCCTTGCCCAAAATCCCCGGCGTTGATAGAGTGCCCACAATCTAAGGATTTGTCGGTTGTTGTGTGCATTTTTAGGGCTGTTAGCCGACGACAATCCAATCGGATGAAAAAAAACAGAATTTTCTAGCCAGCGTAAATTCACTCTGGCCGAAAAAACAAGGTTTTAAAAAATATGTTTAAGCGTTTACGCGGTCTTTTTTCCAACGATTTATCTATTGATTTAGGTACAGCAAACACTCTTATTTATGTTCGTGAACGCGGTATTGTGCTCGACGAGCCTTCCGTTGTTGCCATTCGTAATCAAAACGGGCAGAAATCGGTTGAGGCGGTGGGCATGGCAGCCAAGCGTATGCTTGGTCGCACACCGGGTAACATTACGGCTATTCGCCCCTTAAAAGACGGCGTAATCGCAGATTTTCAGGTAACGGAAAAAATGTTGCAGCACTTCATCAAAAAAGTGCACGAGAATAGCTGGTTTCAGCCAAGCCCTCGTGTATTGGTTTGCGTACCGTGTTTGTCTACCGAGGTGGAGAAACGGGCTATCCGTGAATCGGTGCTGGGCGCAGGTGCACGTGAAGTACGATTGATTGAAGAGCCTATGGCTGCGGCCATAGGCGCGGGTTTGAGCGTATCTGAAGCGACAGGTTCCATGGTGGTGGATATTGGTGGTGGTACGACTGAAATCGCTATTATTTCGCTTAACGGTGTCGTGTTGTCTGACTCTGTACGTGTTGGCGGTGATCGTTTCGACGAAGCGATTGTTAATTTCGTACGCCGTAAATACGGTAGTGTTATTGGCGACGCGACGGCCGAACGCATTAAGAAAGAAATTGGCTGTGCTTATGCGGGCAGTGAAGTATTGGAAATCGATGTGCGTGGCCGCAATCTTGCTGAAGGCGTACCCAAGAGTTTCACCCTCAATAGCGATGAAGTGTTGGAGGCGTTACAAGAGCCGCTTTCGGGGATCGTCCAGTCGGTTAAAAGTGCTCTGGAGCAATCGCCGCCTGAGCTAGCGTCGGATATTGCCGAAAGTGGCTTGGTGTTAACCGGTGGTGGCGCTTTGTTGCGCGATCTCGATCGATTGTTGAGTGAGGAAACCGGTTTGCCGGTTGTGGTCGCAGAAGACCCATTGACCTGTGTTGCCCGTGGTGGTGGCCGTGCAATGGAACTAATGGATCAAGACTCCGTCGATTTAGTCTATTAAGGCGCGCACCTGTAGGATGACGTAATATGAGCAAACGTTACGTTTCTCTCTAGCGCGCAATTCATATCAGCTCCGCTTTAGCGGTGCCGATATGAAATTAAACCATTAACGGCGCAACAACTATACAACGGAGCCCGCCATCAAACCGCTGTTTCGCCAAGGTCCCTCTCTCTCTGTTCGTGTCGTGGTGCTAATCATCGCGTCTCTCGGGCTCGCTTATACCTACCTTTATACCGATTGGTTTGAATCGATTGAAAACCACGCTACGGATTTTTCCGCGCCCTTGTATTGGGTGTCAGATTTGCCCGCTCGCGCGAGTGACTGGGCCGATAATCGTGTAATGTCGCGCGGGCGTCTCCAGCAGGAAAATGATGCTTTACGTACGGAGCTACTGGTTCATAAACGTAAACTTCAGCAAATGGCGTCGTTATCCGCCGAAAACACGCGACTTCGTCAACTGCTGAATTCGGCTGATATGCTAGAAGATCGGGTGATTATCGCCGAGCTTATTGGCGTTGCACCCGACCCCACCATCCACAAAGTGATTATTAATAAGGGCCGTAACGACGGCGTGTATGTCGGTCAGGCTATGGTTGATGCTTCAGGGCTAATGGGGCAGGTTGTGAGTGTGGGAATGGGCAGCAGCCATGTATTACTCATTACCGACACCACGCATGCTTTACCTGTTCAGATTAATCGCAATGGTGTTCGGTTAGTGGCCGAAGGTATCGGGAGCTTGTATCAACTAGCGATACGGCACGTGTCAAATACGGTGGATATTCAAGCCGGCGACCTATTGGTCAGCTCCGGCCTAGGGCAGCGTTTTCCTATTGGTTACCCAGTTGCCGAAGTTGTCGAAGTACGCTTTGATCCTGGTAAGCCTTTTGCGCAAGTTATTGCACGGCCTATGGCCGAAATGAATAAGAGCCGGCATGTGTTACTGGTGTTTGACCAGCCGCCTTCGGAAGTGGTGCCTTAGTGGTTGTAGAGCGCGGGCGCCCGGTTGTATTGATTGTTATTAGCCTTTTGTGTGGGCTGCTTATTGCCGTATTCCCGCTCTCCCAAGAAGCGGCTTACCTCCGTCCCGAAATCGTGTGCATGTTGGTCGTTTATTGGGTGATGCACTCACCGCAGCATATTGGGATGCTCTTCGCCTGGAGCGCCGGTCTTGTTCAAGATGTTGTCGAGGTCACGGTTTGGGGAGCGCATGCGCTGGCCCTCACTGTCCTGGCTTACATTTGTTTACTGTCTTACCAGCGAATCCGTAATTATTCAGTTTGGCATCAGTCGCTGTGGATTTTTGTATTGGTCGGTACACACCAAGTCGTTGTGAACTGGATACAAGGCCTTGCAGGTTACCGTTCTCCGGCACAATTATTGATATTGCCCACCGTTATGAGTGCGCTGTGCTGGCCTTTACTTGTTTTTGTGATTCAGCGAATTCGCCAGCGTTATCGACTTGCTTGAGTGGTAAACTTCCCGCCTTACTTTTTTTATCCGTAACCATTCACTCGGTGAATTAAAACCTACTATTAACAAAAGCGAAGGGGTTGTTGTTGAATTCTCAAGACCGTGTTGTACCACATCTTATCCTTGCCTCTCGTTCTCCTCGGCGGCGCGAACTGTTAGAGCAAATTGGCGTCCAATATCAATGCATAGTAGCCGATGTACCCGAGACGCGTGAGCCGGACGAAAACCCAACGGATTACGTTCATAGGCTTGCCGAAACAAAAGCCCTTGCAGGCTATAAAGTTCACGGCGAAATGAAACCGAGCTGCAGGGTGCCGGTTCTTGGTGCAGATACTATTGTCGTTTGTGCGGGCGCAGTACTCGAAAAACCCAATAACAAGGCCGAGGCTGTGGCCATGTTAATGGCCATAAGTGAAACATCCCATGAAGTGATGACTGCTGTATCGGTATGCTTGGGTGATACTATAGAAACGGTCATTAATACCACGCGGGTATATTGTCGTAACATCACCCTCCGTGAGGCGCAGGCTTATTGGCAAACAGGTGAACCCGCCGATAAAGCCGGTGGGTATGGCATTCAAGGTCTAGCCGCTATTTTTATAGAGCGAATAGACGGTAGCTATTCAGGTGTGATGGGGCTGCCATTGTTCGAAACGGCCGCGTTACTTAATCGGTTTAATGTGCCTATAGGGCAAGCAACGAATCAATAGATGACCGTATGAGCGAAGAAATCCTAGTCAATTTTGGCCCTACTGAAACCCGCGCAGCGCTTGTTGAAAATGGTGTTCTGCAAGAGGTGTTCGTAGAGCGCGCGCGCACAAAAGGGTTTGTTGGTAATATTTATAAGGGCAAAGTCGTGCGTGTATTGCCCGGTATGCAGGCCGCCTTCGTCGATATAGGTCAGGCTAAGGCGGGGTTTATTCACGTATCGGATATTCCCGCGTTAAATGAAAACGGCATTGAAGAGCGTGGCAACGCCGAGGCTGATATACGCGATCATTTACGTGAAGGCCAAGATTTACTGGTGCAAGTAGCCAAAGATCCTATTAGCACCAAAGGCGCTCGCTTAACGTCACAGCTTTCCGTCTCAGCGCGTTATTTAGTGTACATGCCGAACAGTGATCACATTGGCGTTTCTAACCGTATTGAAGATGAAACTGAGCGCGAGCGGCTAAAAGGTTTAGTCGGAAAGTTAGCGGAGGAATACTCCGATCAATATCCCGGTGGTGGTTTTATTATTAGAACCGTTGCAGAGGGTGCATCTGAGGAGGATCTCCGAGCCGATATCCCGTTTATTTTTCGTCTTTGGCATGATCTGGCCGACCGAATTAAAAATGCCGCCGCACCGGATATTATCTACGAAGATCTTCCGCTCTATATGCGCACTATTCGCGACCTCATGCGCTCCAATATAGAAAAAATACGCATTGATTCACGCGAATCCTTCGCCAAGATGGAGAAATTTGCGGAGCATTATGCGCCTGAAATAGGCGGCAGAATTGAGCATTACCCTGGTGAACGGCCGCTGTTTGATTTATACGGCGTAGAAGAAGAAATTCAGCGGGCCCTCGATAACAGGGTTGTTCTGAAGTCTGGCGGTTATTTGATCGTTGAGCAAACAGAAGCCATGAGTACAATAGACGTGAACACTGGCGCGTTTGTAGGCCATCGGAATTTAGAAGAAACCATATTTAAGACGAATTTAGAAGCGGCTGCGGCTATAGCGCGGCAGTTACGGCTACGCAACTTAGGCGGTATTATTATTATCGATTTTATCGATATGAAAGATGTTGAACATCAGCGCCAAGTCTTGCGCACACTCGAAAAAGCGTTAGAAAAGGACCGAGCAAAAACCAGTATCACCGGCGTGTCGGAATTGGGTTTAGTTGAAATGACGCGCAAGCGAACACGGGAATCCTTAGGGCAAGTGTTGTGTGAGGCCTGTCCTATTTGTAACGGACGAGGGTCGTTAAAATCCGCTGAAACCGTGTGCTATGAGATTTTTCGGGAAATTTTACGCGAAGCGCGCACCTACGATAATGAACGTTTCTTAGTGCTAGTGTCGCAAGCGGTGATTGATCGCTTGCTCGATGAAGACTCGGATAACGTGGCCGATTTAGAAGCGTTTATTGGAAGGCCTATAAAATTCCAAGTGGAATCGCTTTATAACCAAGAACAGTACGACATTATTCTAGTGTAATAATGGCTGGGCGAGACAAACTACAGCAATGATCAGCCAAAGAACCACTCAGCGTATCGCGCGACGAATATGGGGAACATTGTTCACCCTAGTGATAGCGCTTGCCGTTTTTGTGCAGCTTGGCCGCGAAGCCTTCCCACTGCTTAATGACTACCGCGATGACATTACGGCGCATCTAGGTAAGCGTTTGGGTGTGAATATACAGGTTGGAAAGCTAGCCGCCGCATGGACAGGGTTGCGGCCCGAAATTGAACTGTACGATGTTGTTGTAACCAGCGAACAACACGAACCCATTTTTAAAATTGCGCAGGCAACCGTGCAACTTAGCCTAGTCGATTCCCTTCTCCAATTTAATTTACGCTGGCGACAATTGGCGTTTCATCAGCTTGAAACAACATTATTACAAGATAATCTTGGCCAATGGCAGATTAAAAATGCGCCGGTGCGTAAACGCACCGAAACGCAATTTACAATAGACGACCCTCTGGATATTTTTCTGTTTGGTCGTCGTGTTGAAATGGACGGTGTTACGTTTAACTTGGAATTTCGTACGGGCCATTCATCGGCCCTTAGTATTCCTTCCATTACACTCGAAAATGATCGTAATTTTCACCGTGCGAGTGTCTCCGCTAGTGTCCTAGGTGCGGAAGGGGAAGAGCGACAACATTTGACCTTAATCATGGAAGGAACAGGCGACCCTAGGGACCCTGAAAACTTTGATTCTTCGGGTTATCTAGCGCTTCACCAATTCCCAATGGAAAAAGTAGTGGCGGCTTTTGCAGGAGGCCACTGGCAAGCACAAGACAAACATGACTGGGCAGAAGGTCACCGCCTCGATTTAGAATTGTGGTATCGCGGTACAAGCCAAAAAGGCATGACCTTTCGCGGTAAAATACGCTCCGATGGTTTGCCGCTGGAGGTGCCCGACAGTGTTGTATTGCCTGAGCAGCTATCGGCGGATGTCACGGGGCATTGGCATGCACGTGAAGGCTGGGAAATGGTATTGCAGCAGTTTGCCTTGCAGTGGCCGGACTTCAGTTCTCCGCCTATGAATATTCAAGTAAGTGGTGGCGTTGACCAAAAGGTGTCGTTAGGTATCGATCACCTTGAGGTAGAGCCTTGGCATCAATTGGCTCAGCAAGTGGGTTACGTTCAGGGGAAAGCGCATAAAGTTTTGTCGGCTTTGCAGCCAGCGGGCACGCTTAACAATCTTGCGATAACCATGCTACCGGCCGAGGAAGGTTACTTTCGGCTCAATGCCGCGCTGGAAAACGTTAGCTTGAAAAGTTATCGCGGTTCACCAGTAGTAGAGAATCTCGATGGGTTTGTTTCGGCAAGTGCATTCGACGGCACAGTGGATATTCGCAGCCAAAATGGCTTTAGTATTGGTTTTCCGCGTATCTATGCTAAGCCGCAGAGTTTTGAGCGTGCGAAGGCGCGTGTTGGATGGACAATTGATCGAGAAACCAAAACGGCCTACGTGCATTCGGGCGTGATCGAATTAGTAGACGGCGATCAGGTTGCCAACGGTTTATTGCATTTGATTTTGCCGACCGTTCGCGATGGTCGCGAGCCTCACATGACGTTAGCGGTAGGCATGGATAAAGGACCGCTTAGCCTCCACAAAAAATTTGTCCCTAAGGTGTTGCCGTCCAGTTTACGTCGTTGGTTAAACGCCAGTATTGGTGAAGGCTCAATGACCAACCTGGGTTTTATCTATCACGGTTCTATCGCGAAAAAACCGAAAATAAAGGCTTCTATCCAACTTAGGGCTGACATCCATAAAGCACAGTTAACCTTTGACCCCCATTGGCCAACGCTCAATGAAGCTGACGGGCTGTTAACACTACATAACGGCCAATTAGATGTGCGTCTTAATCACGCGACCATACAGAATAATCGCGTTGACGATGCCGTTGTTCTAATGCGGCCCAACCCCGATGATGAGGGCATGATGCTTTCTATTACCGGAAAACTTTCTGGGCGCACAGCCGATGCCATGGCGTTACTACACAATAGCCCCGTGCGTAACGTATTAGGTGAAACCTTAGGCTCATGGACATACGGCGGCAATATTAAAGCCGGTATCGACCTTAGTATTCCACTAAAAGCCGGTGCTAAGGGGCTTCGCCAACGTGTAAATGTTGATTTTGAACGCGCTAGTATCAACCTGCAGGGCATCGACCTTGCCATAGATTCCGTAGGAGGGCGTCTGGTTTATCGTTCAGACGAAGGCCTTGTTGCGGATAAACTTAGTGGACGAATCTGGGGGCAGCCTTTTAATGCTTCGATAAAAAGTCCAGCAGTGAAATCACTGATCGATGGGAGCCCAACGGTAGAGGTTGTAAGGGATACGGAAATTCATTTTTCTGGCCCTGTCGCGATGTCGGCGTTGCGTCAATGGACGCATCGACCAGAACTTGGCTTTATGCAGGGAACGACCTCCATCGAGGGGGTTATAATCTTACCGGCAAAAGATACCACGGAACACTTTCTACAGATTGAAGCAAAATCTGCGCTAAGCGGTGTTGAATTCCGCCTACCGACACCCTTTAATAAATCGGTACTAGAAACTAAACCTTTCTCTCTTAATTTAAAATTATACGATGGCTATCAGCGTTACCAATTCGATTACGCGGAAATAGCGCGCTTACGTTTACAGTCGGGCGATGGCATTGAGAGCAGTGGGCAACTTAGTCTTGAAGCAGCAGAAAAACCCTTACAGCCTGGTTTTTTTGATGTTAATGGTAAAATGGACTTACTGGATTTAGAAGTATGGGATGAAGTGTATGATCGCTACTTATCCTATGGTAAGGAAATGTTCGAAAAAAATGGAATCGATGAAAATGATGCTAACTTGCCGATTCGCTTAGATCTAGCCGTTGGTGCTGTGAGTATGGGGCAAGCGAGTATCAACGATATGCACATTAACGGCCTTGGCAATACAGAGCAGTGGGCCTTACGTATTCAAAGCGAGATGACATCAGGCAACGTGATTGTGAAAGGTCAAGATGATCAGAAGCACCTTTCACTTGATCTAGATTATTTGAAATTTGATTTTCCAGAGCATTCCGCAAGCCTTTCGGTTGAGTCCGATGGCGCAGGCACAACGCCGGAAATAACGGCTGAAGAAGCCTGGTCGTTGGCAACCGTTGATCTTAGCAAAATCACGTTTCCGGTTAATTTTTCGGTTAAAGATCTTCGTTTTTCAAATGAGCCTTATGGACGTTGGGCGTTCGACCTTAAACCCCTTGCCGATGGAATATCGTTAACAAATATCCAAGCTCTTATACGCGGCGTGGCGATTGGTGACGTTATACAAACAAAAAAACCAACGCCGAAAACGGCAAGTCAAACCAATCGAAATGTACGTGCCGGGACTAATGTCACACGCGTAAGCGCTCCAAAATTAAGCCGCCGCCAGACTTTTATCCAATCGGTTAATACTGCGCCGCATGCGGAATTTATTTGGCGTCAATCTGGCGGTGTTAACCATAGCTATTTTAATGGCACTTTAATGGCGAGCAATGTGGGCACCGTCTTGGAGGCTTGGGGTGTTGAAAAAATATTAGAAAGCCGACAAAGCATCGTAAGTGCAGAGGTTGCATGGCAAGGCGCACCTGATGAAATCAACTTGGATATTGTCAGCGGCGAAGTTATTTTCGATTTGGAAGACGGTTCGTTTATTCGGGGTAGTAATGAAAGTGACAACGGGCTGTTACGGCTCATTGCATTATTTAATTTTGATACACTTGCAAGACGGCTAAAATTAGATTTTAGTGATCTCGCCAAAGAAGGTTTCGGCTTTGAATCAGTTCATGGCGAATTCGATTTTGAAAATGGGTGGATCTATATCAATGAACCAATGGTCGTCGATTCCACCTCGTCAAAACTGCAAGTGGCAGGTACATTAGATGTCATCAACGAAAAAATCGATGCAGAGCTTGTCGCAACTTTACCGGTCGCGGGCGATATTACAATAGCCGCAGCGTTGGTAGCGGGGTTACCGGCTGCGGTTGGTGTCTTCCTGATCAGTAAAATGTTTGAAGAGCAAGTGGATAAAGCCTCCAGCTTAAGTTACGAAATTTCCGGTGAGTGGGAAGACCCGAAGTTAAAGTTTAGGCAAATATTTGACGACACGGCCGCAACCGCCAAGGGACGAAAAGTGAAGTCGCTAGAGCGAGAAAGCTCAAGAGGGCCAAATGATCGTCCGCCTGCTGCAGACAATTACAGCACGCCAGAGCCCACACCATTGCCGGAATAGTATTCACTATGAATAATGCCTCGAGTTTACGGGTTGCGGCTATACAAATGGTGAGCCATGTCCCTCAGTCAGAGGTGAAGTTGCCGCACGCAATAGCGCATAATATTAATACCGTGTCTCGGCTCGTTGCAGAGGCGGCTACTGCTGGAACACAGTTAATAATCTTACCCGAAAATTGCCTTACGTTTGGTTGTAAAAAAATATTTACGTTAGAAGAGCAGGCGCACTGGCTGAATACTATGAGTGTGCTCGCAGCGCGTAATAATCTTTGGTTAATAGCGGGTAGCCTGCCGTTACATTCTTTTGAATATACTGAGGGCGATAGTGTTGCGGCTATTCAATGGCGGCAGCCACAGAAAAACGAAAAGCCCTTTGCTGCCAGTGTTGTTTTTAATGGTGCAGGAAAGCTCGTAGGCGTATATCGAAAAATGCATTTATTCGATGTAAATGTACAGGATAAAACCGGTACTTATCGTGAATCGGATTCCTTTCAGCCCGGTATGCAACCGGAAGTGATAGCAACGCCATGGGGTATTATGGGCCTTGCCGTTTGTTACGACTTACGCTTTCCTGAATATTTTCGGCGGCTGCGCGAGCTTGGAGCCGAATTTATCGTGGTGCCCTCAGCATTTACCTATAGCACTGGCGCGGCGCATTGGGAGATATTGATTCGAGCCAGAGCCATAGAAACGCAGTGTTTTGTCATAGGTGTAAATCAAGGCGGTACACATGACGAGAAACGGCAGACATGGGGGGATTCTATGATAGTAGACCCGTGGGGCGTTGTCGTAACGCGAGCAGGTAAAGTATTGCCGGTAGACGACTCTCAGCTAGGCGAATGTATTGTAATAGCCGATATTAGGGTGAACGATGTACAGAGCATAAGGGAGCGTATGCCATTATTGGACCATCGGCGATTATAATGAGCGTGCGCTCTTCATTGGTAGCGCATACTTTAATCCGCGCAGTTAAATTAATTAAGAGAGTTAATAAAAAAACGTTAGTGGCGAGCCCTCAACATAACTAACAGTATGATCGGTAGACACGCCTAATCCCGTTTCCCCACAATGCCTTTTAAAGATACATAACGGTATCCCCTCTTACTACTACTACTCAGGAATTGCCTTCCACCGTTTTACCTAGCCTCCAGCCTGAGCATGCAGCGACGACACTAAAACGTTTCTAATAAATGTGCAGGGTAAATCTCTCGGGGTTAATTGACAGGTAGAGTATGGAAAGCTTCCTGTAGATAGTTTTAGGAAAACTCTACGTCAAGCGGATATAGATGTTTTACGTCTCTTTTCGCAGTTATAGATCATGTGCGCGAGTATGTGCGAAATTAAAGACGACGATGACTAAAACAATCGCAATTTCTTACCCAATAAAGCCAAAAAGGTAGAGTTTGATAAGGCGAAAATACGAGTGTGATCGTCCATAGTATGGCAAAAGCCAGCCAACCAGCTACCGAACGAATAGTGCGTGTAAAGCGGTTGATTGAATGGCTGTATGTGGGTCATGTTACGTGTTAATAGTCACTTACAATGGAAACCATATTCTAGTACTTTTTCGCACGTGGCTTTCACAATACTTTATAGCGGTTCCCTTATGTTTTTCTACAGGCTCGTTAAGTGTGCCCTCATGGTTTAGCCTTGAGAGGCAGCTTAGGTTAAATGGCTTCTGGTAATGTAACCTCTAAGCATTAAGCCGATGCTTTACCGCACCTCCCTCTATTAATGACAAGCCGTTAACAGGCGGCTTTATGTATTTATTGTGTTGTTCACTAAAAACCGATAGCTGTCTTTTAGTAGGTCGAAAGTACGGATTCTTGATGGTGGGTGTGTTTTCGCGGGCCTTCCCCTATTCGGGTGGCTTTCTAGCCTTTCCTAATAAACTCCCCTAGAATCCCAGCCTTTTATT
>Ga0065722_104324_pt1 | contig 34005 bp, 27 predicted proteins | sample BansetMetagenome_FD_59109 | JGI IMG/M metagenome (GOLD analysis project Ga0065722, IMG submission 59109) | Bankia setacea gill microbial communities from Puget Sound, Washington, USA - Caecum Enriched | ecosystem: Host-associated > Mollusca > Digestive system > Ceca | place: United States... | reverse complement strand
AAATACCGCAATGCCAAAGGCGTATAGCGATGAACGAATAAGGAAAGGAATTTTTCGTTTTAGTGTCGGGAGTGTAATGACGATGCCAATGCTAAATATTACAGCCATGGAGGCTAGCTTCCCTGTGAGCCATGTTTGCGCTAAGGGGTTAATATGAAACGTGATCGCAATATTGGCAGCGCTAAGGGCGAACATCAAAAAACAGACATACGTACTGTAGACGCTAATCGATAATACACGGCTATTTTTGATCGATAACTGAAATACCGGTATCAATAAAAACGCAAGGGCGGCAATCATTGCGCAATGCATGTGAAGTGTTTTTGCCGTCAAATAATCCATAGAACATCCTGATTGTTATCGCTTACTAAAAGTAATGGCGAAAGCTTATTCTCGCGTGACTATCATTATCAAAATAGTGAAGTGAATGTTGCTCATCAGCGCCAGGGTAAATTAGAACGTCGGCAGCCAGTCGCCAGGTATTACGCCAACGAGTAGACGCTTCAAAACTCCATGCTTGTATTCCTCTTTGATCAAAATCGTAGAGGCCTCCGGCAAGAAAACTGGTATCGGACATGTTGTTTGCAGACCATCTGGCGCCAAAAAAAAGGTCGTTTTGAAAGAGGCCTAAAGGCGTATCGTTGTTGCTCTCAACGTTATATTCTGCCACCAACCCTATGTCGGAAGATGTATCGAAAATGCCAACTAAGGTGTGCTCTAACCCGCCGGTGAAAGCGTGTTTATCTATACGTTGAATGTGTTCACTTGTCCATTCAGCTTTATACAGCGTATCGTTTTTCGCGAGTTGAATGTCACCGCCTATAAGCGTTGTAGAATAATAATTCGCCGCGAGCTGCTGGTGTTGGAGTGTAAAAGAGGGTGTTCTTGAAATGCCGTCGAAGAAAAGTACCCCTATATCGGCATCGCCTAAACTGCTGTTCCAGCGGATGGCTATATCGTCTGTTCGACGGAAATCTTCGAAAGACGTTTTCTTATCACTGCCTACTGGTGGTCGAAACCGGTCTTCTTTCATTGGTAGAGCTTGTTCTCTATAGAAGGGCAGATAATAAATATCAAGGCTGCCATTCGGTAAAAAATAGCGGAAATCCAGCAGGGCCTGCCCTAATTTAACTTCACCGTCCGGCCGTTCCATATAGTCGCTTTGATTAATAATGTTAACTCGATGCCCGCTTTCTGTTGCGCCCCAATAGACCTGCTCTATACCGATAACTACCGAATAACTATCGGAAAAGTAATTTACCGATAGGGCTCGAACATCAATATGATTACGTTGACTATGAGTGCTCGTGCCACGAAGAAAAATGCTACTGTGCACGCTGAGACTGTTGTGAGCATATTGATGCTCTAGCTGTAATGCTGCAGAACTCTGATGGCTAAGCTGCCCCACAAACTGTGGGTCGTCAAAGAATGACAGTTGTTCGCCTTCTATGTAGGAGTTATAGAAGCCCCCAAAACTCTGCGGTGAAGCGCCCAATAATAATATAGTAAGCCAACGCTTCATAATTTTAGCGCTGCCGGCTCATGGTATCTTTACGGAACATGTTTTCACTTAAACCTGCTTGAAGTTTTAGCTGGTTGACAATCATGCTGGTGCTTTTTCCCGTTTGATTATTTTCCATTTCCATACGAAAAGCACGCCAATATTTATCGTTGATATGGCGGTAGTCGGAAAGCGTCAACGTTTTAAGAAGCGTGCCTTTTCTATCAAAATATTCCGCCTTCATAAGTTGAAAGTTCTTAATATCTAAGTGGTTTACAATACGGCTATAGCCAGAGTGATCATAAGTAGGGAAGGCAGCGACTACGAAGTGGCTGTTTTTCTCGCCCATATAAAAATGATTGTACTTGTCAATTTCGAACGAGCTTAAATCTTCATAGGAAAATTCACTCCCCATAAACGGGCCAGATTTGTTTTTAGAGGCAATGCGTTTGGTCCGTTTTAGCTGCGGAAGAAACAACCATTGCTCATCGGCGCTATGAACATGGGAGTAGTTTAGAAAAGCCGTGCCGCGTATATCCGCTGGTACGTTAAATAACGTTAGCGATTTGTTCCCGTCACCGTCTATCTCAAATTCGCTGATAGATAACTCTCTAGTGCTCTGGCCGCCATTCTTGTTGCGTAGAGTCATAACATATTCGCCAATCCCGGAGTGCCAGCCGGAACTCATTTTCTTTCTCTTAATCGCCAAATCCAATCCCTGATTTTTCATTGTCTCGGTGTATTGGCTGTTATCTTCACCGGCAAACAATTGTACGGATGCCATAATAAATAAGAAAAGTAAGTAGAGTTTGTGAGACATTTTTGCGTTAGGCTTCAGCATTTTTTACAGCTCCTGATTCCGTTAGTTCAATGACGGGCTTACCGTTGTAGGTATAGTAAAGTGTGATGGGTATGAGAATTAGATCGATCAATAATGCGACGATCAAGATTGCTGTTGTAAGCAGCCCCAGATTTTGATTGACCAAATAAGTGGATCCCGTTAAGACTAAAAAGCCGGCCGATAAAATAATGGTCGTATTGATTAGCGCAGGGCCTACACTTTCAAATACATATTCGATTGCTTGCTGCGCGTTCATTCCTTGGTTAATGCCGTATTTGAACTTACTAAGGAAGTGAACAATATCATCGACAACCACCCCTAGAGTCATGCTCGCAACAATACTTAAGCCAAGATTAATTTCACCGTTATACAACGCCCATAATCCGAAGCAAACAAGAGAAGGGGCTATCATGCCAATAAGCGCTATACCCCCGAGCCGAACTGATTTAAGGGGAATAATTAGAAGCGCGGAGATCAAGACAAATGCGATAATGGTTCCCATGGCAATGTTAGCAATATTGCGTTCGCTGATATGTGCAAACATGAGGTTAGGGCTTGCGGCAGACATAGTAATACGGTTGGCGTTATGAGAAATCCAATCTTTTGCATCAGCTTCGATACGCAATAAATCTTTAGAGCCAATGTTTTTGAATATGGCCGTTGCTCTCGCAGCGGACTTATCTATATTAATGCGGTTATTCATATCTAAACCATAAGGAAGAGACATTTCTAACAGCAGTAAGTATTGCGCGGCCATCGATTGATTATCCGGAAGCGCATAGAACTCTGGGTTATCAGCGTGTAAGTTTTTGTTTAGCTTCTTTATAGTATCGGTATAGGTTGCAACGTAAGCGACTTCTGCTTTAAGCCGTAGCCAGTTGCTAAAAGATTCCGCCTGCCTCATAAATTCAGGGTCGACAATACCGTTTTCAGATTTGCTATCGAGTTTAAAGTCCATAAATACGTAACCACTTAAGTTTTTCTCCATGAATTCCGCAGAAGCGCGGAAGGGTACTTCTGGAGCAAAATAACGTACAGCCATATCGTCAACAGTATTTTTTGGAATGAGGTAACCACAAAATCCAATACCCAGTAAACATACAGGCAATAAGATGTGTCGTTTGGAAATGGTAAAGCGAGAAAATGCGAGTAAGCGAATTTTGCTTGTTTGGCTTTGTGATTTTAGGGGTAAAAGTACCAGCAAGGCTGGAAGGGTGAATACGGCTAAAAATGCGGCAAAAAATACACCAAAGGCAACCATGTTCCCCAAATCTTTAATGGGTGGTACTTCCGACGTATTAAAACTGAGAAAACCAATAATAGTGGTGACGCTGGTTATAATGACGGGCACAAATGTTGTACGCACGCCCATTGTTACCGCTTGTAGCTTGTTGGTGCCTTGTTGGCAATGACGCTGGCTGGCGAAGATAATGTGCACGCAATCGGCAATGGCGAGCGTTATAACAATAAGCGGTACGTTCACTGTCGCCATTGAAATGGACATACCGGCCCAACCTGCAGTACCCATTGTGGCTAGAACAGACATTATCACAATAATAAAAGCCGAAATTGTGGCAGATAGCGAACGAAACACTAGCGCAAGCACCACAAAAATGATCAATAACATTAATGGTACTAATGTTCCTATGTCGGCTTTAGAGGCGGTATTTAAATTGTAGTTAAGCATTATTACCCCGCTAAGGTGAAAGTCGATATCGGGGTTAGTGGCTTTTAATTCATCTAGAGTGGCGAGTAGGTATTCAGCGATCTCAGTGACTTCAGTAGATTTATCAATTTCCGGTAGGTTAACGGTGATATTGATTGCCGAGACATGAGCCGATGGTGATAGTAAATAGTTTTTTATGATTGGGTCGCTAATCGCAATTTTTTTGCGTTTAGCCATTGCCGTGGGATTAAGTGCGTCTGGGTCTTCTATAAAATCTTCAACGATTAAATCGTCATTCAAGCCATAGGTATATTGATAGTTAGTGAGCGACTCAACCCGCGTTGAGTAGGGTGTTTGCCAGGCTTTTTCAGTGAGCGCGGTAATAAGCGCCAGTCGTTCCGGTGTGAATATTTGCTTATCGTGAGGGGCAATCAATAATACAACGTTATCCGTTTTACTGAAGACGCGTTGTAGCTCTTCGAACGCGTTTAACTCAGGGTTTTCGTCACTGAAAAATACCCTGTAATCGCCGCGGAACGTTAAATTTCCGGCGCCGACGGTAAGCCCCGCAATAATAATGACACTAATAACTAGGGAGATTACCGGTCGGCGAGCAGAGAAAGTAAACATGGCAAAACCTCAATGTTTATCTGAATTGCAAAAAGGGTGGCGCGCTAAGCGTTCGATAGGCATGATTATCTGAACGTATAAATTAATTGTACAATATAAGGTGACTAATCGTCAGTTTATATTGTTCGTTTTGAGCGCGCTACACTAAGCTTTAAAATATCAACCAGTATCACGTTAGGTGGAGTTAACAAATGGCTAGAACGGAAAGAACACCCGAAGAGGTGGCGGCAAGAGAATATGAACTGTTAAATATTGCCTACGACATCATAAAAATAGATGGGGTGTCGGCACTCACAATGGACAGAGTTGCGAGCGCCTCCCCTTATTCTAAAGGAACTGTATATAAAGATTTTTCTGGAAAGGAAGATATGCTCACCGCGCTATGCTTGAGGGGGCTCGATATTCAGTTGGCTCTCTACCAGCGTGTGCCCGATTTTCCGGGTTCATCACGTGAAAAAGCGTTAGCGTTGTTTTATGCGTACCAACATTATGCTAAAAAGTACCCCGTTCTTTTTCGTTGTGTATTAGATGGACTATCGTCTTCGGTGTTAGAAAAAACACAAGAACACCGCTTAGTGGCGCGTGCGACAAAAGAGCGGGAAATTGCCGCTATCTGTGATCGTGTTGTCGCAGAAGCGCTTGTAAATGGGGATATTAGTACCAGTACGTATACTGTCGCTCAGCTTACCTTCGCCAATTGGGCGATGGGTTTCGGTACCGCGGCGTTGCAAATGGCGGCTCAGAAGGCATTTAGTGTTTCGCGTATAGAGCTGGATTCTACGCTCCTACTCAATGCGAGTTTAGTGATGGACGGCATTGGGTGGCAGCCACTTTATTCTGAGTACGATTACCAATCGGTCTGGGTAAAAATAAAAGAATACTTCGAAGGTTTGCCAGAATATCAGGTTATCTAAAGGTTAAACGCGCCAGAAAAGGCTCGTTCAACGTCCAAGTAAAAACGCAAAAAATTAATTTTTTGCGTTTTTTTTCGCCCGAAAATACCATCGCTCTAATTTTCCTTTTTCAAATCCTATTTCCATCACATTAATTATCGCTATGAGTGTGCTCATAAGCTCCATGCGCCAAAGTGTTTTTTTAGCTGAAATATGTAAAAAGAATGATAAAAGTAGGAGGCGACAAAGCATACCTAAATTGTGTGATAGCGCACAAAAAGGACTACCACCACCCAATAGAATGACGGATCGTTACTTTATTGAAATATTTTGTATAGACTATTGCACCGTGCTCAGAGCATGCGCTCCTTACAATTTTTATAAATTGTGCGTAAACGGCATGTGCTGTGCTAGGGCCCCGAGACTCGGGGAGGTGGCCACGATGGCCGAGAATAGCGTTCATTTCGCGATTTTGATGAGCTTTTTGGGTGGCGGATAAAGGCCCCTAAATTTATATGTGCGATGGAGATGGATTTTTATGCAACTTAAATTAATCAATCCAATGGCTGTTGAATGGTTGGCGGCTGTTGATCTTGTTCGGAGTAAGTACCAGGCAGTATTTGACGCCGATATTCTGCCAAACCCTGACAATTTTCTAGCACTCTACGACGACGCAGGAGAATTGCAGGCGTGCTGCGGGATTACGTATGCCAGAGGGAACAAAATGTTCTCCGAACAGTACCTCGATATGCCAATCGAAAAAGCCATTGCAGCCAATTGTGGAGAAAAGGTGGAGCGCGACCAGGTACTCGAGGTTGGCTCGTTAGCAACACATTCGCGCTCGGCTGGCACAGAATTAATGAAAATGATCCCAGTCGTTGTTTGGTCGCAAGGAAAGCGCTATGCCGTGCTTACTGCCACCTCTCAACTGGCTCGGATAATGCGGCAAGTGGGTGTCCCTGCAAAACTAATTGCCCATGCATCAAGTGATCGCTTAAGCGATGTGGATCGCGAGAAATGGGGCAGCTATTACAAAACCAATCCTTTTGTTTGTTACGTTAATGTAGGTTCGTTAAGCGGTGGTTTTTTCTCAAAGGTAGGCACGTATTCCTTCAGAAATATCGATATAGAAATCGTATCAGCCAATAAGGAAATTGCATGAACTTTCTAAATCGAATTATCGCTACAGCAATACAGCAACCGAAGGCTGTTGCGATTACGGTTCGTAACGAAAAAGGCAGTGTGGAAAAAAGCTACTCTTATGAGCAAATAATCAACGCCGCATATGTTCTCGCAGGCCAACTGATTTCGCGCCAATTAAAAACCCGTGATGTACTCACAGTTGGGGTCTTAGCCGGTAATTCAGCTGCGTGGGTAGTCGCTGATTTGGCGCTACTGTTGGCTGGAATTTGTGAAGTTCCAATTCCATTAATGTTTACAAAAGAGACCGCTATTAACCTGCTGTCGGCAACGAACTTTTATGTCTACGACAAAGAAGGTGAAGCCCGTCTAGCGCAATGGGGTGATGATTGTAGTGATGACAGCTCTATTGGTATCAATGTAGACGCATTAGTTGAGGCCGGCAATCGTCGTGCTGCTGATAACGCGAAGGTTTCATTTTCTGAGGATTGGGTGTGTAAAATCATCCACACATCCGGCACAACAAGTTTGCCAAAAGGGGTCAAAATTCGTTACGAAGGTCTCGATATACTATTGGATTCCCTTACTAAGCGTACCGAAAAAACGCACCATAGTCGTTGCATGTCCCTAGTTCCGCTTAGCCTTTTGATTGAACAGGTAAGCGCCGTTTATATGACACTAATGCATGGTGGAGAAATTGCATTTTCAGCGCCAGGGCTAGGACTTTTGGGCGAGAAATCTATTCGCTCCGAAGACTATCTGGCCCGAATTAAAAATTTTCAACCTTCTACCTTAACGCTCACACCGGCATTGGTTGATGCCTTGTCGTTAAAAGCAAAAGCGGCGTCTGTGCAGGGAAAAAATGTCATTGAAACGCTTTTTGGTACACAAAATATCCCTTTTCTTGCGTGCGGCGGAGCACCCACCAATATCGATAATCTTAAGTTATTGGCGTCCATGGGAATTCGTGTATTTGAGGGCTATGGCCTCAGTGAAAATTCGTCTGTTGTAAGCTGGAACTACGCCGCTAAGCAAAAAATAGGTTCGGTTGGCAGGCCACTAGACCATGTGAATGTCACCACCAATGAAGACGGAGAGCTGCTGGTAAAAAGCGGCTCCATTTTTGCCGGCTACACACAGAAAGATCCGTCGGCTTGCGATCTGACTGACGATGGGTGGCTAAAAACCGGCGATATCGCTCGTATAGATGATGAAGGTTTTATCTTTATAAAAGGTCGAAAAAAACACGTCATTATTACCGCAAACGGACGAAATCTATCACCAGAGTGGGTAGAAACGAGGTTTTCAACGGTTTCGGATGTTAAGCGCTGCGTGATTTTTGGCGATGGACTCGAAGATGTTCATTGTTTAATCGTGATGGATTCGACGTGCGTTGATAGCGAAGTACTAACGGCCGTTAGACAATTTTCAGAAGAGTATTTGTCAGATATTGAACGGCCGGATTTTTTCCATTTAATGAACGTTGATGAAGTTGAGGTCGCAGACCTTTGGACGATTACCGGTCGTCCTCGTCGGCAGGCTATTCAGGAACATCTATTGTCATCGGCGATTGCGTAAGGAGCTGGTATGTTAATCATTGATAAAAATCCGCTAGTAGATATAAAGGAAAATATTGTCGCTAACCCCAATAATGCGCGCGTCGATGACCTCGAAAAGACTGCATTATTTGAAGCGTTAAGTACACATGGCTACCTAATTTTACGTGGTTATGAGGCAACGTTAGCTGATTTTAACGGCTTCGTAGAGCGGGTTAGCGCAAGTTTTAGCCTAGATCCCGCACGAGAGTTTCACGGCAACGTCGCGCAAAAAGTGGACGCCGGGTTCGATGAAGTCGGGTTGCATTGTGAAAACGGCAATAGCCCTTTTTGGCCTGATTTGGCTTGGTTCTACTGTCAAGTTGCGGCCTCCCATGGGTCACAAACGACTGTTTGCGACGGTAGAGAGGTGTGGCACGGCCTTAGCGATTTAACGCGCGAGCTATTTCTAAAAAACGATATTGTTTATTCGAGAAAAGTGGAAGAACGTGCATGGAAAGAGTTTATCTATCATTCAATGGGCGGCGCGCTGAGCCTTGAGGCAATAACGTTAGAGCACTTACATGGCCTCATTAATTCCTCGCCCACCGCCAGTATTGATGTGCTTGAAAACAACGCAGTGCGTTACTACTATCGAACGCCCGCGGCAAGGAAGACACTTTTTTGCGAAAATCTATCCTTTGCAAATAGCATTCTTGGGCCTTCATACAACTACGAGACACCCAAAATTGAATTTGTTAATGGCGAGAAAATTACCGAGGAAGTGATTGCTGAAATACAACACGTAACCTCAAGTAAAACAAAAAATATAGATTGGAAAAATGGTGATATAGCGATAATTGATAATACGCGCGTTATGCATGGCCGAAGAAAAATAGAAGATAGTAAAAGAGAAATATACAACGCTCTAAGTTATATATAAGGAAAAATATGAAGTTCGCAATTATATTGAAATATTCTTTTACAAATAAATGGTTCAATCTGACTCGACCGGAAAGGCAGGATTTTGAGTTGACGCATATCTTTCCACTGATACAAAAATATGCGGAAGAACTAACGGTTAGAACATTTGATTCCGAAGCATTTGAATCGAAGTTTTCCGATTTTGCAATTGTAGAAACGCAGAACTTAAAGGCCCATACCCATTTTATGGATGACCTTAGAGATTCTCCTCTCATTGCCCACGGCTATGCCACTTTCAACGATATCTTTATGGGTATTGAAGATGGGTATAAAGAATACAATCAAGAGACCAAGTAAGGGATTTACATTATGAATATCACATTAGATAAAATTACCGAAAAAGCCCATATCAATACATTGCACCCGAACGCTCTCAATTGGCCTGAAAAAATTAGCGACGAAGAACTCGAACACCTTTCGCTACTCACCTTTGATGATAAAGATCATCCCTATGAGTCAATGGCGTACATTACCAAAGAACTCGCGCAGCTTGCTGAAATTGAAAAGCACGTAACCGGCGTAATGTCTATTGTGCTCTCGGAGTTACAGGGGCATGAAGATCAAGAACTAAATAATGGTTACTCACTTCATAATGCGCTTTCGTGTTTCGCCGCAGAGGAATTGCTACATGCCAACATGTTCTATCGTTATGTTCGGTTGTTGAGTAATACGGATTTTAAATATGCGGAAAACCTCTATTCGCAACGTGTAGGTCTCTACGAAGGTGACGATTCTCCGTGGGTAAAATTGGCTTCACTTTGTTGTTCTGCCTATATCGGCGAGTCGGTAATCACGGTATTTGAACACCGTTGTAAAGCGTTTGACCCAGAGAGAAAGTTTTTTATAACCCAGTTGCTAGAAGCGCATGGGCTGGATGAGGCGCGACATATACAAATAGATCACTTCGTTTTCGAACACGTAATTCCGAAGCTTACGCCCGCCGAATTCCGAAGAATGAAACAGATGGTTAATGCCACCGAAGACTTGAATACCGAATTGTCTATGCGTTTTGGTGAGTTTGCAGCGAATACTTTTAAGTGTGATTTCATTACCAATAATTCAGCGTGGTCTCGACAGGTAGATCTAACGCTTTCTTTTAGGGATATGGTTTTTGGCGGCGACAAAATTCAGCAAGTGGACGCCGCTATGACGGACGAACAGCGTGAAAAAGTGAAGGATTTTTGCCTGCAGTCAGTGGTCCACCTAGAGTCTGCATAAGGATTATACCTATGTCGGTTGAAATATTAGATCAAAAGTCGTCACTCAATCATCTAGAAGAGAGAAAAGTATCACCACTATTGCTGTTTTCCGTGATGTTTGCGCTTTTCCTTGCGGCGATGGACAGTACCGTTGTTGGCACAATATTGCCGGTGATTAAAGCGGAGTTTTCAAATTCGTCTTTGTACCCGTGGTTAATGAGCGGATTTATTCTTAGCTCTATATTGTCGGCCTCCGTAAGCGGATTACTGGCTGATCGGTTTGGTGAAAAGTTCGTAATGGTGACAGGCATTGCGATCTTTATTCTAGGTATGGCGCAAGCATTAGCGGCTTCGTCAATGATGTTGCTGGTAATGTCGAGATTAGTGCAGGGTGTTGGAGCCGGTATGATTACGGTCATGGCCTACACGATTGTAGGGCATCTATTCAGCGCCGAAAGCCGAGGAAAAATGCAAGGCGTGCTGAGCCTTGTCTGGGGATTGGCAGCCATAATCGGCCCGGTATTTGGCGCTGTTTTTCATGAGCAGTTTGGCTGGCGATATGTCTTTCTCGGGTACATTCCTCTATCGGCGATTGCGCTCGTTATTGTAGCGGTTATCTATAAAAGAGATGGTGCCGGTGGTGGTAGTTCATCACTGAATATTCCGGTAATTTTAGCGTTTACCGCCGGCATAGGCGGCGTCATGCTCGCCATTATGTGGGTTGGCGAAAAAAATTATTTGCGCGCATTGGCGGCTTTTGGCGGCGGGCTTACCTTGCTTTTCGGTTATGTTCTTCTCGTAAAAAATCGAAAAGATAAAGAACTGCTTCCCCGTGAAGTAGTACTCACGTGCCCGTTAAGATGCGCCGCACAATTAACCTTTTTAGCATCCGTAGTGTTGTATGCGTCTGTGGTAGTGCTACCACTTTTTATGGCCGAAACGGTTAGCGCTTCAGCGGGATTGGCTGGTGCCGTAATTGCAGCGTCATCGTTAGGTTGGGTTGTGGGTGCTGGAGTTTCCGGCGGCATGGTACACAAACGTGGGTATCGAGCCTTGTCGGGGTTTGGCGCTTTATTGTTGGTTGTTGGAACGGGTATTCATGCCTTTATACCGCTCGATGCGGATGTGTGGTTGCGCATCGTTGGCCAATTCTTTATAGGGTTAGGTATAGGTTTTTGCGCGGCTATTAGTTTGGTCTTTATACAAAACCGTGCGACCAGCGAAAATATGGGACGGTATACAGCTGCCGTACAGTTATTTAGAAATCTTGGTGCTGCAATCGGGATAAACGCTCTAGCGGCGCTGTTGTTGTACATGGGCACTGAGGGCGGGGACGTCCGAGCGTACGCCCTATGCTTCTACACACTCTTCGCAATCGCAGTCCTTTCATTATTCCCAGCGCTAGGATTACCCGAAAAAGAGGTGAAGGTATGAATGTAGTGGTAATTAATGCAAACCCCAAAAAAAACAGTTTTTGTCACGGTTTAGCCAGCGCTTACGCGGACGGGGCCAGAAATCGCGGAGACGACGTCACCGTCATAACGTTAAGTGATCTACAGTACGATCCGGTACTGCGAACGGGGTTTGATAAAGACGATATTCTCGAACCTGACTTAAAAACGGTTGAGGAGGCTATTGCGTGGGCTGACCATATCGTTTTTGTCTACCCAAATTGGTGGGGTGTGATGCCTGCAATTTTGAAAGGTACTTTAGATCGTGTTCTTAAACCGGGGTTTGCCTTTAAATTTGAAAATGGTGGCGTAATTCCGCTTCTTCGCGGTAAGACTGCATCCTTGTTTATTACGATGGATGTACCGATATGGGTATACCGCTTTATACACCATAACCGTGGTGCGAAATTGATGCGCGATAACGTGCTTAAGTTCTGCGGAATAAAAACGAGAAAAATAAAATATTTTGGTCCAATTCATTCTTCAAGTGAAAAAAAACGTGAGTCATGGTTAGGGACAGCTCGAGCGTTGGCCCTCACAGCCTAAACAATAGACCCAGCGCGGATATCAATATTAAGGGATTACAGTATGGCGACAAAATCTGTGGCGTTTTCGAGTCTTCTTGCGGACTATAAAAAATATGCCCCTGCGTGCGCGGGCGAAGTTATTGATATCGTGGAGTCGGGAGATGGATGTTGGGTTAAGAGTATCACTGGGAGTCTCTATCTAGATTTTTCCAGTGGAGGTTTTGGTTATACCGTTCCCGAAATAGCGTCTCCGCTTCGCGCCCAAATGAAAAAAGTGGCGTTGTCTAGCCGGTTACTTATCTGCCGGTATGTGGGCGAAGTTGTATATAGGCTACAGGATATGGCGCCTGGACGCCTAGATACTTCGTACCTTTGCAATTCCAGTGGTGAAGGTTTTGAAGGTGCAATAAAACTGGCAAAAGGTCTTTACCCTGCACGAAGAAAAGTAGTGGTAATAGAGCCTTGCACGGGGTGCACGTTAACCTACGGGTGCCTAGCGAAAGGTGCGGGTGCTGGTTTGTTAGAGTCACTCAATATTGACGTTGAGCGGGTAAATAGCAACGTAGATAATATATCGAACGCGATAGATGGAGATACGTTATGTGTCATATTTGATCCCATTTTCACCGGCGAATATTTGGCGGTTATGAGCGATCGAATACAGGACACGATACATGAAAGGGCCAAGGAAGTAGGTGCGTTATGTGTCGCGAACGAATCCGCGACGGGCTTTGCTATAACGGGAAAAACCTTCACCAGTGAACATTTAAATTTCGTTCCTGATGTCATTGTCTTCGGCACGCAGCTCGACGGGGGCTGCGTCCCTTTTGGCGGCTATATTACAACATCTGAATTAAATGAGCGTGTTTACGGTCTTAAAAACCCTACCTTGCATGGCAGTACAACAGCGGCGAATCCACTTGGCTGTATGGCCGCTTGTTTAGTATTGGATTATATTAAAACCCATAATTTAGTTAATCGACATGTACATTTACAGGCGCTAATTGAATCCAAATTAGTCGATATTACTGAGACTTTATCCGTTCCTTTATCGTGGTCTTGTATTGGTAGTGTGCTATCCATCGATCTAAGTGAAGCGCTACACCCTAGCCGCGTGAACGCCGTATTCGAGGCGTGCAGTCAAGATGGCTTGATGCTTGAGTGTTTCAATAGAACCGTACTGCAGTTGAAAGGCGCGTTAATTGTTGGGGAGGGCGAATGGATCGCGGCGCTAGACGTTATCGAAAGCTCGCTCCGCAAGGCAACATCCGAGCAGGCGCAGAGGGAGGCAGAGGTCGTATGAACAAGCTAAATGATCGTGATCAGGTGGTTGAGGCTTGCGAAAAATATTGGAATCCGGCCGCGGCCGCTCTCTATCGCATTAGCCATAAAACGTTGGAATCTCATGCAAAAGGTAGCTGGGTATATGACGAAAACGGAGACGCGTATTTAGATTTTGCGTGCTCATATGGTGTGTTCGTAGTAGGGCATGGCAATCCAGAAGTTATAGAAGCCGCAGACAGTCAAATACAAAAAATAGGCGCTAAAGTGTCGAAATTTCCGAGTGTTGAAAGTATTACGCTTAGGAAAGCAATCGCTGAAAGTTTACCAGAAGACTTAAACAAGGTTTGGCTGGCTAGCACCGGAGCAGAAGCGTGCGAAATAGCGATGCGTGCAGCCATGATAATAATGGCACCGCGTAAAAAATTAGTGGTAATCGAAAACTCTTATCACGGTAAAACACTAGGGGCATTAGGTTTTCTTGGCCAAACAGCACACCGATTACCTTTTGGCGATTTAATGTCACATATTGAGTACGTACCGTTCGGCGATGTGGCAGCCATTTCGAGCGCCATTGATGACCAAACCGCCGCTGTATTGGTAGAGCCCATATTGGGTGGGCCGTTTCTTCAAGTTCCGCCTCTAGGTTATTTAAAAATCATTGAGTCTCGTTGCAAAGCGACAGGTACGTTGTTTATTGCAGATGAAATTCAAACGGCATTCGGTCGTGCGGGTAAGCTCTATGCTATCGATTACGACAACGTCGTTCCAGATATGATCTTACTTTCAAAGGGCCTTACTGGCGGCGCGACGCCTTTTGCCGCGTTAGTTATGAAGGAAAGCGTGCACAATAGTCTTGGTGAAAGCGAATTCTACGACGAGCGGCTGCTGCAATCTGAAAATGGCGGAAGCCCCTATGCTTGTAGCGTCGCCTTAGCGGCCATAAATTTTATCACCCGTAATAATTTAATATTAAAATCCGATGCGTTAGGGGCAAGACTTTTAACAGGACTGCATCGCATTGCCAAAAAATATCCAAAATTTATTATAGAAGCGCGAGGTGTGGGCTTAATGACAGGCCTATGCGTTAGAAACTCTGCGATTGAAAGCGCGATATCGATGGTGCTAGGAAAAAAGAATGTGCATACAGGGCATTCTCTAAACGAAACCATTGCGCATCCTGTTCTACGCTTCTACCCCCCTCTTACCGTTACGCCAGACGAGATCGACTTGTGCCTTACTAAGCTTGAAGAGACTATGGCGCAACTTAGCTGTAGGCCTTTTCTAATGTTTAAAGTTCTAGATGTGATCGCGCGGCGGCAGTACAAAATTCCATCAAAATATTTATATAAATTAACGGGTATAAAACCAATCTATACATTGGGTTAACGTTTAATTCATCGCTTAGTGAGGGCTGGAATGGGCTCGCGGGCAGTTTGAAAATAAGGATAGGGTTATGGTCTCTACATTGTTTGAAAAGTTACAGGACAGCACAACAGTTTTCCACTCATTGGATGAGTGTGAGCGCCACCAGTGGGATTTGAACGGCTTTAGCCAATCTGGTTTAGATTATTCGTTTCTTAAAACAGTAGAAGACTCAGGTATTAATAAGTTAAAGCACCGCTACGCCCTAATCGATGACGCCGAAGGCGAAACCATCGGGCGGGCCAACTTTTATGAAGTTGATATGGATTTTACAACGATGGATAAAAAAATGACTGACGGTGTGAAAAAGTCAGTCAAAGCACTCTATCCAGATTTTATGACGTTTAAAGTCTACGAAATGGGAATGTTTACCATGATAGGCGAGGCGTTAGATGTTAACAAACAAGAAGATACTGCTTTTTGTCTCGCTCAGGCCGCGCAGCATATGCAAGCCTATTGCGAGGAAGAAAATGCAGATTTCATGTTAATTCGTGATGTTCCTTACGAGAATCTTGAGCTTTACCGGAAAGTGCTAGAGCCTGCGGGTTTTTACCCTGCGTTGGGTTTTGCCAATGCAAGCCTACCGTTGCGATGGGAATGTTTTGACGACTACCTCATGTCACTGAACAGCAAAGATAGGCATAAGTTAAAAACGGCACTGAAAACTGAAGAGAAATTTGGCGTACAGGTAGAAGTGATAAATGATTATTCCACCCTTTCGTCGGAGCTCGAATATCTTTGGAAGAAGGTTAACGCCAAAGCAAAAGATTATAGCCGCGAACAATTAAACGAAGCCTATTTTATCCAATCAGCAAAATGGTTACATGAGAATAGCGAAATTATAGCCTTTCGTTACGAGGGAAAACTCGTTGCGTTTATGTATAACGTTTTCGGTAGTGACGACTATACCATGCTGGACTGGGGGGTTGACTACGACTTTCCGCTCTATAGCAAGGTTAGTCTCTATCGAACGGCTTCAGTGTTATCGATAAAGCGTGCGTTCGAATTAGGGAAATCTTGTTTTGAAATGGGTATCACCAACTACATACCTAAAAAATTATTAGGTGCCACAATGGAGCCCCTTACATATTTCGTAAAACACAGAGATAGTGACGAGTATTCGAAAACGCTTGCGCGGTTGTTAACTGAAAATATTGACCTGCCGGAAGTTCTTCATGCGAATAAAACAGGTGAACAGACATCGTTCACTGACGTTGATTGGATTGAAATGATCAGGTCAATGCAGGATAACTGTTCGCCGCAAGATGTCTTTAAAATTGCGGATAGAGAATACAAGCATAGTCTGTTAAAAATGGGAAAAATATACGGGTTTTACCCGGAGTTTCGATCTTCGCAAAGCTCGTCCATTGTCAATGAGAATGGAGAGGACGTTGTGCTTATTGGTACGAACTCTTATCTCGGTTTGAATTCTCATCCAGGCGTTATCAAAGCCTCTGTGGAAGCAACCCAAAAATATGGCTCCGGTTGTAGTGGTTCTCCGCTTTTAAACGGCACGTTAGATTTACATGCGAAGTTAGAGAAAGAGTTGGCGGCGTTTGTTAACAAACCTTCGGCCGTTCTTTGCAGTACAGGCTACCAAACTAACCTTGCAGCGCTTTCTGCGTTGTGTAATCGCGATACGCTGGTTTTGATGGACGAGCGAAACCACCGCAGCCTATACGATGGTGTTCGATTGTCGGGTGCTGATATCGCGCTATTTCGACACTGTGATTTAGCTCATGCCGAGAGAATTCTTAAGCGAAACGTTGGAAGGCCCTGTTTATGGGTGACCGATTCGGTGTTTAGCATGGAAGGCACCGTAGCAGACCTTTCAACGATGTGCGACTTAAAGGAAAAGTATGGTTGCCGGTTATTTGTGGACGAATCTCATGCGTTTGGCGTTCTTGGTGAAACTGGGCGCGGTGTATCGGAATTACATAACGTAGTTGACCGCGTGGATATTGTGATGGGAACGTTTAGTAAATCGTTGGCCTCTTTGGGTGGTTTTATTGCTGCGAGCGAAGACGTAGTGGAATTTATTAAGCACAAGGCGGGTGGCCATATTTTCTCGGCAAGTTTGCCCGCCGGTGTGGTGGCAGCTGTACGAGAGTCACTTCGCCTTGTCGATGCTGAGCCAGAGCGTCGTGTGCAACTACTTGAAAAATCAAAGTATATGGCCGATGCCTTAAAGGAAATGGGGTATATGGCGGAATACAACAATACGCCGATCGTGCCGGTTGTCTTTGGTGATGAAACATTGGCGTTAGCGGCCTATAAAAAGTTTTTTGAAGAGGGGGTTTTTGTTAACCCTGTCATACCACCAGCGGTGCCAGACTTCCAGTCGGGGTTCAGGACAAGCTATATGGCCAATCATGAATGGAAAGATTTAGATAGAGCACTGGCTGTTTTCAAAAAGTTACGCCCTTACCTTGTCGATAAAACCCCATTAGAAGGAACCGATATCAATGAAAATAACGCTGTTGGAAATAATAAAAACGCACACCAAGTCTCCGCGTGAAATATCTGTTAAATCACGTTTTGTGGAAGATTTGGGGTTCGATTCATTTAGCATGATGCTAGCCATTAGTGATATTGAAGACGCGTTTGATGTTGCTATACCTTCATCGCAGCTCAGCAATCTGTTGTGCGTTAATGATCTATACGAAATCATGCTTGAGCTAGAGGTTACATCAACAACAGAGGAGAATGTCGCGTGAAGGATGTGAATAAAAACGACTACGAAATTCAGCAATCGTTATGGGACCATCTAGAATCTTGTGATGATAAAGGCATAGAGTTTTTTATTGAGGATAAACTGGACTTTAACTTTTATTCTTATCAAGAGCTTTACTACCGCTCGCTTACTGTTAAAGATAAGCTCGAGGCGTTAGGCGTGTCTCGTGGCGATAGAGTGCTGTTGTGTGCACAAAACTCACCAGAGTTCGTTCTCACGTGGTTAGGGTTATGGATGCTGGGTGCAGTACCTGTTCCCATGCCGCCTTCAATAACCATGTCTGGCGGAGGTTCATTTAGCCAGCGTGTTGCGCCGCTTTTGAACTTCCACCAATTTTTTATCTGTGAACGAAATGATCATATGTTATGGCAGGCTTTGCCAAATGCTGACATGGTCGAGTTTGTAGAAATGAAAAATTTGACTAGTGTGGCGATGGTAAGCCCGTTATCGGTTGAGCCTAATCGCGAAAATTCCGTGGAACGCCGTGTAGCGTACGAAGACGATGCCTTTATTCAGTATACCTCTGGAAGCACAAGCGCACCTAAAGGCATTATTATTAGTTATAGAAATGTTACTGATAATATTTCGGCCATTACCGAACGTATTGGTGTTACGAGCGAGCGGGATACTTATATCTCGTGGCTGCCTACCTATCACGACTACGGCCTGGTGGCCAACTTCTTGATGTGTCTATTTAATCAAATACCCATGGTAATGGTAACGCCGTTCTATTTTGTAAAACGGCCATTACGATTTATGGAGTTCGTACAACGATTTCAAGCAACCTGTGTGTGCATGCCGAATTTCGCACTCGAAGTTATCCTGCGAGCCGTTGCTATAAAGAAACCCAAAGTAGAGGATCTGAATATTTCCTCTTTGCGGTGGTGGTCAGTTGCGGCAGAACCCATTGCGCCCGAAACCATAACGGCTTTGCGGAATGTGTTAGGTCGGTATGGCTTGGGCGAAGGCGTTATTAACCCGTCCTATGGCTTGGCCGAAGCGACAGTTGGCGTTTCGGGTAACGCGGCCGGTGGCGAAATTCTTATCGTGGGCGGGGAAAAAAGGTTCGTGGCGAACGGGCCCTTATTGCGTGGTTTTGATTACGAACTACGCGACGTTCAGCCAGACGGAAGTGGTCGTCTGCATTTGCGGGGGGATAGTGTTGCGAAATGGGCGTATGTTGATGGTGAGCGTGTCGCGTTATTGGATGAAAAAGGGTTTTGTGATACACGCGATATTGCCGTTTTTAAGGATGATGAATTAATTATCTTTGGCCGTGGTGATGAAATGTTCAGTCGGCGAGGTGAGAATATATTTCCCTACGATATTGAATGCTTCGTGCGTAACTATGCTCCACTTCAGGTTCGACGCGCCGCATGTTTTAACCTAGTCGATCCTGTAAACAATAGTGAAAAATTAGTGGTTCTTTATGAAAGTCGTATAAAAAAAGAGGCGTTTCACACCACTATTAAGCCGGAACTTTTCGCCCAAATTCAAGCCGACACTGGCGTTAAAGTTGACGAGATTTTATGGGTCCCAGCCCATACCATTCCCGTCACAACCAGCGGAAAAATACAGCGTACTAAGGCTGCGTCTCTGTATACCAGCAGCATTCATTCCTACTCTACAGCAGCACAATAGGCGCGAATATGACTATGACAAATCTAGACATGATACGAGATCTCGCTGAAGGTATTATTCCGCAAACAGACAGTTTGGGCGCGCACCAATTACCTGTAGCGGAAATGGTGTTAGACGTGGCGGCGAGTTGGCCGTTCGAGCAAGAACAGTTGTTTTTTCAGAGTTTGGCGTATGTTGCCTCTCTTCCACTGCAGTTTTTCGGAAAAGAGCTGAACGCACTAACGTCCGAAGAAAAGCAGTCTTTTATTGCGCTAATAGCCGAAGTTCCTGAGTTACACCCTTTTTTCGAGCCGTTTCGAAAATTAATTGTCCTTAATTATTATGCTCTACCGCCGGCTTATGAAGCGATTGGCATGCCTGGCCCGAGTATCGATACGGGCGGACACACCATTTAATAATGGCGTTATAAAAATAAATAATAAAAAATCAGGATATTACCATGGGAATAACAGCAGATTTAGAACGGCAATATGATGTCGTTATAGTGGGCGCGGGTGCTGCAGGTGCTGCATACATTCATAAGTTAGTGAACGCAGGGCTAAAAGTACTGGCGATAGAAAAAGGCCCCTATTTTAAAAATCATAGCGACGATTTTATTGAAAATGAATTAGGGATTTTCAGCCATTTATGGGATAACAACCCTTACGAAGTTACGGGTGAAGCTTTTCGCCGTACGCCTAACTTAGGGCGCGCAGTGGGGGGCGGTACGCTGGCGTGGACAGCGGTTGCGCTGCGTTTTTTCGAGAGAGATTTTGAATTTGGCTCTCGCTGGGGGCACATAGAGGGAACATCGGTAAGAGACTGGCCAATAGGGCTAAAAACGTTGGAACCCTATTATGATGAAGCCGAACAGCATATGGGTGTTTCTGGGGGGCCAACCCCGTGGGATGCGAGTGCCGTATTGCCGCCTAATCCTCCGCTCCCTCTTTATCCCGGTTCGGAGGCGTTAAAGCAAGGTCTCGACCAGCTTGGATTGCGCTCTACACCCGGTCGTATCGCTACAAATTCACAACCCTATAATGATTCTCCTGAATGTGTGCATTGTGGTTTTTGTCGTTCTGGTTGTCGTATAGATGCTAAGTATCAGGCCGACAAAGTCTTAATTGAACCGGCGCTGGAAACGGGCCTTCTGACGTTATCTTACTTGTCGACCGTGACAAAAATTATTACGAGCCATAGGGGGCATCGCGCAAAGGGTGTTGAGTTTATAGATGACGAAAGCGGGGAATCACATCGAGTAAAAGCGCGCTTTGTTGTGGTCTGTAATAACCCAATCGAAACGCCACGGTTGTTATTGGCCTCTCGGAGCAATGCGCATCCTAATGGTATCGGTAATCGGTACGATCAAATCGGTCGTGGTTTTTTTGCGCATCTTGGTATTGTGGGATATGGACAAACCCACGCGTTACTTAACAGTAGTATAGGCCACAATATGGGTAACCTCATGACGCTCGATAGTTGTGACCGTGGTAGCGAAAATGGCTACGGTGGTGGCTTTACGTTACTGTCGTTAAACGGCGCAGGTGCAGGCGTTCTCGCCATTGACCCTCTTGAACAATTTAATGGTGTGGCGTTAAAGGAAAAGGTCGCGGCGTTTAATCATTCGTTATTTATGGTGTCGTTTGTTGAAGGTGTACCCGTCGCCGATAATCGCATTCAATTATCAACAACTGAAGTGGATGAATACGGTATTCCTCAGGCACATGTTCATTACGAATATCACGAGAATGACATGATGGCTCTAACCGACGCACAAGGCACTATGGACGAAGTACTCACCGCTTCGGGTGCCTACGAAACTCATATTTCGCGGGAATTCGAATCTCACCCAATGGGTGGAATGGCTATGGGGCATTCTCCTCAAGAATCGGCGACGGATAGATGGGGCCGTGTGCATGGCGTTAAAAATTTATACATAGGCGGCGCGTCGTTATTTGTAACCGGTAGTTCTGTCAATCCCACACTAACGCTGCACGCTTTGGCTTTACGATCCGCGGATAAGTTAATTCGTGAATTCCGGCGGCGTTATTACTAATCGGTTTGGCGGAGATTAACATGGTTCCTCAAAGTAACACTAACTATGATGTGATTGTTGTTGGCGCCGGTCTTTCTGGATTGGTGTCAGCCATAAAACTTCAACGCTCGGGAAAGCGCGTTCTATTATTGGATAAAAACGAACGCGTTGGAGGCCTATGCGGTACTTTTACACAGGGAGGATATGAGTTTACTATCGCATGCAATGATTTCGGCCAAGGGTTAGTCAAACTCTTTAAATCACTAGACGTAGATGTGGTGTTCGAACAGAAAAAAACGGTTGTACATTACCTCGATGCTTTGATCGAAGCGCCGTTAGGCGGCGCGTTTATAAAAGCCTTGGTAAGCAACGAACCTAAGCAATTTTTACGTTTTATCGGTGGGTTAATTAAGGCCATGCTCGGGCGCGGCTTTCCTGTATTGGGACAGTTTGCTGAACAGACCTTAGCCCCGGGATTGGTACGCGACATCGTACAGCTTCCTGCCTATTTGATGGGTGTTGCACCTTACGATCTGCCGTCTAGCTTTATTGGTTTGGATGGTAAGTATGGGTATGGTTACACTAAGCCTGCTACGCCCGTTGGTGGGCCTCAGGTTATGGCCGATGCGCTGGCTAAACGTTTCACTTCACTGGGTGGCGTTTTATGTTTAGGGGTGTATGCCCAAAAACAGGTGTTGCTCGACAATCAATATCAGATACTCATCGATAGCGGCGAGATTTATACTGCAAATGCGTTGGTAAATTCTACGGAGCAGGTATCGCTCTATGAGCACAATACTAAAAGAGGCGTGCCGTTGAGTATGCTGTTATTGACCATTGATAAGTCGGTCGAATTTCCCGTAGGGGTTCATACCCTCGTGCATTATCCGCCAAACATTGAGACCTGGTTTCCTCAGATAGACCGAGGCGAATGGCCAGAGGCGTTTGCCTTCCATATCTTTAAGAGTGACATTAAAGGAAGGCCGGATTGTTACACCCTTAATTGTTTTTTTTACATGCCGCGGGGTATTACGTCTCCTAGTTTGCAACAACAGCAACGGTACAGGACGTATATAGATGCTCATATCGAAACCTTATTGCCGGGCGTGTTAAGTGGCATACAGTATGAGTACTTTATGTCTCCCGATGATTTTGAAACTCGTCATGGAATGTCGAGTAGAGTTATGCCTTATATTCATCAAGGCGCTAAACCCGATAATATTGATTTAGAAACGGGTATATACCGAGCGGGTCATACTGTATACCCACCCGGTGACCATGCCGGCGCTGCTGTTTTATCGGGTGCCTTGGTTGCTGAAAAAATAATAAACGCGTAACGGAGCTGATATGGAATTAGGTGGTAAAAAAATTATTGTTACAGGCGGCACGGCGGGTATTGGCCGAGAGTTGGTCAAACAATGCCTCTCGGCTGGTGCGCAGGTAATAACCTGTGGTCGAAACGTAGATAAGCTGAGTGCCTTGCAAAAAGAATTTCCCAATGTGCATATTGTGCAAGCGGATATTGCGACGGACAACGGACGACATGCGTTATTGGCCGCTGCCGAAACAAAATGGGGAAGCGTTGATTTCCTGATTAATAATGCGGGTGTTCAGTATGCCATGACAATAGGTGAGGGGAACGCAGATCAAGGCCAGACTATACAGGATGAAATCGAGATTAATTTTACAGCGCAGGTATTGTTGATCGACCTGTTTTTACCGCTGATAAAAAAATCGAACAAATCGGCCATTGTGAATATTTGTTCTTGCCTTGCTCTCACGCCTAAGCGAAGTGCGCCGGTTTATTGTGCTACCAAAGCCGCGCTAATGAATTTCTCCACTGCATTGGGGTACCAATTGGCCGATACAAACGTATCGGTCGTGTCAGTGTTTCCTCCATTGGTAGAAACGGAGATGACGGCTGGCCGAGGCTCCAAAACGATTACGGCATCGGTATTTGCAGAAAAATTACTCGCGGGGGTAGTGAGCGGAAAAACTAAAATTTATGTTGGAAAAGCAACGTTATTACGTGTAATACACCGAGTATTCCCGTCACTGGCAGCAAAAATATTAAGTAATAGTTAGTGACTTAATCATAGGACAATGGAGCCATTATGAGTTTAACGCGAAGACAATTTATCAAAAATAAAGGGGCTGTTGCCCTGGCTATACCCAGTGTTGCCGGCGTGGCACCGCTGCTATTGAGTGCTAAGTCTAAGGCTGCAAAACCACCTTTATCGGCAGGTGTTATGGGGCATGTAGATCTTAGACGCTATATTCAAACGAAATAATTGTTGGTTATAGCGTGTTGAATCCGCCTCTCTGGCGCCACTAACCAATACATAAGCGTGTTGGTTAGTGGCGCGGCGGGTGGTTTTACGTGGGAATTTCTGCTGATTTATGCAAATATGAAGCGTTTGAACGTAATCGTGTTAAAATTCCTAGAAGCGCCGCCTGTGGCTTGTTTTGGGCAAAGGGTTCAACCTACGTTCTAGCGATGGAACTGAATGGCCAACGCGGCCTCTTAAGGGGTGTTGTTAGGTCTTATGTTAAGCTTCATGTATAGGCCTCATATATACGCGCTGCCTACATACTTCATTCATCTTTTTTTGTCGTAAGAACGGGAGGTAGTCTCGGATGAAACTCATAAAATGTCATGCTATGACTCGCCTATGGCTGCTCCTGGCATTATCAATTTTTTGCGTTCAGTCTATTGCTACCGTTCAATACCCCGAAAGCCTACCCTCAACCCCATCAGAAATGAATCACGGAATCCCGAGTTGTCACAGTATCGATAGCGATACTCCGGCAGATGACAATAGCTGTTGTGGTGATAACTGTACCATGACCGTGTGCCATCACAGCAGTGCTGTTATTTCAATGCACACCGCTGTTACATTTGTGCGGTTACCGCGTTTATTTGTTGCTGAAAATACCTCTACCTTATCTGAACACCCTCTCCCTTTCTTTCGCCCTCCGATTAAGCGTTAATCTCTTTTAATTCTGTCACCGTTTGAAATGTCCTAACGATAGTTACTGACGTACTGTCACGCGTTAGGTGTGTGGTCGTTAGGCTTGTGATGCTAACGGTATTTCTATTGGCGACAGCATTATTAATGCGGTGGGCATTCATCTCGTTCTGCAGTTAGATTAGCCCCTTTAATGCGTGGTATTCACCCGCTAGCGTTCTAACACGGAACAAATACGAATACTCAAAATGTGTTGAGAGGTTTTCCAAATCTCTAGGTTAAGGATAGAAAGTGAAAACAATAAAAGTCAGAAATACTCGGTCATATACGAATGCCATCGCGCTCGCTATAGGAGTGTGGTTGTACGGTTTAAGTGTTGCGGTTATGGCGGAACCCTATACCTTGAATGCGGCCGTACGGATTGCGCAAACGGTTGATCCCTGGATTACGGGCAGTGTGAATCGACAGGAAAGCTTGGAATCTTTGGGTGCTCATGCTGGTACGTTGCCCGATCCAATGGTGAGTATTGCCGTGGCGAATTTACCTTTTGACAGCTTCGATGTTCATCAGGAAGCCATGACGCAATTTAAAATTGGCGTTACACAAACTATTCCCCGTGGCAACACGCGTGCATTAACACGTGAAAAGTTAATGAACTTGAGTGAGGCTCAGCCGTTTGCTCGAGATGAACGGCGTGCGAGTGTGGCCGTAACCGTATCTCACCTGTGGTTGGAAGTGTACCGCTACCAACACACTATTGGCCTTATCGAGCGTGATAGACACTTGTTTGAGCACTTAGTGGATGTGTCTCAATCCAGTTATACATCAGCTTCTGGGCGCACACGTCAACAGGACGTGATACGCGCGCAACTCGAACTGACTCAGTTAGATGACAGGCTTACACGACTAAGACAGCAGCGTGATACAGCGCTTGCTGGCCTGATCGAATGGTTGCCCTACGAGGCTGAACGGTTAACGATAGCCTCGAGTGCGTCTGTGAATGTCAGTTTAACACCGGCCTTTTCAGCTATTCACAATAAAGGGGCAGAGCAACTTACCGCGGTTCTTATGGCGCATCCAAAAATTAAAGGCTTCGAGCGAAATATTGCGGCCTCAACCTCGAATATTCACTTGGTGAACCAAAGTTATAAACCGCAGTGGGGCTTGAATGCAAGTTACGGTTACCGTGATAGTGACCCTACGGGAAATACCCGTGCAGATCTATTTTCAGCCGGAGTTAGTTTTGATGTGCCGTTTTTTACCGGCAATAAACAGGACAAAAAAGTTCAGGCGGCAACGGCTCAGCGAGAAATAATTAAAACCAATAGAGCGCTCGCGCTCCGACAGTTGAAAGCGGGCTTAGATACTGCATCAGTGAACTATTATCACTTGCAAGAGCGGCAGCGGTTATTGGACACACGTCTGTTAAAAGAGCTATCTCAACAAGCTGAGGCGTCACTCAGTGCCTATATTAGCGATGAAGCAAGTTTTTCTGATGTAGTTCGTGCTCGAATAGCAGAGCTAAATTCACATATCGAATCACTGAATGTTGATGTTGATACTAAAAAAAGTATTGTACAGATAAATTATTTCTTAGTTGGCGCAGTGGCCATAACCCAGCATGGAGATCGACATGAGCACCTTTAATTTATTTAAACCTGCAATTTTTATTGCCATGATGGCTGGCGTTGCAGCAGGCAGCATTGTCACCTTTATGCTTCTAGGTAAGGGCGCTAGCGTGGATGAACATCTTGTAGCAGACAAACAACCGCTCTATTGGGTTGCGCCTATGGACGCTAATTATCAGCGCGATAAACCTGGGCTTTCCCCCATGGGAATGGAATTGGTACCGGTTTATGACACAGCGCCTGACGATCTCGGTGAGGGGCCGGGTACCGTTATTATCTCGCCCAGCGTGGTCAATAATTTGGGTGTGCGCACAGGGCTGGTTGAACGTCGTGAGCTTCATCGCGAAATAATCACCGTAGGTTATGTCCAGTACGACGAAGAGCGGCTGGTGCATATTCATCCTCGCGTGTCTGGTTGGATAGAAAAACTCTATGTAAAGGCCACGGGCGACCCTGTTAAAAAGAATGCGCCCTTATATTCGTTGTATTCCCCAGAACTTGTAAATGCGCAAGAGGAACTACTGCTAGCAATCAATCGCAACAACACCCGTTTGGTAACAGCGGCAAAAGAACGAATGCGTGCCTTGCATATTTCGGACAGCTTTATCGACACACTGGTGCGCGACCAAAATGTCCAACAAACGGTTACGTTTATGGCGCCTCAAGACGGTGTTGTCGATAACTTGAATATTCGAGAAGGTTTTTACGTTCAGCCCGGAACGACATTATTGAGCGTGGGCGCTTTAGATTCAGTGTGGGTAGAGGGCGAGATATTTGAGCGGCAGGCCTCCTTGGTAGCCGTGCACGATCGTGTAGCCATGACTCTCGATTACTTGCCAGGCGAAAGCTGGGAAGGCGTAGTGGAATACATTTATCCAACGCTTAACAGTGAAACCCGTACAGCACGTGTAAGGCTAAGTTTCGACAACCCGAACGGTGTGTTGAAACCGAATATGTTTGTGCAGTTGTCAATTCAATTAAATAATCGAGCACAACGGTTGGTGATTCCACGTGAGGCACTTATTCGTACGGGGGATCAAGATCGCGTGGTGTTAGCGTTAGGTGAAGGCCGGTTCAAATCCATTGCGGTAAAAGTGGGCATTATCGACCAAGGGTTCGCCGAGATTTTGGAGGGGTTAACGGCAGGCGAGCGCGTGGTGACCTCTGCCCAATTCTTGTTAGATTCAGAGTCTAGTAAACATTCAGATTTTACCCGATTACTATCAGAGCAATCAGAGCAATTAGCGGATGAGAGCGTATGGGTTTCCGGTCACGTTATTTCAGTGCAGCACACTGAACGAAACGTTACGGTCAGTCACGCGCCTATTGCTACGTGGGGCTGGCCCGAAATGACGATGGACTTCAACGTTGCTACGCCAATAGATTTGTCATTGCTAACACCCAACGCAACGCTTCGCATGAATATACACAAAACGCCCAGCGGAGAGTATGTGATTATTCAAGTTGACGATATTGCCTCGCCGGTAACGTTGGAGCATACGCACGCTATACCAATGGAAGAGGAATAACCCATGATCGAATCAATTATTCGTTGGTCTGTTGGTAACCGTTTTCTGGTATTACTGGCGACGGTCATTCTCGTGGGAGCTGGGTTGTATTCATTGAAACACACACCGGTAGATGCCATTCCAGATTTGTCTGATGTGCAGGTGATTATTAAAACCTCCTACGCGGGGCAGGCACCGCAAGTGGTGGAAGATCACATTACCTATCCGTTAACCACCGCTATGCTTTCGGTTCCGGGTGCGGTGAGCGTGCGTGGATATTCTTTTTTCGGCGATTCCTATGTCTATATTATTTTTGACGAGGATACCGATCTATATTGGGCGCGCAGCCGGGTGCTAGAGTATTTAAGCCAAGTGGCGCCTTCTCTGCCCCCGGCGGCCAAACCGCAGCTCGGGCCAGATGCAACAGGCGTTGGTTGGGTGTTTATCTACTCGCTTATCGATAAAACAGGGCAGCATGATCTCGGTCAGTTACGCAGCCTGCAAGATTGGTTTTTAAAGTTTGAATTGCAAACGGTAGCGGGTGTATCCGAAGTGGCTACGCTCGGCGGCATGGTTAAACAATACCAGATCACGGTTGACCCAGAAAAACTACGCGCTTTTGGCATTCCGCTTTCCCATATTCAAATGGCGATACAGCGCGCGAACCAAGAGGTGGGAGCTTCCGTTATCGAAATGGCCGAAGCTGAATATATGGTAAGGGCCACCGGTTATCTAAAATCCGAATCAGATCTTGCTACGATTCCTTTAGGTGTGAATAAAAATGGTACGCCATTATTGCTGAAAGACGTCGCTAATATAGGCACTGGGCCACAAATGAGACGGGGCATTGCCGAGCTGAATGGCGAAGGCGAAACCGTTGGTGGCGTGGTGATTATGCGGTATGGGGAAAATGCACAAACTACCATTCTTGCGGTAAAAGAAAAATTGGCGCAGTTAAAGCTGGGGCTACCTAAAGGTGTAGAAATAGTAACCGTCTATGATCGTTCGAATTTAATCGAGAGTGCTGTCGAAAATTTATGGCATAAACTACTCGAAGAATTTTTAGTGGTAGCCTTGGTGTGTATGGTATTTCTTTTTCATATTCGCTCATCATTGGTTGCGATTGTGTGCTTGCCGGTTGGTATTTTAACGGCATTTATTGTTATGCATATGCAAGGTATCAACGCTAATATCATGTCGCTTGGGGGCATAGCCATTGCGATTGGTGCGATGATAGACGGTGCCATTGTTATGATTGAAAACATGCACAAACATATGGAAAAAACACCGCTTACTCGTGAGAATCGCTGGCATATTGTTGCCAACTCTGCGTCTGAAGTTGGGCCTGCACTGTTTTTTAGTCTACTTATTATTACCGTTAGTTTTGTACCGGTCTTTACCTTGGAAGCACAAGAAGGCCGTATGTTTAGCCCCTTAGCGTTTACTAAAACCTATGCTATGGCGGCGTCGGCAATATTAGCGATAACGCTCGTGCCGGTACTCATGGGGTTATTTATTCGGGGGAAAGTATTGGCGGAACAACGTAACCCGATAAACCGATTTCTTACAGCAGTTTACGTGCCGGTGCTTAAAAAAGTGCTTATTTACCCTAAAACAACATTGGTATTCGCAATGCTGGTGCTTTCCACCGTACTGTGGCCGCTCGGTAAAATAGGTAGCGAATTTATTCCGCCGCTGGATGAAGGCGATCTAATGTATATGCCCACGACCTACCCAGGCATCTCCATTGGTAAGGCCAGAGAACTATTACAGCAAACCGACAAGCTGATTGCCACCGTGCCAGAGGTAAAAACCGTATTGGGTAAAATGGGCCGGGCCGATACCGCAACCGACCCTGCCCCCCTAACCATGATTGAAACCATTATTCAATTTAAGCCTCGCGACCAATGGCGTGAGGGCGTAACAATGGAAAGTTTGAAAAAAGAATTAAATGCATTGGTAACCTTACCTGGTGTAACCAACGCGTGGGTAATGCCAATAAAAACACGTATTGATATGTTAGCAACGGGCATTAAAACGCCGGTTGGCATAAAAGTGGCTGGGCCGGATTTACGCGTTATTCAAGAGATAGGTCTACAGCTAGAACAATTGTTGGCGGGCGTAGAAGGTACTGCGTCGGTCTATTCCGAACGGGTAGCCGGTGGACGTTATTTAACAATTGATATAGATCGACTTCGGGCAGCACGCTACGGCCTTAATATCGCCGATATACAACAGGTTATTGCGTCCGCCGTTGGAGGTATGAATGTAACGCAAACGGTAGAAGGGCTAGAGCGTTACCCTGTGAATGTACGTTATCCTCACGCTTATCGTAATACGCCGGAGCAATTAAGGTTGTTGCCTATTGTCACTGAAAAAGGAGAACGACTAGCGCTGGGCGATGTGGCAAATATTCGTATAGAGAATGGGCCTGCCGGCATTAAAAGCGAAAATGCGCGTATTAATGGTTGGACGTTAATCGATATAGAAGGTATCGATATAGGGCGTTATGTCAGTGCCGCGCAAAAAGTTGTTGCCGACAACCTCACGCTACCAGCCGGTTATTCTGTGTCATGGTCGGGGCAATATGAATATATGCAACGCGCTAAAGCTAAGCTTACGTATGTAGTACCGCTCACGTTGGCCATCATTGCATTATTACTCTTTCTTAATTTTCGGCGGTTCGCCGAGGTTGGAATACTAATGGGCACTTTGCCATTCGCGTTAGTGGGCAGTATTTGGCTAATGTATTGGCAGAGTTTTAATTTTTCGATAGCGGTCGGTGTCGGGTTTATTGCGTTAGCGGGTGTTGCGGTTGAAATTAGTGTGATTATGTTGGTGTACCTCAATCAAGCATGGGTACGCGCACAGGAAGACGCGGGTGGAAAGCTAACTGCCGCGCAGTTGGAAAACGCCATTATGCGTGGTGCAGGGTTACGGGTGCGTCCTGTAATGATGACCGCAGCGGCCGTGATTGTTGGTTTATTGCCAATTCTCTACGGTACCGGCACGGGTTCTGAGGTGATGAGCCGCATTGCGGCACCGATGGTAGGCGGTATGATTAGCGCCGTGTTACTGACCCTGCTGGTATTACCTGCAGTCTATTTGTTGTGGAAATCACGAGAGTTAGAAGCGCCGTAGGAGGTGCGGTCTACTATCGCGAAAAGTTCTGGTGCTATCGTTGTGCGAGACATCACCACCGCTGCAGTTCAGTTTTGTAAGGCCGGGCATCGTGTGCGAAAGGATGGCCGGCCTTACTGCTTTAGGCGCCCTTGCGTTGTCTATCGCAAACGCGTGGGATGAAATAGGTTGGTGATTTGTGGGGGCGTACCAGAAATCGAACAATCAATAACCCGTTGAACGGAGTGATATCTTGGTGCGCTATTCGGCATTCCGCCATATTATTGTGCACTACTTTGCCCTAATTGAAGCGAATTACGCGTCAATTAGGCGGTTTAGCGGCCAGTGACGGTCTGGCACACACTTTGCGTTACTACCTTTGTAAATGTCTCCGTACCCTTTGGCATACTGGGCATCACAATTTGGTAAATAGAACGCTAGGGTTCCGATCAAGCTCCTTACAAAATAACTATTGAGCTTAGATGGCTGGTCCGAGAGCATTCGACCTCTCCCTTTTAGTCTTTCATCGAAGATAAAAGGACATGGGTTACACGGCGGGATAAAAGCCCGGGAGACTTGCTTGGTTTTGCCAGGGTATTTCGTGTAATCAATGTAACTGTCTAAGAGGTTTTCAATGAAGCATTTCATCGCTTTAATACTCATCATTTCACTTTCGCCTTTAACCCACGCTGCCGACAAATTTAAAGTGTGTTGGTCTATCTACGTGGGTTGGATGCCTTGGGCCTACGGGGCCGAGCAAGGTATCGTAAAAAAATGGGCCGACAAATACGATATTGAAATAGACGTGGTACAGATTAACGATTATATAGAATCTATTAATCAGTACAGTGCGGGTGAATTCGATGCCTGCACCATGACCAACATGGACGCTCTCACAATACCCGCAGCCGGTGGTGTGGATAGCACTGCATTGGTAGTAGGTGATTTTTCCAATGGTAACGATGGCGTAGTACTAAAAGGCAAAAAATCCCTAAAAGATTTAAAAGGCCAAAATGTTAATTTAGTTGAGCTGAGTGTTTCCCATTACCTGTTAGCACGCGGCCTAGAAACCGTAGGGCTAAGCGAAAAAGACTTAACGGTAGTGAACACTTCTGATGCCGATATGGTAGCGGTTTACAGTACAGATGATGTTACGGCGGTATCTACGTGGAACCCGTTACTTAGCGAAATTACAGCAGTGCCTAATAGCCACAAAGTGTTCGACTCTTCACAAATTCCTGGCGAAATTATCGACTTGTTAGTGATTAATACCGACACTCTAAAAAGCAATCCAACATTAGGTAAAGCCTTAGTGGGTGCTTGGTACGAAATTATGGCCACTATGAGCGCCTCTAACAAACAAGCCACCGACGTAAAAACCTATATGGCCGTTGCCTCGGGTACCGACTTGGCCGGTTACGAAGCCCAGTTAGCCAGTACCGAAATGTTTTATACCCCTCAGGCGGCGCTGGCGTTAACCAACAGCGAGCAGCTTGTTACCACTATGGAAAACGTCGCGAATTTTTCATTCAAGCATGGATTGTTAGGCGATGGTGCGCCTAGCGCAGGTTTTATTGGTATACAAATGCCAGCGAATACTTTTGGCGATAAAAATAATGTGAAATTTCGCTTCGATCCTACGTATATGCAAATGGCCGCCGACGGAAAATTGTAATACGGGCTGACAATAGATTCAGTGATACGAAGAAGTAATGCTAGCCACACCTTATTTCACCAAGGTGTGGCCCGGCAATTTTCTCAATCGCAACTGTCTGCCACTAGCTGCTCACCAATCGAAGCCGTTCATTATGAAAAAACTGATTAACCAAACGCCGAGTAAGCCACTAAAACTGTTTCTAATTTTACTTCCCTTCGTGCTGCTCGTATTTATATATGCTGTAAGTTCTAATGCACGATTGGATATTAACCCCAACGATAAACTGCTCCCTAGTTTTAGCCAAATAGCCGATGGTATTGAACGCATGGCGCTGCAACCCAGCAAGCGTACAGGAGAGTACTTGTTCTGGCAGGACACAGTGAGTAGCCTGACGCGTCTCGGAATTGGCGTGTTAATCGCGGCCGTTATTGGATTGCTTATTGGGGTAATCGCAGGTGCACTACCGCTCTTTTCGGCATGGCTATCGCCGCTTGTTACTGTTGTATCGCTCATTCCGCCTTTAGCGATTTTACCGGTACTTTTTATTATATTTGGGCTGGGAGAATTATCAAAAGTTGTGCTAATCGCGCTGGGTATAACACCCTTTATCGCGCGGGATATACAGCGCCGAACACAAGAAATACCCACTGAGCAACTCGTCAAAGCGCAAACTCTCGGTGCAAACACCTCACAAATATTACTGCGCGTTATCTTGCCGCAAGTTATGCCAAAACTAATTGATGCCGTGCGTTTATCCTTAGGTGCTGGCTGGTTATTTTTAATTGCAGCCGAAGCGGTGGCCTCTACCGATGGTTTGGGGTATCGAATATTCTTGGTGCGCCGGTATATGGCAATGGACGTAATTCTACCCTACGTCGCTTGGATTACATGCTTGGCTTTTTTTATTGATGTCGGTTTGCGAGCGTTAAGCCGTAAATTATTTCCTTGGCACGAACAAGGAGCGCAATCATGAGTAATGAAACAGACTCACATCAACCCATGATTGAAGTTAAAAACGTGTGGAAGCAATACGATGATAACGTGGTGTTGGAGCATGTGAATATTGCTGTAGAAGAAGGGGAGTTCGTCACCCTTGTCGGCGCTTCCGGCTGTGGCAAGAGTACGTTTCTCAATATGTTGTTGGGTACTGTACAGCCCAGCAAAGGCCAAATTTTACTGTATGGCCAACCCATTCCAGAAGAGCCTGGCCCAGATCGCGGTATTGTGTTTCAGCAATATTCGGTATTCCCTCACATGACCGTATTAGAAAATGTGATGGCCACACGCGGTTTTCAACGAAAAGGTCTCACGGGTTATTTATTTGGCGCAGCAAAAGTAGCGGCCGAAAAAGACGCAAAAGCCATGCTAAACCAAGTAGGTTTAGATCACGCACTCAATCAATACCCTGATGAATTATCGGGCGGCATGAAGCAACGCTTAGCCATTGCACAGGCGCTACTAAGCAAGCCACGTGTGCTGTTACTGGACGAACCCTTTGGTGCATTAGACCCCGGTATTCGGGCCGATATGCACGAGCTAGTGTTAAATTTATGGCGTGAACATAAGCTCACTATTTTTATGGTGACGCACGATCTAAAAGAAGGTTTTTATCTGGGTACACGCCTATGGGTATTTGATAAATCTCGTCATGATCCCCATGC
>Ga0065722_104323_pt1 | contig 34198 bp, 50 predicted proteins | sample BansetMetagenome_FD_59109 | JGI IMG/M metagenome (GOLD analysis project Ga0065722, IMG submission 59109) | Bankia setacea gill microbial communities from Puget Sound, Washington, USA - Caecum Enriched | ecosystem: Host-associated > Mollusca > Digestive system > Ceca | place: United States... | reverse complement strand
ATCGGCGGTTTTTCCAGCTGCGTGCTGTTCTCAGGTTGGGGCTGTTGCGTTCGCGGTAGACGATAAAATCGTCTACGAGGGCGCCGATCGGTGTTAGCCCTTTTTTTATTTCTGTCGCGGGCTGGTAGCTGGCTCTTTCTGCGTTGGCTTGTTCGGCGATAGCGTTTGCTTGGTGAGCAGTATCCGCTATAAAGCCCATTTTGGTTCCGTCCGGTCTGAGGTATTGCCAGCGGTTTACCCGTTTTTTGGGGTCGGGGTAGAGGTTGTTGGCCAGCTGTATGCCGTTAAATAGTCGTGGTTTTTTGGGTCTGGCCATTTTTTTTACGCCGGTCTGTTGAGTAGATTTGCAACTGTAGCATTAATTGTGGGTGTTTCGTCATTGGCTGCTGGCGTGAGGAATGTGTCTTTGCTTAGAAAATCGTCCAAATCAATCCAGACCAATAATTTTTTTGTGCGCATGACTTTGCCGTTAATCGTGCCTTCATCGATCATGTCGGCCCATTCGCTAGTGCTTGGGCCTGAGCCTTTTGTAAAGTAGCGTTGGTTTAGTGTTGTTGTTTTGATTAGCTGCACTGTTTTTTCTCTGTTTTGAATTTTCTGTTGATATATGTATTAATGATTAACGAATAAAGGTTTTTTTTAGATATATGGCGGAATAGTTGGTCATTGGTACGTTAACCCCTGTGTTAGGCGTCTGTCTGGTTTAGCTCTCTGAATTTAGCTTCAACACTATTTATATTTGCGTTTATAGCTTGTAGGTGATTGCAAAAAGTCGCAGTAAGATCCTTGTCTACCTTGTATAGCGATTCATTATCACTCGTTAGAGTAAATACAACCTCGCCTCCGTTTAAGTTTATCAAGTCAATTTTTTCAGCATCAACAAACTTCCCACTTTCTATTTCAATTAAAAACATTCTTTTATTCCTTATCTTTTAGTATTTAAGCGCCTAACAACAAAAGTCAGGCGGATTAATTTACGCTGCGCTTCAATTAACGCGCTGCTTTAAGGGTTATATTTCTTTGTGCATTTGGTATTTTGCACACTGCCAAACCGAATAGCCTGCGGCAGTCATAAAAGCCAGCGCGAAAATAGGGTCTAGCCAGTGCAAAAAATGCTCCCCAAAAAAAAGAGTTTCTATTGACGCTTCGGCAAACGCAAACATCACATAAAAGCACATAATAGTAATGACAGCTACAAACGGGTTGCCTTTTGACGATGTAGCTAAAGCCCAAAACCATAAGTCGATTTTTTTCATGTATCCTCCAAAAAATAATGCGTTTAATTGTTGTCCCATCTTAGCCGCTAGTGATTTACACTGACTCCGGTGCAGTCCGCCTCTGCTTGCACCGAAAAACCCCACTTAAGGGGCGTAATAAATATAACAAGGCAATTAAATGCGCTCGTTTCACTCACCGGACAGCCGCAAGCGGCTACCGTTTATTGCGAGGTTATATTTCATTCCACCTGTACGGCCTTGTTTCAAAATCATCAAAGCTACGCCAGTACAAGATAAAATGGCTATAGGTTGTAAACCTTAATGCGCAATCCTCTTTATTCAGTCTTTTAACGTCTTTTTGTTCTAAGTAGCTGGTAAGCGGCATGAATAAAACCTTAATTGGCAGTAGTAAAAACAAGAGCCAGTCTTTAGTAGTCATGCTCATAACGTCTTGCTGTAAGTCGTCTACATATACCGATGTTAAGTCGTTAATTACTCGCTCAGTGAGTGTGATTTTAACCGCATCTGACATAGGCAAGTTTTTAAAATGTGCGTTTCTGAACATGTTCAACTCCAAAATATAACAACACGCAGCAATCGGAATTTCGTACGCTGCGCTTCTCAATCCGTTGCGCTCAAGGTTATATTTTTACCCTGTAATTTCTTGCAGGTCTTTATATGCAGAAGCCATTGCCGCAGCATCGCCACTAATAATCGCTTTATCAGCGGCCTTTAGGCTCTGCTCAATCATCGCCGCCCCAAACGCACCGACTGGCCCTATCTCTTTGTAATACCCCAAAATCTCTCGGACTCTTGCTTGCTCTTCTGGCAGCGCATCACCTAAACTTTTCATAATCATCTCCAAAACATAACAAATCGTTCAATCTGACAGCCCTAATGGGCTGCCGCTTAACTTCGCGGTTATGTGTCTAAATCGCTTCGTCGAGCCGCTTTCTCAATCCGTTTATATTCCTAATATCATCAAGCCGCCTGTGGCTATGAAAATAGTCATCGATTAAATCCATATCCACCCATTTATTTTCACCGTCATCAAAAAACTGCCTTTCGCAGTTTATATAAAGCCCTCCCATTTCGTCGCCATATTCATACATGCAGTACGTGACTGCCATTTTTGGCGCGTCATCGACTATCTGTATATCTGTTTTATAATTTTCCATAAATCCTCCAGTAATTCACACATAACAAAGCAAAATCAGTCGGACTCCGCTTCGCTACACCTCTGTTTTGCGCGGTTATGCGCCTAGCGCCTTCATCGCTTCAATGGTTTCTCTGGCGTCCTGTAACAACACGTCCATTTCTTTGCTGCCCGCCAAATCTTCAAATACGGCTTTAATTGCATCTGTATCGGCAGGGCTGCTTTTGTCACTGCTATCTACCCACTCAATTTCGTGCATTGCGTGTGCAATTATCTTCATGTGTTGTCCAAGCGCTCTACGCAAAGGGCTTTTTTCCACGCACAGTCTGTCAGCAACATCATCAGCTCTAAAACAAAAATAATCCCAGCTTCCACCGCTCATAAAGTCTCCTATCTAGCGCATAACAAAGCGCTTATGTCGTTGCACTCGGACACCTACTCTGTCGCTTCGGTGCCGCATAGCTTGGGGTTATGTTTTTAAGCGTCGTGCCATCTTTTAACTTCTACTGAAAACCGGTCAGCAGCTACGTCTACGCCAGATGTAATAAATAAGTCTGGGAATATTGCTGCGAGTTTTGAGAAATATTTATCTAAAAAATCTGCTTCCCAATTATCGCCGTGGTTGTGGCAGTGTTCTATTTGCCCTTTCATGTCTACCATAATTGGGAAAATGGCCTCTCTGATTCTCTCAATTTCGTTGAGCAGCGGCACTGTAACCTCGTCCTCTTGGTAGCCGATCATTTTTCCTGCCTTCCAAAGCTTTGCTATTCTTATAGCCTCTTTTAGCTCCATTCCTGAATTCTCAAACATAACAAATTGCTCCAGTTGTTTCGTTCGTTCCTCACTCCACGCGGACGCCTTCGGCGCTCGCTGAGCAAGGGGTTATACGGCCTGAATAGAAACAATATCGTTAGCAAGCCGCTGAGAAAACATTTCCTCCGCTTCATCCGCGTCTAGCGCCGAAAAAACGATATCGTCAATTTCTTCATGCCCTTCGTTGTTAATAAACATATACTCAACTCTAAAATTCTGAGTTGCATTTTCGTAATCCATTAAATCGAAGTCTGGCAGCATAGTTTATTACTCCTTAATTAGTCGCCGTATAACAACGGCGTCAATGTGTGTTCGCTTTGCTCACGGACTCGGCTAAAGCCTCGCCCATTACGCTGGGGTTATATTTCTTCTCGGTTTAGTTGCTTTATTGCATCTTCTTTAGTTTTAAATGTGGTCGCATTACTTTTTAATATGCCTGTAAATTTTGCGGAAATAAATGCTATAAACATAAGCCCCGTAACAAGCGTCCACCATGCGCTGCCTTGGCTTACATAAACACATAAGCAAACTACTGAAAGTGTTACTACGTCTCTGGATACTGACAGTAAAAATCCTTCTTTTGGCTTTATGTAAATAGTGGTTTTGCTTTCGCTGATTTCTTTTAATGTGCTCATAGTTATCTCCAGTAAATTTATAACAAGCGCATTAAATACGCTCCACTTTGTTGCGCAGGACTCGCTAAAGCGAGCCTTTTATGCGGGGGTTATGTTGCTGGCAAAAACTCCATTCTACCGCCCTCTGTTTTTTGCCATGTTCGCGCCTCAAAACGCTGCTTACCGCGCTTGTAGACTTTGCCTCTTGGTGGGGTTGATCCTTTGAGTATGTTTTTGCGATACCAAGATTCGCCCGGTGTTAATTTCTTGAAGCCGCCATTTTTTGGTAAAGGGTAATGCGGTAGGCTTGTTGTCCAGCCTACTGACGCGGCTTTTAAAATGCGTATTTCCATTTTTTAGTCTCTCGTCATGGTGGCCCGCCAAATCTGATTTCGGCGATGCTTGATTTAGAGGTTAGGATTTACCTGTCAATGGTTTTTCTGCTGGGCCATTTCCGGCAGGCTTTCGATCTAAAGGTTTCACTCCAATGCTTTCTGGGTCGGTTTCTTTTGGGTTCGTCCTTGTTGTTTTATTTTTGAGTTGGCTCGTAATCGTCAAAATCTTTTTCGGTTGCGCTTCTGCTGCCTAGGCATTCCACTTTAAAGTGGCAGTTGGTGGCGTTTTCGCCGTGGCGTAGCGCATCTTTAATAATGGGTTCGCATTCGCTGGCGATGTCGTGGAGTTTGTGTTGTGCGATAACGCGGCGGCTTTCGTGTTGTTCGCTGCCGTTGGTGTACTGAAAAACAATGGTGATGTCGATGCGCCACAAAAATACTTGGCGGTGGGTTATCCAGTCGCCGTAGGTGTTCCAAATGTGGGTGGATTGTGGGCGCAGTAGTGCGGTGCGGTGGCTAACGCGTTGGTTTTGTATGTTGGGGTGTGCGGTGAGCGGGTCGGGGTCGCTCCATTCAATAATTAACCCGTTAATAAGTTTGCGCGCGCGTTTTAGTTGTTGGTTGCGTTTCATTTTGTGCCTCGCTTTAGCCAATGTTTGTGTAGGCCAAGGCACCATACGGCGGTGTAGGCGAGTGTGAGTATGAGTACGCCCCATTGTTGGTGCTGGGTGGCGCTGGCTATCCAAAAGGGTTGCCCTGCAAGGCCAAATAGGCAGGCGTATTTTTGCCAGTGTGGTTGGCCTATTTGGGTAATGAGGATGGCGGTGATGCCGGTGAGGGCGATACCGCTTTGGCTTATGGTGTCGATCATGTTAGGCGGCGCTTAGTGTTTGCTGTTGGTGTTGGGCTTCGCTGCGTTTTTGATCTATCCAGTTCGCTAGATCGTTAACGTTTACCAGCCATTGGCTTTTTTGGGTGCCGCCACGAAATACGGGGAAGGGGTATTTAAAGCCTCGGGCGTAGCGTTGCATTTTGTCTTTATCGTGCGCGAAATATTTTTCGGCAATAATGTCTAGCGGTATGTCGGCCTGTTGGTATTCGGCCATTAATATAAAAACGGTGCTGAGGCCGTTGGGCGTTGTGTGTGTGTTCATGCTGGTGCCTTTTGTTGCATGTATTTCGCCAGTGCGCGTGACGCGGTGGCTTTAGATGTTTTGGTTTTGTTTGCTATGTTGGTAACGTTGGGGTTGCAGCCAAATACGCCTTGTTGCAGTTGTTGAATAATGGTTTCTTGTAGGTTTTTGCTGGGTTGCACGTTTGCAGGTGGTGCAACATGTGTGGGTTGCACCGGTTTCAGCAAGAAAAGCAGTGCGAGAAAGGCGCCTGTATCCAAGAGCAGGCCAAGCAGGGTGAAGGCTGTTAGGCGGATGTGGTGGGCGCTTAGGTTTAGTGCGTTGGCGGCGAGTTGAACGCTGGCGGTAAATTCGTGGGTGTTGCTTGTGTGGCTGCTGTCGAGCGTGTTTGCAGCAATAAGACTGGTTTCGATAGCGTCTAGTTGTTGGCCTGCGTCTGTGCTGTGCTTAATGCTTTCTAGTCGTTGCGCAATGTTTAGACGTGTGCTGGCGCTTTTATCTAGCAGTTGTGCGCGAGCAAGTTGTCGTTGGTGTGCGGCTTGGGTGGCGGTGCTGTTTTGGTAGCCGCTTTCCATGAAGGCGACTGTTGCGCACACGCTAAGGCTCAGTAGGGCCGCAACCATTGCGCTGGCGAGTATTTTTATGGTTGGGTGGGCGTGACGGCTTTTGGTGGCGGCGGCAAGGGTGTATTGCATGGCGTGTAGTGTTATGCCTATGCCTGTGGCGGTGATGCCCGGTTGCAGGCTTTGCGTGAGCTGCACGGTTAGCCAGCCTGAAAAAAAACAGGCGGCGGTGGCGGTACAGGCGAGCGCGGTGGTGGTGAGTGTGTTGGTTAGCGTGTTCATTTTGTAAAAAATGGCTCCTGTGTTAGCGAGCCTAACGGGGCTGGAGGAGCGTGTGCGCTGTTTTCGTAAATGATGCCGCTAATCACAAGCGCCAAGATGGCTAAATTTTTTAGGGCGTTTGGGTTAATCATTTAAAAAATCCTTTATGCGCTTTAGGCTAACGTTGGCTTTTTCGTTGTTAGCGGGTTTTAGTTTTTGCACTGTTGTGTTGAATGCCGGTTTAATGGGTTTACTGGGTTCGCTGGGTAGTGCTTTGCCCTCTATAAAAAAACCTTTTAGGGTGCGTGCGCCTAGGGGTGTTATTAGTGGCCGTGTTTCCCAGCGTTCAATTTCGGTGCCCTTTTTTTTGTATTTAATTTGCTCTCCAAAAATTAGACCGACTTTTTCGGCCCAGCGTTTGGGTGTGTTGTGTATGTAGTCTCTAAAGTCGCCGCGGCGACCTGTGTGTAGCCACGCCTCTTCGCGCAGTAGGTTGTACAGGCGCTTGGTGGATACACGGCACTGCGCAGCCGTTTCGGCTACGGTGTGGTGGTGGTTTTCGTTTAGGCTGCTGTGTTTTGGTTGCATGCCGTGTCGGTCATTAATATTTTTATTTGGTCGGCGATGGCGAGTACTTTTTCGTGTAGGTCGTCTATGTCGCCGGTGGTGTTGTCGATAATGCTGTCGCCCACTTTTATTGAGGGCGCAACTTCGGTGCGGTGCGGGTGTAGTGGTTGGGTGTTGCTTTTTATGTGAAAAACAACATCGCCTAAATTGCGTAGCCATTCGCATTCTGCTTCTGTGCGCAGGTCTGAAATAATTAGGCCTTTGGTGTTGGGATTTTGGTTTTTATGCTGGGTTATGCGTATGCCGCAGGCGCTTGTGAGGGCGTAGGGATTTTGGTGTAGTAATAGATCGCCCATTTTTTGCATAAATTCGCGCACGGTGCAGCCGATAAGCGGAAGGTGTTGTTTTTTATCGATTGTTAAAAAGTATTCTAAGCTTATGCCAAGGGCGCTGGCGCAGGCCGATTTTACGGGGTGCGCGAGTGTAAATTCAGGTAGGTTTAGTTCGCTTTTTAATATGTCGGCGGTGGTAGATTTTCCTGCACCGCTAATGCCTGCTATGCCTATTATGTATGTCATGTTTAGTTCCTGTTTATTTTTTCTTGTTGTAAAAAATTGTGCATTAATTTATTGGCTAGCTGTGTGTTGTTGTTAAATTCTGTTGTGGCAGCGCTAATAATGCTGAGTGTTTCGTTTAAGGTAAGCTCGCCAATCGGTTTGTTTTTTAGGGCGCAGTAGTGTTGGGCACGCTCGCACACTAATAGCTGAAAAGTGCCGTTGCATTCTTCAATATTTAACTCGCTAATGAGTTGTATGAGTTGCGTGCGTGTTGTCATGCTGGTGCGCCTTTTGGGTTTACGCCGCTGCAGGCGGCGTGGGTTCGGGTTGGTTAAATACAAAAGTGTGTGCGCACATGCCGCGTATTTTTTTTATGGTGATAGGGTTGCGGGGTGCGGGTTGTTCTTCGCTGGTGCTGCGTGGTTGCTCTAGCGTTAGTAGGCCGTTTTTTGTTGTGCGTATGGTGTGGCCGGTGGTTGCTTGAATTTGTTTTGCGGCGCTAAACGTTTTTTGTGTGGGGAGTAGGTGTATATTGCTCATGCGTGAGTTCCTAGTGGTGTGCTGTAGATGCGGGCGGTGCTAGCGGGGCGCGGTAATGGGCGCATAGGGCTGCGTGGCCGCGCAATGGCGGGTAATGTGAGTAGAGCTATCATGCCGATGTGTACAATGTTTAATTGCTGTGCAGCGGCAATGGCTTGGCGCGAGTTGTTGGCGGCTAGCTTGTAAAATACGCTGCCCCACATTTTGTATAGCGTGCTGATTTTAATGTTCATTATGTTGGTGATCTCTTTGTTGCTGTGGCCTGTTACGGCCAGCTTTAGCATTTCGAGTTCGCGCTTGCCCAGTGGGGCGTAAAGCTGTGGCTGTGTGTTATGCATGGTCGCATTCCTTTTGCGATTTAAAATACCATCAAACTGTTATTATCTAAAATAACGTTATCCTGTTATTTCGTCAATAGATTTCTATATTTTTTTATTTGCTAAGTATGCTTAGCGGCTTTTCCTTAATCTGCTGGGCATGTTTAGATATGAGCGATTAGTAAAGGCGCGGCAGGCGGTAGGGTTAACTCAGCGGCAGTTGGGTGAGCGTTTGGGGTGCAGTGGTAGCGCGGTGGCGCAGTGGGAAACTGGCGAGACGGCCAATATTCGGCTGGAGTATTTGTTTTTGCTGGCGGATATTAGCGGTTATTCGGCGCGTTGGTTGGCGACGGGGCGCGGTGCCGCACGGCTGTTTAAATGGGTGCCCGAGGAGGGGTTTGCCGCGCTGGTTGCACGGTTAGATAGTGATGAGCGCTGGCAGTTGATGCAGGCGCTAGAGCAGATTGATGATTAGGCGCGGTTGAAGAAGTAACCGCAGTTGTTGCAAAGCCAAACTTTGCTTTTTTTAAAGCCTAGGCGGGCGCTAAGGATCATAAGGATAACGCCAATAATGGTGCCAATGGGTACGATAAAAAGGCAAATAACACCGACAATAAACAGTATAACCCCCAGTACTTGCAGGCCGTAGTTGTGCTCGCTGCGCGATGTTTTGTTCATTTCTGTGCCGCATTTTTCACAGTCTAATTTAGTTTTTTCCATTGTTATCGTCCTTGTTGTGGGTGCTTTCTAGAAGGTTAAGCTGCTTGGCCATTTGGGTGAGTATTGCCCACGTTTCTGGCTCAAGTTTTTTCATTTCTGGCGTTAGTTCGCGGTCTGCTGTTGTATTTGGGTTCCCCCAGGGTTGGCCTGTGCCGTCCACAAGCCACTCTAGGTTTAAATCGAGGGCTTTTGCTAGTTGTGCTGCGTATTTGCTGGATTCTCTATTGTTGGCTTCTATTCCTGTGATGGTGCTTTGTCCTATGCCTGATAGTTGGCTCAGTATGACTTGCGTAACTTTTATGTGTTTTCTGGCCCATGCGAGGCGGCGGCCAAGGTTCATGTTGAGCCATGTGGCGGGGTCGAATGGTTGGTTGGGTGGGTTGATTGGCATGGAGGTGTTGCTTTAGTTGGTTTTGGTTGATTTTACTATCGTCTTGGTATTTTTCGCAAAACAAATCAGTTGATATATAACATTTAGCTGTTATTATTGGGTGACATTAAAAATAACGGCTTTATGTTAATTTTGATTTTAGGTTAATTTTTGATAGGTGGTATATATGGATAGATTGCGAGTGATTGGTATTGTCGGTGGTGAGGGGCATGGGCGTAATGCGCGCTTTGCTCGTCGCGTTAATGAGGCGATTGATTTGTTGTGGTTGGCAGAGGGGTTGGCTGTGAGTAGCAAGCCTGTTCCGTTGGCGGTGAATGTGATTTGGGGTTGGGCTAATGATCCTAAGCTGAAAGAGAAGCCTTTGCCTGCTGAGTATGTGCGCCCGGCTGTGCGAGCGGCAAAAATTTTGGGGGTTGAGTTAGGCCCGCATGATTTGCGGCCGGATGTGTACGGCCAGCCGTTGGCGGCGTAGTGCTGGGCTTGTTGGTGTTTCGGCGTTTGCATGTTGAATCCTTTTTAATGCTAGGCGGTATTTAGTGTAGATGGGTTTTGCCTTTGTTTAATCACAAATTTTAGGCTGTATGTTAGTACAGGTCTGTTTATGCCAATTCGTTTAGATGATGAGGAGCTGGGCGTGTTTGAATCGCTCTATGAGGACGGTTATCCGTTTGCTGTTATTTTGTATGTGAGTGGTTTTCGGCGGCGTATGGATTATGCAACCGCGACGGTCGGTGTGACGGCGGGCAGTGTGGTTAGTGAGGCGTTTTTGGGCGACTTGCTTTATCGTTCGGCTAAAGCGGGTAGTCATTACGGTGAAAAAGGGCGCGATCGTTATTTTGTTCGGCGTCAGATTGGGGCGCTAGAGCGGTGTGGTTTGTTGCAGGCTCTTCCAAAAAAAAAACGAAGAGATCCTATGCGCTTTTTTTTACCCCTTGCGGCTACTGCGGGATTAATCCGTGCTCAGGAGGAGCGCACAATAAACGCACATAGAGAGCGCACATTGAATGGGGGTTGTGGAAAAGATGCGCAAGCTATTGAAAGAAAAGAAAAAAACATAGGTAACACGACTTGCGGAATTGCCGAGGAGCGCACAAACAAAAATGGCGAGGAGCGCACTATCACTGGTTACTTAGTAAATAAAACTAAATATATAACTCCTAACGCGCGTAGCAATAACAGTGCCAGTGTTGTTGATTTTGTGGCTAGTGTTGACAGTGTTGAGAATGGGGATTTTGTTTACCAAGGTGTGGTGGGCGGTGATGGGGTTGCTAGGTTGCCAGTACCGATGGGTGATGACTGGATGCCTGATGCTGCTGTGCTGGCCGGTTTGGGTTTGTGTGGTGATGATCCGAATGTTGCGTGGCATATTCGCATGTTTCGCATGTACTGGCGTGAGCGTGGCGATGTTCGGCGAGATTGGAATGATGTGTTTGTTTGGTATACCAAAAATTATGGTGTGAAATCGGTTGTTTAACTAGGGGGTTGTATGCGTAAGGTTGATTATGGGTTGGTTGATAATTTGTTGCGTGAGTGGGCACTGTGGGTAAACGATGCGGGTAATTTTGGGCGGCTGGGGCATAGGCGTTCGTCAGTGTATGCCGTGGTGGCCGGTGGTGGAGTTGGGCGTTCGATGCTAAACGATGATGATGCGATGTGTATTTGTGACGAAATGGTTGCGCTAAAAAATTGGCAGCCTGATTTTTTCCAGGTGATGGATATGTTTTACCGGCGCGGTATGTCGAAGGTGAAGATTTCAGAAAAGTTGGGGGTTGATCGGCGTTGGGTGGGTGTGGCGCTGGAGGCGGGTTCGGTATTTGTTGCGCGGGGTTTTATGAGTGGTATTGCGTTGCGTTTTAATGGGGTGGCGAAATTGGCGGCGTAATTTTTTAAATTTATTTTGCGTTTTATTTGGGGGTTTTTGTCGGTTGTTTGTGGTTTATTGTCGGGGGTTTTTGTTGTTTTAATTTATTTTAATATTTGTGCTTGAAAAGTTGGGCACAGCGAGGGTATAGTTTTCCTGCATTGTTCGATTGGTGCGCAAACATTTTCCCTGATGTAAAAAACCCTAGCCGTTCGGTTGGGGTTTTTTTTTCTTTGGATTTCCTAATACTCCTAATTGATACCCGCCTTGTGCGGGTTTTTTTATTTATGGAAAAGTTACCAGAGTTTTTACAGAAATTTGGAATGGGGGCAACGCTTAGTACATTTGGTGCGGCGGTGGTTTCCAACCCGCAACTGTTTGTTGCCGTTGTGGGTGTTGTGGGTGGTTTGACTATCCAGTATTTGGGTGTGCGCTGGCGGCATGCATTAGATAAAAAATTTAAGCAGGATCAGCTTGAAATTATGCGTTCTGGTTTGTCTGATGATGTTGGTTAGTTTCGGGTTCTCTTTGAGAATCTGCGGGCGATATATTTGCGAGTGAAAAACTGGGATCGAAATCGGTCGAAATAAAGTGGGAGAGAGGGTTGATGAGTCTAGTCGATGTAAACAATGCGCTAACCAGTTCGGAGCAGGGTTTGGGGCGTTTTCGTTCGCGCGCGATGTCAATTGTGAATCAGTTGCAGTCGGCGCGTGATGAGCTGCAGGCAGCTTACGATAGTAAGGCGTCTGCGCAGGCCGAGGTTGCGATTTACAAGAGCACATTAGAGTCTGAGCGGGCGTCATCGATGCAGGTGGCGATTGAGCGTGCAGACGCATGCAATTTAGTTTTCGTGTCGTTGATAGAAAATTACGATACGTTGTTAGCCTCTGCTGCTGGTGTTGATTGGAATAGCTAGTGGCAATTTTACGGCAAGTGGCGGTTGGGTCGTGGGGGTCTCCTTCAGAAGCGGTATTCTCTAGCGCTCCGTTAGTGGGTAGCTTGCTTATAGCGTGCACGTCTGAGCGGTCGGGGGGTAGTGCTGGTGACCATGTTGTTACTGGTGATGACTGGGTTCATCAGGTGGCGAACACTACTGCTCAGTCCGATGGTTCGTATCGTCGATCAGCGTCTGTTTTTTTTAAAGTTGCGGGTGTGTCTGAGCCGGTGTCTTTCACGTGTGACGATGGTACTTTTAATACCATGCGTCTCACAATTTTCGAGTACGAGCTTGAGGCTGGTGAGGATCAGTGGGTATTGCTCGATTCCGATTTTGCCGACGATGGTGCGACGTCTAACGGTTCAACGATTGATATTGGTGCGACCGTTTCTGTGTCAGCGGGGCGTATGTTTGTGTGGGGCTGTGTCGTGAGTAAAAATGGTAGTGGTATCGATAATCCAAAATCTGTTTCGTATAGTAATGGGTTAACGTCGGACTACGCGGGTGAGCGCGGGTATTTCGATATGTCGCATTTTGCTGCTAGTGCCAACGATGGCGTAACGGGAATTAAAACGTCTATAGCGACGCAGACGGGTAGTGTTGATTCGAGTGGTTTGGCTGGGGCCATACTTGTTTTTTCAACTGTGTTAGCTGCGAGTGTCACGATCGGTGGCTCGCTGGCGACGGGTGCTGGCGAGCTGGATATTGTAGGAGGAGGCGGGTTCTTAACGTTAACATTAACTGGCGATGAGTGGGTGACAGCCGGTGCTACATTTGATGCTGTCCGTGCGGATATTCGTGCGGGTATTTCGGCGTCGTTGAGCCCTGTTGGGGGTTGGAATGATGTTGTTCGGGATGCGGTCCCGTTGGCGAATATTACGCGCAGCGGTGACGGTAAAACGATAAATATTACGCTGCCTGCATTTGCGGGTTATTCGATTTCGGTAAGCGATGTTATTGATGGTATTGCTATTCCGGCGTCGGCTCTGGTGGGTGGGGTGGCTATTTCCGTTGCTGACTCGTTTAGCGTTATCCCGTCGGTATTTTTGTTAGCGGCAAGCAAGGTTTCGCATGTTAATCGTTCGCAAGCTGCGGGATTAGTTCAGGCAAATATTTTGGCGGTTGACGTGGCGACGCATTCCCAGGGTGTGAGTGCGATTAATTTGTTTTCGGCTGCAGCTATAACTGCGGCCGCCGCGCTACATGATCACAATTCCGAGTCTCCTGCGTTTACTCAGTCTAGCGTGCTGGCGATTGCTAAAGCGTTGCACGCTCACAACGTTGAGGTTGCAACGCTAACGGGTGCGGGATTGTTAATTGTTAACGATGTAGCTCACTCTCAGTTTGTTGAAGTATCGGTGCTGGTGCAGAGTGGCCAAATTAACGTTAATGATTCAATTAGTGCGCACCGCGCGGGAATTATTAATTTAATTCAAAACAATACTATTGATGTTACGCGTATTACTCACGGTCATGCGTCTGATGCGGTTGTATTGAGTTCTGGTGTGATACTGGATGTTGATTCGGTGTTATATGCTAATGCGGTGGGTGAAATAGTCTTGACGCGGGCTCATGTTTTGGGTGTTGTTGATGGCTCGCATACTCACAGCAGCGAAACCCCCAGCCTATTTATTTCGTTTTCTGTGCAGTCTGATAGTGTGCGGCATGGCTGTCTATCGGGTGCCCCAACGCTAAGCAACGAAACGTTTTTAGTTGTTCAAAAATCAATTAATGCGTTAATTATCGAGGAGCCGGAATTGGCTCAAAACAGTTTTATTGTTATTGATGACTCTCAGCATTTGCATTTAGCCGATTCTATTGTGATTGGCGGTGGGTCATTCAGTGGGCGGCATGTTGTCGATATTCGCGGAGGGCAGCGTGTGGTGTTAATTCAAAAAATTGATCGCATTGTATCGGTCGAGGGCTGAGCATGAATTTTGAAGTGATGAACGAATTTAAAGCGGGCCACGTCTCGTTTGAAGTGGGTAACAGGCACGACAGCGATAAATTGCAGGGCATCGAAGTGTCGGACGTTGAGCGGTGGCACCGTGCTGGTTTTGTAAAAGCCGAGGGTATGGGTGAGGCGGTAGCGTTAAATCCTAATCATGTCGAGGTGGCCCCGCGCAAAGTGGCAACAACTACAGTGTCAACAGAGGGTTAGGTCATGGGTAAGTCGGTACACGATGACGTGCTAGATGCGGCGCATAACAAGAGCGCAACATGTATAACTATAACGGTTTGCTCTGCTGAGCCTGCTAACTATGCGGCAATTTCGGGCTTAGTGTTGGCCAGTGGAACGTTGGTTGCTGGGGTGGGTAATGGCGATTACGTTATCGCTAACGGTGATGTGAGTGGTAGAAAGCTCACTATCGCGCAACAAGCAAATTTGAGCATCACGGCTAACGGTGACGCTACTCATATTGCGCGTGATGACGGCACTACACTGTTGCGGGTAACGACCTGTGCAACGCAAACATTAACGAGCGGCGGAACGGTAACGATTTCGGCGCACGATGAAGAAATTGAAGATCCTGCATAATGAGTATAGTTGTGCATGACGGTGTTATTACCCCGGTGTTTAAGCAGCGTTGGGACGCTGGCGATGAGGATTGGGTTTGGGTTGCGTGGGATGATCTTGTGCGTGGGGCGTCACTCTCATTTAGCGAGTGGTTGTTGCCTGATGGCTGGGAAGTGCGGGGTGAAAACCATGCGGCGATGGTTACGGATGATGTTTCGGGTAGGTCGTTTTCTGTTGCTAATGCTGTTTTGCTTTCGGTTGCACCGGTTGAGGGGTTGTATCAATTGGTTAATCGTGTTGAGTTTGATGATGGTCGAAAGTATCAGCGTGGCGTAGGTATTGAGGTAGTGAGGTCGCAAGTAGCCCCCCCCCTGCTATAGGTTCTCCCCATGGGGGTATCCAGTACGGTACGCAAGTGCGCGAAATTTCGTTAGTTGGGGATTTGTAAGGGGGGTTGACGTGGACGCGTTGATCTCTCTTTTTTATTGGGGGTTGTTTTGTCTAGTGTAATTGATTTGGACGCGGCGGCGACGCAATCGGGTTTTGCTGACCTGGTTGGTTGCACTAAACAAGCGATTAATAAGCGTGTCGAAAAGGGGTTGCTTTCACGCGGCGGCACCTACCGTGAATGGTTGAAGGTTTATATAGATGATTTGCGTTCGGAGGCGGCTGGGCGGGGTGGTGATGCTCAGAAGACGCTTACTGAGCAGCGTATAGAGGAGTCAACCGAAAAGACGTTGGCGCTTCGTTTGGCGAATTTAAAAGAGATGGGAATCTTGGCTCCTGCAGAAGAGTTTGTGGTGGCTGCTAGTGTGTTTGCGAGAGAGGTTAACGGTGCGATTAGTGAGCTTGGTTCGGTTGTAAAAGCCAAGTTTCGATCTCAATTTGAAGATTTGGAATTTGAGGATGATCTCATCGACGAACCTGTGCGCTCTGCATCCAGACGCGTTGCAAAAAATGCGGAAAAACTTGGGGAGGATTTTCTTGCAGGTGGCGGAGGATATTAAGCCTAAGCCGCCCGTTAATACTGCTGAATGGTCGCAAAAATATTTACAGTTGCCGGAGGAGGTTGGTGCTTGTCAGCGTGAATTTTCGCTGGAGTATGGCCCCCACCTTTATGGGATTTTTGCAGCCTTCGATGATCCAAAAATCGAAGAAATATATTGCATGAAGGCGGCGCAGGTTTTGTGGACGACCGCATTACTGGCATACATATTTAAACGAATTTGCACGCAGGCGGGTGTTTTTCTTGGGATGTTTGCCAGTGAAAGTGCCGCGAAAAAATTTGCTCTTACAAAAATGAAGCCCGTTGGTTTGGCTACCAAGCCAATAGCCGAGCGAGTGAGTTTTAGTGGTTCGACTCGTGATGGTAATACAACGCTGCGAAAAGTGTTTGATGGTGGTTTTTTGGAGTTGTTTGGGTCGAATAGCCCAGGCAATGTAAAAAGCACCACAGCGAGTTTTGTTTTTGTTGAGGAGCCTGATGATGCTAACGAGGATGTTGGCAACCAAGGCGACTCGATTAAATTATTGTTTGAGAGAACAAAACGTTCGCCTGTGCCGCCAAAAAAAATACTGGGCGGAACGCCATCTCAAAAAGGTTTTTCGCGTGTTGATGAATATATTCGGTTGTCTGACCGCCGCGTATTACCTATTGGTTGCCACGAATGTAAGCAACTGCACGTTTTAGATTTTGAAAATGTTCACGGTTGGGAGGCTGATAGTGAGAGCGGTGAGCGCCATGAAATATTCGGCTTTAATCGTCCTGATTTGGCTGTCTATGTATGCCCGCACTGCGGTTCTCCGTGGGACGATTATCAGCGAAAGGAAAATATACGTGCAACAGTGGCCGCTGCAATGGCCGCAGGTGACCCGCTTTGTGGGTGGGTTGCAACTAAACCAACAACTACTGTTGCAGGGTTTACCTGTTTAAATGAATTGTACAGTTGTTTAAATGGGGTGGGTGTTCATTCGCTAGTAAAAGATTATTTAGAGGCAGAGTACTACGCATCGCGTGGCGACACATCAAAGCAAGTTGTTTTTATTAACTCCAAGCTTGGTCGTCCTTACGAGTATCAAGATGGGCGCGACAATGCAGAAACATTATTGGCGCACGCAAAAGAAGATTCGGAGTCGCAGCGAGCAGAAAAAGTTTGCCCTAGTGGTGGCTTAAAAATAACAGTTGGCATTGATGTGCAGGACAACCGTCTGGCTGTGCTTATACGCGCGCATGGTCGGGGGCGTCGCTCTTGGTTGATGTATGCCGATGAGATTTATGCAAAGGTCAGCACAACCAGTATTGATGATCCAGTGTGGGTAGAGTTGGATCGCATTGTGTTTGCAGCGTTTGAGCATGAAAGCGGTCGGTCGTTATATGCCGGTGCCATTTCTATTGACTCTGGTGGGCATGCTACCGACGCTGTATATGAGTGGGTAACAACGCGGCAAAAAAAATACCCGGCTGTAAAAATAATGGCGATTAAAGGTTCGAGTTCTCGAACAAATCCGCCTGTATTTTCGCCCCCTCCTGCGGGCAAAGTGCTTAATTTTCAAAACCCAGACAAGCTCACGAAAGCCGACCGAAAAAACGTCAAGCTTTACATGGTGGGCACAAACAAAGCAAAAGATTATTTGTCGGATCAGCTCAAGCTTAATGCTCGGGGTGAAGGGCGTTTCCATTTTTATCGCGCGAACGATTTGCGTGCAGATTATTTTGAGCAGTTGGTAGCCGAGGCCAAAGTCGCAGATAAAACTGGGCGTTTGGTGTGGAAGCAAAAACCGGGCTGTCCTTGTGAATTTTGGGATTGTGAGGTGTACGCAGAACATGCAGCGCGAGCGATAAAAATACACATCACAACCGATGCGGAATGGGACAAGATTGAAGTGGCCGTTACCCAATCCGATTTATTTAATGAGGCGGTGCCCTTGGTTCCGGCTAAAGATAATGCGCCACGGTACACCGTTAAAAAATCAACATTTAAAAGGCGAGATTAATGGCTGTAACTCAACAAGATATTAATGATCTTGAAAAGGCTATTTATAGCGGTGCGCGTAAAGCCAAGCGAGGAGATCGGGAAATTGAATACCGCGACCTTGGTGAGATGAGGCGAACCTTATCAGCCATGAAGTCTGAACTTAGCGGCAGTAAACCTAAGCCTTTAATGATGGGTTTTAATCGGGGTTACCAATGAGCTTTTTAGACAGGGCAATCCTTGCTCTTGATCCGCAGCGTGCGCAAAAGCGTCAGTATGCGCGCATGGTAACAGCGCGTTTGCAGGCGATGAGTGCGGCGGCTGGTTACGATGGCGCTGGTAAAGGGCGGCGTTGGTTTCGTGGTGCGGGTACAAGTCAAAATGCCGAAGGGCGTTTAAGTTTAAAGGCGCTGCGTGATGCTTCGCGCGAATTAGAGCGCAACAACCCGTATGTAGGTAATGCTGTTAATGCTATCGACACGTATACAGTTGGCACTGGCATCACACCTAAAGCTAAGCATGCCGATAAAAGCAAAAAAGCAAAAAGAAAAATTGCATTGGCCGATTCGCTTATGCGCGATTGGATGCAAAATCCAGAAATTGATTTTGATGGCCAATTAGATTTATTTGGTTTGCAGGGGGCAACCGCGCGAGGAGTGGCGCTAAGTGGCGAGGCGCTAATGCTTGGGCGCTTGTCAACTGACCGTCGCTTGTCAGTGCCGCTTCGTTTGCAACTGCTTGAGGGGGATTATTTAGACGATAGTAAAGACTCGGGCGTTTCGGATGGTGCTGGCAATATGCAGGGCATTCGGTTTTCGGGTGGTCGTCGTTCTGGGTACTGGTTATTTAATTCTCATCCGGGGGATAGGGCAGGGAAAAATTTAACATCACAGGTTGTAGATGCCGATTATGTTGCGCATGTTTACGAAATTTTAAGACCTGGGCAACTGCGCGGTCTACCAAAAGGCTACAGCGTTTTTACTCGCATGAAAGGCATGGATGATTTTAATGATGCGTTTATCGAGTTACAGCGCATGGCCGCCTGTTTTGGTTTTGCGATTTATTCAGAGGATGGAACCGGTGGGGCAGCCGATCCGATCATTCCTGAAACCGCTGAACCGGGCTTTGCTGCGCGGCTAGCGGGTGGCGATCGTATTACGTTTAGTACGCCCCCTACTGTTAGTGGTCAAGATTCTTTTGCAAAAAATCAAGAGCGATTAATGGCAACGGCCTACGAAGTTACCTACAGCGCGCTTACAGGCGATTATAGCGAGGGTAATTTTGCGGCCGAAAAAATGGCGGCTATTCGTATGCACCTGGCGGCATCGCGCCGCCGTCGCCGCATGTTAATGCCTATGCAGATTAAAAAAATTGAACGCTGGTGGTTAGAGGCTGCAGCGTTAAAAGGTTACGACCTTTCGGGTATTAGCTTTGCGTGGAGCCCCCCGCGAAAAGAAATTCTAGATCTTAAAAATGAGCTTCCAGCCATTATTCAAAAAATGCGGGCGGGCCTAGGTTCGTTGCAGGGAGAGTTGCGAGAGTGGGGTTTGGATGTTGAAACCGTATTGGCTGAAATTGCAGAAGATCGTGCGTTGGCTGAATCACTAAATATTATTTTAGATTCAGATTCCAACACAACAAACAAAAATGGTCAGTTGCAAGGCGTACCTCAAGAGGGTGCGTCCAACGATGACTTTACAGGTAAAAGTGGAGAGGATGATGCCGCATAAATATTTTGCGCAATTGGGTAAAAAAAATATTGCACTCAATGCGCACTGCTCAATTAATACCAAAGGTGAGTTATTAATTTACGGTGATGTTGGTGATTGGTGGGAAAGTTTGGATGCAAAAACCATTGTCTCCGAAATTGAAGCGTTAGAGGGTGGTGTGATTGTTGTTCGCATTAATTCTGATGGCGGCAATGTGATGGAAGGCTTGGCTATGTATCACGCGTTGCGCAGCAGTAATAAAAAAGTGATAACGCATATAGATGGTATTGCCGCCAGCATGGGGGGGGCTTTGTTTCTCGCGGGTGAAGAGCGTCACATACCGGCTAATGGTTTTTTTCATCTGCATAAGGTGAATACGGGCGCCTACGCTGTAGGTGGTAATGCTAACGACTTGCGCGATGCTGCCGAGCAGCTAGAGAGTATCGAGCGCGGTTATGTCAATATTTTAGCGCAGCGTTCCGGTCAAACGGTCGAGCAAATAGAAGATATTTTGGCCGATGGTAAAGATCATTTTTATATAGGCCAAGAAGCGGTAGATGCGGGTTTTGCTACCGCGTTATTTGATTATGAAATTCCTGTAGCGGCTAAATTGCACGTTGGTGAAAAAGTGCAAGCCGCGTTGTTGCAGCATAAAGAAAAAGTTTCACATACTGCGGCAGCCGCCGCACAAACACAAAAAGCGAAGAAGGGTAGCACTATGTTGTTCAATGTAAAATCCAAAAAAAATGGCGGCACATCGGCTGCAGTAGCGTTGCTAATTTCGGCAGCACTAGTGGCTGAATATACCGTTGCCGACGATGCTGTTAAAGGGTTGGCCGTAGAGGGTCTTACGGTTGATGTTTTATCGGGTGCGCAATCGGCCGATGATGAATTATTAAAAGTGGTTGCAGGCAAGTTGGGTGTTGATTGGGCTGAAGAGCGACCGGCGGCTGTTCCCACTCAGGCGGATGCTGTGCGCTTGGCGTCAATTGCTGCCGAAGCTAAATTGGATGCAACTGTGGTAAAGGGTTGGTTGGATAAAAATCTTAGCGTTGAAGATGCCAGTATGGATGCTATTAAGCAGGTGGCCGCTCGAAAAGAGAGTGGTATGCCTGCTGGTGGTGGGGTTCGTGTAGTGTCGTCGGGTAGTGATTTGAGTGCCGCCATGGCGCAAGCGATGTTGGTGCGTTCCAATCCTTCAGTTCACGAACATACCGAGGCCTCGCGCGAATTTGCATACAGCTCGTTAATGGAAATGGCAAAAGCCTATCTCTCTGTAAAAGGTGAGCGTGTTAATGGTATTTCGCCAAACGATGTTATGGCCAAGGCTTACAGTTCGGCCAGTGATTTCCCTTTAATTTTGGCTGATGTTGGTAATAAAGAAATGTTATCGGCATACAAGAAAAAATCGCGCAGTTTTACCAGTATTGCCCGCCGTGCAAGTGTTACCGATTTTAAAGAGCGTCATGTGCTTACCATGGGGGCTGGCTCTCAGTTGTCGAAAGTGGGTGAAAATGGTGAATACAAAACGGGTAAATTCAGCGAAGCGGGTAATAGCTATTCGTTAGATAGTTTTGGGCGCATCTTTAAGTTTGGTCGTCGCCACATGATTAACGATGATTTGAATTCGCTTACGCAATTTATGCAAAACGTTGGCTCAAAAGCGGCGGCGTTAGAGCAAAAAATATTTTGGGATTTGTTTAAATCAACTCTCAAATACAACGGCTCAAACCTGTATGCGGCAAACAATAATACGCTGGTAAATGCTGGCGCCACTGTAGAAGCTGCGTTGGCAAAAATGAAGCAGGCGATGCGTAAGCAAACAGATTTGGACGGTGAGCAGTTAGATTTGATCGGTGCCATTCTTATTGTAAGTGCGGAGCGTGAAGAAGAGGCGCTTAAGCAATTGGCGGCGGTGGCGGCCACGAAGGCGGCCGATGTGAATATTCACAGTAACAGCTTGTCGCTATTAGCAGAATCGCGGCTTGATGGTGTTACTAACAATCCGTTTTATTTGTTGGCGCCAGTGGATGAAGCTCCCGTGTTTGAATATGCGTATCTGCAAGGAGAAGAAAATCCACGGTTGGAAACGCAGTACGGTTTCGAGTCCGACGGCATGAGCCTTAAAATTGCACATGATTTTGGTGCGGGTTGTATTGGCGGTCGTGGCATTGTTAAAAATTCGGGTGTTGCATCCTAATTATTAGGGTTTAACGCGATTTAGGTTTTTTATATAAGGGGTCGCCACTGTGCGGCCTTTTTTTGTTTTTTTAATTTAATTAAGGGGGATAGCACATGTTAAATCATGTACAGGAAGGCGATGTTCTAACGTTTACAGCTGCCGCAGATTTAAATGGTGGTGACGGTGTGTTGTTGGGTACTGCTGGTTTGTTTGGTGTGGTGCAAGCTGATGTTTTGTCGGGTGAGCAGGGTGAGGCTGTTGTGGTGGAGTGTTATACCCTGCCCAAAACCTCGGCTGATACCCCAGCAGCTTATGCTGCGGCTTATTGGGATGACGGCAATAGTCGTTTAACAACAGCGGCGTCGGATAACACTAAGATTGGTTATTTTCTTGAGGCCTATGGTGCCGGTACAACAGAAGCGTCTGTTCGGTTGTGTCCGTAAATGGTGGGGTTTAACGACCTTACAGCTTTGGGTTCTCGGCAGGCGTTCGGCCTGCTGGGGGCTGTGCTAGGTGTGTATCGTCGGGGTGCGAAAGTTGTACACGGTAATGCGCAAGCCGTGATCGACTTAGATTTTATTACGCCTGCAGAAAACGGCATGGGCGTTGTATCGCAGATACGTGCGGTTTTTTTAGTGGCTGAAGTGGGCGCGGTAAAAGTGGATGATGAATATATTCAGGCGGGGCAGCGTTATCGTATTGCCGCGTTAGATGGTAACGACGGCATAGAGGCTGCCGCGTTTGTGCGTAAATATTAATGGCCGATAAATTATCAAAACAAATAAAAAGGCGAGCAAAAAAATTAAATGCAATCGCTAAAAAAGAAGTGCCGCGCGCGGCGGCGAAAGCGTTAAACGATACCATAAAGATTGTGCGTACCAAGGTTGTGCGCGGTGTTGCTAAACGTACAAAAATTCAAAGCAAGCATATACGTAAAAAAGTTTTTATCTCACGCGCCACGGCGCGAAAGCAAATAAGTAAGTTGTATGCCTATGCTCAGCCGGTTTCGGCAGTTAGCTTAATGCGCAGTGCAACACTGTTAAAAAATGTGCGTCGCGGTACTAATCGTAGGGGTGTGCGCGTCGCTGGGCGGCAATTTAATCGTGCGTTTATTAATGTGCATCGTGCCAGTGGTCGATTTCAAGTTTATCGGCGAGAGGGTTTGTCGCGGTTGCCGTTAGAGGTTGTAAAAATTCCGCTTCAGCGTGAAGCGGAACGTGAAATGAAAGCGCATTCAGCAAAAGCAATGCAAACGGTGTTGCGAAAAAAATTATTGCATGAATTGCGCTATAGAACAAAAAAGTATACGAGGTAGTTATGTCGTCACGTAAGTCGGTACGAGATGCGATTAAGCGCGAGTTGGAGCGTGTTTATATTGGTGAAATATTTACAACGCGCCAGCCAGATTTAACCGACCTGCAAAATGCTGTGGTGGTGTCGTTGGTTCGCGGTGAGGTTGAGGATGAAGGTGTCGATGCTTTTTGCACGGCAGATCTTGAAATACACCTTTATTCGCGGCATAAATCCGATGATGAGCTGGATGTGTGGGCGAGTGAAATTTTACCCGCAATAACAGAGGGTAATTTTTCCGGTATTTTACAGGGTGTTTTTGCGGGGGATTGGGAGTACTCATCCGATGAAACCGGTCAATTTAGTAGTTTAGTTTTGCAATTTTCAGTTATTTATTCTGATTAATTAAAGAGAGGGTTAAGCGATGCCGTTTGCAACAGGTGTTACATTTGGCGCGGGTACTGTACTTGCGTTTGAAGATCCAGATACGCCGGATAGTTATGTTGGCTTGCCGAACGTGGTTGACATTGGTGAAGTGGGTGAAGTTAGCGATGCTAATGATGTGTCGGCGCTGGTTGATGAGACGGATATTTATTCGGCTGGGCCAGAAGCGGGAGCAGGTTTAGAGTATTCATTTAACCATATTCCGTCGTTAGTGGATTACCAGGCGTTTATGGGTTTGGTTGATGCCAAGGAAACGGTAAAAATGCGCGTTACCTATAAAACAGGTGATGTGGCGACTGTTCCGGTGTTGATGTTGGGTAAAAAAATGGCGGCGGCGCAACGTAAAGAAAAAAACACAATGAAAGTTTACGCTAAGCAAAGCGGGAAATCTGTATGGACGGAGGCTAGTTAAAAATGGATTTTTTAAATAGAGTTGAGTTAGAGCCCGCTGTTATTCCTATTGAGGGGTTGTCCAGCCCGGTGCAGATTACGCGGTTCAGTTTTGACCATATGCGTGAGGTGTTATTGCCTAAAGTGGGCGAGCTAACGGTAGAAGAAGCGGCGTTGTATTTTGTGAATGATAAAAATTACAGTCATACGTCGGAAGACTTGGGTGCGCTCAGAAATAAAATTGGTGCCGACCAGATTGTCCAAATTTATCAGGCGGGTATGCGGGTGAATGGTTGTGTGTCTGCAGGAGAAGACGACCCAAAAAAAAGCTGAGGCTGGATAGCGATTATCGTCTACGTGTAAAGCTGGCCATTCTGTTGCGGTGCCCGCTCTATGCGGTAGGTAAAATTATTCCAGCCGAAGAGTGGCCGCAATGGCGAGAAATTTATCGGCAAATGCCGTGGGATTTTGAGGGGCAAGATTATTTGCATAGCCGCACGGCGGTAAATGTGATGGGCGCAACGGGTGGTCTTAAAGACGGTGTTCACGAGCGCAGTTTAATGCAGTGTGACCCGTTTGAAACGGGTGATTTATCGTTGCAAGAGTTTGAACGGCTGTCCGAGGTAGAGAGGGAGGTGTACGTGGGTTATGCAAAGTTAACCTGCGAACAGTATGCCCTGCTTACACCGGAACAAGCGGAGTGTTACGACCGTAAAATTGTCGAAAGTGCAAAAGCGAGAATGAGTTAATGGGCGCCCCAAAAAAAGTTATTGAAAGACTGGTAACCGAGCTTACGGTCGATGATGCGAAAATGCGTCGTAAGTTGCAGGCGAATGTGCAGGCTACAAAAAGCTGGCAAATGAGTGTTAGCAAGCTTGCGGTTGCGGGGGCTGCCGGTTTGGCGGTTGGTGGTGTGGTTACGTTGCAGCGCAAGGTTATTGCTGCCACTATCGAGCAGGAGCGTGCGGTAAAGCAGTTGGAGCAGGGTTTAAAAACCACGGGTAGTCAAGTGGGTTTTACGTTGCAAGAGTTAACGCGGCACGCGGCTGAATTGCAGAATGTCACCTCTTTTGGTGATGAGCAATTTCTAAGTGCTCAATCGAAGCTGGCAACGTTTACGCGCATAACGGGTGATGAATTTTTACGTACCACAGAAGCAGCAGCCGATTTGGCTGTGCGCATGGAAACTGATTTAACGTCGGCAACGGTGCAGTTGGCTAAGGCGTTAAATGATCCTGTTGCGAATTTAGGGGCGTTGTCGCGGGCCGGTATTCAATTTTCCGATGATCAAAAGGCGGTTATTAAATCGTTATGGGAGTCGGGCAAATCGGCAGAAGCTCAGCGAGTTATTTTAAAGGAGTTAGAAGTACAGTTTGGTGGTTCGGCACGCGCTGCGCGCGATACCTTTGGGGGCGCATTAAAATCGTTAGGAAATGCTGCGGGTGATTTGTTAGAGGCCGATAATCTTGCCGGTGCAACCGATAATATCGAGCAGCTTACGCTTTTGTTGCAAGATGAAAAAACAAAAGAGGCGGCGGCTTCTTTGGCGAATGCGTTGGTTGGTGGTTTTGCTGCGGTCACTAAGGCGGTGACCGGCACTGTTGATGTTGTTCGGCACATGGCTGAAAGTTTGGCGGCCAAAGTTCATGGGCCTGCAATTGGTGATTTGGTACGTTTAGAGCAGCGGTATGAAAAGGTTGCTAAGGCTGTAGAAATTTTGCGCGGGGTTGCTGAGTCTCGTCCTAACGATAGGGGTGTAGCATCGCAGTTGGCCAATAGTGAGAAAGAGTTGGCGCTATTGCGTGAGCGTATTCGTTTGTCGAAAGAATTGGCGGCCCCAATAAAACCGCCAAAAGTTCAGCCGGGTTCTTCGGCTGTTGGTGGTGTGGTTTCTGGTGCGGGTGATGCGGGTTCTGGTGTTGGTGTGGTGGGCGAGTACGAAAAGCTTACCAAAACGTTAACCGATCAAATTGCCTTGTATAGTAAAACCACAGAAGCGGCGCGGCTGCGCTATCAATTGGAGAACGGTTTAATTGAAGGCTTGGTGCCCAAACAAATTGATTTGTTAGTTGCCAAGCAGGCCGAGCTGGATAAGCTTGCGGGCAATGCAGAGTTGCTGGCCGGAATAGCATCGTTTGAAAGTGAGTTAAAAACCGAAGAGGAAAAGCTGGCTGAAACCTATGCGAATCGCCAGCAAATGCTACAAAGCGCACTCGATAACAAGTTAATTACCGAGGCGCGTTACGCCGATCTCTCGCAGAGGTTGCAGGAAAAGGCCGACGATGAGCGCCGTAAATCGCTGGCAAAGGGTATGGAATCCATGCTCGATATTGCAGGGGCTTATTACGATGGTGTCAATTCCAAAGAAGCGGGTCGCGCGCGCTTGGCGATTCAAATTGGTAAAACGCTGTTAGATGACGAAAAGCGAAATTCGATAAAAAAAATTGCTATTCACACGTATGAAACGGCGATAAAAGCGTACAAGTCAATGGCCGCTATACCGTATGTTGGGCCTGCGTTGGGTGTAATTGCGGCGGGGGCTGTGTTGGCAACGGGTGCTACCTATGGGGCGAAAGTGGCCGGTATTGCGCACGGTGGTTTAACCAATGTGCCAGAAGAAAGCACCTACGTTTTGCAGCGTAATGAGCGTGTGCTTAGCCCCAATCAAAACCGCGATTTTACCCGCTTTATTTCTGAGCGTAAAAAGTCTTCTGCTGGTGTTGTGGTGCATATTCACGAGGCGGCAGGCGTTAAAAATAGTGTGGAAAGTTACGAAGAAAATGGCCAGCAAGTGGTGGTTATTCGTCAGTTGGTGCGTGGTCTTGTGCATGATGAAATTGCTTTGCAGCAAGAGCCGGGTGGTTTGTTAAATTCTTATGCGGTGTAGTTTATGCCTTTGCAATCGTTCCCTCCTTTCGTGCCGCGTCGCGGCGTTAATCCTAGTATTGAATTTCGCACGCGGCGTGTGCAATTTGGTGATGGTTATAGTCAGCGTACACAAGATGGTTTAAATGCGCGGCGTACTGTTTGGCCACTTACGTTTGCGTTGCCGCACGCCGATATTGCGAGTGTGGTGGCTTTTTTGGATGAGCACGCGGGTGTAGAGCCGTTTTTGTGGGGGCCGCCCAATGTCGCCGCTACGCCTTATTTGTGTAAGGGTTATAGTGGCCCTAAAAAAATAGGGCCAACGCATTCGGAATTAACGTGTACTTTTGAGCGGGTATTTGATTTATGACGGTAGAGCGCATTATTCAGCAGAGCGTTTACGGTGCAAAAGTGCAGTTGTTAATTATTGATGCAACCGAGCTGGGGGGGCAGGTAATGCGTTTGGCTCCAGCGCCGTTTAATGGTGCTGCGGTGTCGTTTGATGGTGAGTTGTATGTGCCAATACCGCTAAAAATAAGCGGTTTAAGTTGGTCTGCCAAGGGCGGTATGCCGCGACCAGTGCTAGAAGTTTCGAATATTGAGGGGCAGTTTATTTCGGCTCTGTTGGCGTTGGACGATTGGGTGGGTGCAAAGGTAACGGTTATTGAGACCTTTGCCGATTTTTTAGATGCGGGGGCAACGCCCGACCCGGATCAACGGTTGCCCGATGAATTTTTTGTTATCGACCAGTTGCAGGAATGGACCAACGTTAGTGTGCGTTGGCAGTTGTCGCCTATGCTCGATCAGCGTGGCGTTAAATTGCCGCGCAGGCAAATATTGCGTGATGTGTGTGTTGCGCGGTATCGGCGTTATGTTAGTAGCGAGTTTGATTATAGCCAGGCTACGTGCCCCTATGTTGGGGAGAATTATTTTGATGAGCAGAATGCCCCGTGCGCGGCGGTAGATGATAAGTGCTCGAAAACGTTGAGTGGTTGCCGGTTGCGTTTTGGTGAGCATGCAGAGTTGCCTTTTGATGGTTTCCCCGGTGCCGCGAGAGTGCGTGAAAATGGCTAGCGTAAATAATAAAGGTGAGTTTGATAGCGAGGCAATAAAAATTGCCATGGCTCATGCGCAGGCGTCGTACCCAAATGAAAGCGTTGGCTTTGTTACTAAGCAGGGTTATGTACCGCTAAAAAATGTTGCCAGTAATCCGCGCGCGTCGTTTTCGGTGGCGCGCCACCAAGTCAAAAAATACCGTGGCCAAGTGCTGGCGGTTATTCATTCCCATCCCGATGGCCCTTATTATCCCAGTGCATCCGATATGCGCGGGCAACTCGATTGGGGTGTGCCTTGGGGAATTATTTATGTTGAAAAAGGCTCCCCGGTGGAGCCTTTTTTTTGGGGTGATTCTCTTCCTATTGTGCCGCTTATTGGGCGGCCTTTTCAGCACGGCATTACCGACTGTTATAGCTATGTACGTGATTGGTTTCGTCTTAATCGTAATTTGCTGCTTGATGAGTTTCCGCGTGATTGGGATTGGTGGCAGGGCGGTCAAGACCTTTATACACAAAATTTTAAGTCGCAAGGTTTTTATGAGATTCAGTCTAGTGATGTGCAAAAAGGGGATTGTTTTTTGGCTCAGTTTGGGCGTAGTGCCGTTATTAATCATGCAGGTGTTTATGAGGGTGGCGGTTTAATTGGCCATCAAGTGGGGGATATTCGAGGTGGGTATAGCGAATCGCTTTTGTCGCGTCGTGGGCCGTTACATTTATGGAAAAGCAAAATAAGAATGTGGTTGCGCCATGATTAAAGTATTTTTTTACGGTGGCTTGGCCAAGTTGGTTGAGGGTGCTGTGCATGTAATAGATGTTAAGGCGCCGTTGGATGCGGTGTTGTTTTTGGAGTCTGTTTTGCCGGGCTTTAAAAAAGAATTTAGGGCGGGCCGTTATTTTTTGGCGCTCGAAAAAGATGCGCTACCCATTACTGAAAATTGTTTGCGTTTGGGGTTTGGCGGGCAGTCGCAATTGCATATCTTGCCGCAGGTGCAAGGGCGAAAAGCGGGGTATGATGCAGGTGCTATGGCGCCTAACGCAAGCGCGTACGAGGATAGAGAGGGTGATTTATCGGCTTTATTTAGTGGTGCGTTAAATACAACAGAGCAGGGTGTTTGTCGGCCGTTAATTTATGGTCGGGTGCGTGATGCGGGGTCGGCTGTTATTTCGGCCGGCATTAATAGTGAACAGGTAAGCTATAGTGGTTAGGGTTATTTTCGTATGCGTTTAGTCGGTGCAAAGGGTGGTAAAAGTGGCGGTGGTTCTGCGCGTGCAGCAGAGGAAGACCCCAACACGCTGCGTAGTGTGGCAACGGCTCGCATTATGGATTTTGTTTCGGAAGGCGAGATTGTAGGGCTGGTTGATGGTTTAAAGTCGGTTTTTTTTGACGGTGTACCTGTACAAAATGAGGATGGCAGTTTTAATTTTGATGGTGTGCAGGTAGATGAGCGCACGGGCGCCTTGTCGCAGCCCTCTGTAGCAGGGTTTTCGGCCGTAGAGGGTGAGGTGGTAGTTGATCAAGAGGTGCTGCAGGCCGCTCCAGTGGAGCGCACGGTAACGGATGTTGATATAGATGCGGTGCGAGTAAAGTTGGTTATACCGGCGCTAACCAAACAGGATAAAGATGATGGTGATTTGCATGGTTACAGTGTGCAGGTTGCGGTAGATGTGCAGGCTAATGGTGGTGCTTGGGTAGAGGCGATAAAGGCCAAGATTCAGGGTAAGACTACGGCTGATTACGAGCGTCAGTTTAGGGTTGAAAAGCCTGTGGGTGGTGTGCCGTGGTTGTTTCGTTTGCGGCGGGTGTCGGATGATCATGGTGACGATGCGGCTATTCAGGATCAAACGTTTTTTTCCAGTTACACGGAAATTATCGACGCTAAGTTGAGTTACCCCAGCAGTGCGTACTACGCCGTTACTATTGATGCCGACCAGTTCGGCGATAAGGTGCCAAAGCGTAGTTATGATGTGCGCGGCTTGATTGTGCGGGTGCCCACGAATTACGACCCTCAAACGCGAGAGTACAGTGGTGTGTGGGATGGTACGTTTAAGCTTGCGTGGACAGATAACCCAGCGTGGGTGCTGTACGACCTTATTGCAAATGATCGTTACGGTTTGGGTGCGTACGTGGATGTGGCGCGCATTAATAAAGGGTCGCTGTATCAAATTGCCCAATACAATGATGAATTGGTCGATGACGGTATGGGTGGGCAGCAACCGCGTTACACGTTTAATGGGCAAATTCGCACGCAGGATGAGGCGTACACGCTATTGCGCAAAGTGGCCAGTGCGTTTCGTGCCGTTAATTATTACGGCAGTGGCACCATTAATTTTGCGCAAGATGCGCCTTCGGATGCAGTGGGCGTTGTGATGCCGGCCAATGTGGTTGAGGGTAAATTTCGTTATAGCAGTAAAAGTTTAAAGAGTCGCCCAACAGCGGTATTGACGACGTACAGCAACCCTGCTGATGGTGGGCGGCCCGCCATTGATATTTGGGAAGATTCGGATGCGGTTGCCCGTTTTGGTTGGCGACAAAAAGATATTGTTGCGTTTGGGTGTGACAGTGCGGGACAGGCACGTCGAGTGGGTCGTTTTGAAGTTGATGCGGGGCGGTCTGTTGCGCGCAGCGTGACGTATCGCTGTGGTTTGGATCAGTTATTTGTGCGCCCGGGCGATGTGATAGGGGTGCAAGACCCAATGGTGGCGGGGCTGCGCTTGGGGGGTCGCGTACGTTCTGTTGGTGGCTTGGTGTTAACGGTAGATAGTTTGCCTAGTGATTTGCCTCTGGCGTATAGCTATGTGCTGCGCTATGTGGGTGCAGATGGCGTGCTTAATGAGCGTGCTGTTGAGGGTGTTGATGTTGCTGCCGGAGAAATAACGGTTGATGAGGCCTTGGGGGATGTGGTTGTAGGGGCGATGTGGGTGTTGTCTGCTGCTGAGGTTGAGTTGCCCTTGTACCGCGTGCGTTCGTTGGTGCGTGGTGAGGGTGGTGAGTATTCGGTAGAGGCTGATTTTTACGACCCTAGTAAATATGCTCGTATAGAGCGGGGGTTGGTGTTTGATAACCCCGATTTTACTTTGCTGCCCGATGGGCCTATTCCTGTGCCTAGTAATCTTTCTTTTTATGAGGTCTTGTATCGTGATAATGCGGCGATTAAAACGGCGGTTACGGCCTCTGTTACTGCGCCGGATGATTCGCGTGTTGGGTATATCCAATTTCAATATGCGTTGGCCGATGAGGCAGGTTGGCAAAGTGGGCCGGTTGATTCGTCGCCGTTGCTGGAGTTGCGAGAGTTACGAGATGGTCAGCGTATACGGGTGCGCGCGCGGGCGGTGTCTCGGCTTGGTCAAAGAAGCCGCTGGCTGGGTGGTGACGTTTACGAGGTGCAAGGCAAGTTGGTGCCGCCTACGCTGCCAGCGTCGGTGCAGGCGGTTATTTTGCCAGAAGGTGGTGTGCGGCTAATTAAAGAGCCGTCGCCGGATGTGGACTATAAGGAAACGGTTTGGCGCTTGGGCGGTGATTATGAGTCGTCTGTTGAGTTGCACCGTAGTGCTGCCAGCGAGTACGTGTGGGCTCGCGTGGTGGCGGGTAGTTATACGTTGTGGGTGGTAGATTATGACACGGGCGGTCGTGCCAGTGAGCCTGTTTCTATAGCTGTTGATGTTGCTGCCCCAGCGCAGCCGGTTATCGTGCATCGTTTTGAGGGGGGCGATCTGGTGTTGGAATGGTCGCCGGTTGCGTCGAGTTTTGCGGTGCGACATTACACGCTGCGTTATGACGATGTTGTGCTTAGCGAGACGTTGGCAACGCATTTTCGTGCGCCGGTTAATTTTGAATCTGCGCGCACCTTTACGTTGATTGCAGAGGATGTTGCAGGTAATCGGAGTGCGGTGGCGAGCGTAGAGGTGCAGGTATCGCCGCCGGATCAGCCCTCGGTGGAGGCGGTGTTTAACGCTGGGCGGTTGGGGTTGAGTTGGGGTGATGTTGCCACGGATTTGCCTGTTGAGTATTACGTTGTGGATCGTGCTGGCGTTGAGGTTGAGCGTGTTGTGAGTACCGCTTGTTGGTTGTCGGTTAGCTGGGGTGGTTCGCAAACGCTTGGCGTTACGGCTGTGGATGTTGCGGGGCATGAGGGTGCGCGTGGTAGCGTGTCTGTTGCTGTTGTGCCGCCTAGCGCCCCTGTTGTCGCCTCTGTTTTGGAGGGGGCTAATATTCGTTTGAGTTGGTCGAGTGGTTCGGGGTCTTTGCCTGTAAGGCACTATGAGGTGTGGGTGGGTGGTGAGCTTATTGAAACGTTGAGTGCTGCAACGCTGTTGCTGCCTGTTACGTGGAGTAGTGTTAAAAATTTTGAGGTATTTGCGTTTGATACCGCAGGCAATACCAGTGATGCTGGGGTGTTGTCTGTAGCGGTTGGCGGGCCTTTGGTGCCGGAATTGTCGGCCGCTATAGAGGGTGGTTCGGTGCGGTTGAGTTGGTCGAATGGCGCGGGAGATTTGCCTGTAAAACACTATGAGGTGCTCTCGGAAGGGGTTGTGGTTGATCGCGTCAATGCAGAATCTTTATTGCTTGCAATTGGCTGGGTGGGTGCTCGGCAGTTTGCTGTGCGGTCTGTCGATACGGCGGGTAGTGTGAGTAATTTGGCTGTAGCGACGGTTGTTGTTAACCCGCCGTCACAGCCGTTAGTTGCTGCTGATTTTGAGGGGCGCGATCTTGTGCTGTCGTGGTCGTGCGAGGCGGGTTCTTTGCCTGTTAGTTATTTCGATATTAGCGATGGTGGTGTGGTTGTAGCGCAGGTGGATGCTACTGTTTTTACGCTGCCGGTTAATTGGGGTGCCAGCAAAACTTTTGGTGTTACCGCTGTTGATATTGCGGGTAATCGTGGTGTTGAAAGCGCGGTGGTGGTGGGTGTTGAGCCTCCAGCGTTGCTGGATGTTGGTTATGTTTTTGAAGCTGGGCGAGTGGTTTTTTTAATAGATGTTGGTGCTGGTAGTTTGCCGGTTGATCGTGTTGAAGTGTTCGATGGGGCGGTGTTGCTGGCGTCGGTGGCGGCTGATGGTTGGTCGCTGGAAGTGGCGTGGCAGGGTTCGCGGGAATTTAGTTTTCGTGCTGTTGATGCCGTGGGTAATGTTAGTGGTGTTGTTGTTGTACCCGTTAGCCCTGGGTTGCCTTTGTCGCCGGATATTGTTGGCGCGTTTGTTGATCGCAATATACGTTTGGCTTGGCCTGTTGGTGCGGGTGATTTGCCTGTTGCGTATTATGCGGTGCAAAACGGCGCGGAATTGAGTCGTGTTACGCAGCCAAATTTTGTTGCTGAAGTGGGGTGGGTTGGTGCGCGTGAGATTAGTGTAACTCCGTATGATACGGCGGGTAATGCGGGCGCGGTTGGGCGTTATACCGTTGCCCCTGTGTCACCCTCTTCTGCGAGTATTGTGAGTGAGGTTATTGATAATAATGTGCTGTTTCGCTACGGCGCGAATGCCGGTAGTTTGCCGGTTGATCGTTACGAGTTAAAAAGGGGGGCCGAGTTGGATTCGGCTGTGCCTTTTGCGGTAAAGGCGGGCAATTCTACGTTTACCACATTATTTGAGAGTGCGGCGGGTATTTATACTTATTGGTTGGTGCCGGTCGATACTGCGGGTAATGAGGGGGATGCGGTTTCCACGGTTGCAACGGTTTCTCAGCCGCCCGATTATGTTTTGTTTGCCTATTTTTCGGAGCGTGAACAGGGGTGGGAGGGTACGTTTAGTGATGCGGTTTTAACGCAGGATAACACTATGCTTGCGCCTGTGGATGTGTCTGAAACGTGGCAGGATTATGTTGGTAATGGGTATGCCACTCTGCAGGCCGAGGTGGATGCAGGTTTTAATGTGTTTGCGTTGCCGGGTCCTAGCGTGGGTAGCTATGAGAAAGTTATAGATTACGGTGCGTTATTGGTCGGTAGTTTGATTACTGTTAGTGCATCGCCGGATTTGGTTAGTGGTACGTTGGGTGCCAGTGTGATCTTGAGTTATAGCGTTGACGGTAGCACGTGGACAGATGGCGATGTTAACCAGTTGCAGGTGTACGGTAGTAATTTTCGTTATGTAAAAGTTCGGGGTGAATTTAGTGGTGACGGTGATGATCTTGTAGAAATACAAGATATTCAGGTGCGCCTAGATAGGAAATTGCGCAGTGATGCAGGGGGCGGGGTGGCTAACGCTTCCGATTCTGCTGGTACGCGTGTGTATTTTTCGACGCCTTTTATTGATGTGACATCCATTATTGTTTCACCTCGGGGTGTGCAGTCTATTGTGCCGGTTTATGATTTTTCTGATACGCCCAATCCAGAGTATTTTGATGTGTACTTGTTTAATAGTAATGGTGGTCGTGTGTCGGGTGATTTTAGTTGGTCGGCAAGTGGTTATTAATGTGGAGTTTTAGGAATGGTTGATTTTAGTAAGCCGGTGCTGGCGACGCCAAAAGTTGATGTGTTAAGTATTTTGAATGGCAAGATTCAATCTGTTGCGCGCATGGTGTTTGACGGCGATAGTAGTATTCCTGATGAGTGTGTGCGGTGGAGTGCTGCGAATAATCGTTTTGAGATTTGGAGCGAGGGTGGCGGTAGTTGGGGGCCGTTGGCGGCCACTTATAATATTAATGTGAGTACTTTTGCGGGGCAATCGTCATCGTATTATCGCAATGCTAATAACTTAAATGCGGGAGCGGTGCCCTTGGCGCGGTTGCCGAATGCCAGCACCGGTGCTAAGGGTGTGGTGCAGTTAAGTTCGTCTACAAGCAGTACGTCGAGCACGTT